>OGLG01001888.1_pt1 | contig 10707 bp, 8 predicted proteins | sample 1572621 | NCBI WGS metagenome assembly OGLG01 (sample SAMEA2581912, study PRJEB24529) | metagenome | biome: Human gut stool | place: China | collected 2011 | reverse complement strand
AGCACCATATGATTTTCCATCTCCCGATAAGCGTTGTGCGGATCCTCCACATGAAACAGCTCATCAAAAGAGATATTCTTATTTTCCGCCTTGCGCAGGCGCATAAGCGCCAGATTGCGCGCGATCGTCAGCAGCCACGCCATCGGCTTGCCCGACGGCTGATAGCTCGATGCCGACTGCATCACGCTCACGAACGTATCCTGCATCACGTCCTCAGCCGCCGTCGGATCGCGCAGGATCGACAGGGCGAAACCGTAAACGGACGCGGACGTCTGGCGATACAGCACCTCGAGCGCGGCGGTGTCCCCCTCCGCAATGCGCAGGATCAGGCCTTCATCCGGTGGTCGCGCATCGGACGCACCTATATCGCTTGTGCGTTTGTCGTCATTTTGCATATTCGATTACCCCACATGAGTATAATGCCTGAAAACAAATTTTAATGCATAAAAAAATGTTTTCCGAAAAATTTTCTCTAAAAAAGTGTGTTTTTCGGCACTTCCATCCTCTTAAACGAATATTCTACGTGATAAAATGCGGTTTGTAAAGCGAGTAAACTATAAAAAATTACATTCTTAGCAGATTTTACGCTCCTTTTTTCGGCGGCGCCGTTACCTCGAGCGCATGATTGAGCACTACGCCCAGAATGAGCAGCAGTCCGAACACATGAAACCAGAACAGCAGGATCACGACCGAGGCAAGCGACCCGTATACGAGTGTATACTTTGCGCTGTTGCCGATCAGCCATGAGAGCAGAATACTCATCACCACGATGCCGACGGCCGAAAACAGCGCGCCCGGAAGCACCCGGTGGGATGTCCGGCGCGGCGTGGTGAGCCGGTAGAGCACAAGGATCATCATCAGCAAAATGGCAAACAGGACCAGGAAGCGCACCCAGGTCCACGACCAGATGATGCTCACGCGCGGCATGAGCGCGTCGAGCCAGAGCAGAAAATGCTTGCCCGTCAGCATGAGCAGGATGCACAGGTACAGCACCAGCAAAAACGTCACCGAGAAGATGATGCTCACGACGGTGTTGCGCACGATGCCGAAGCGCTTGTCGCCATGGATCTCGCCGACGATGGCGGCCATGGCGCGAAACGCCGCAGACGCGCTCGTGATCATGACAAAGAGCGCCGCAATGAACATGACCTGACTCGTGTTGCCGGACACATAAATGAGAAACTCCGACACGAGCGCCTGCGTCTCCCGCGGGAGCACGAGCGTCTCCACGATGCGCAGCACGGCGGTCGGGTCACGCAGGATGAGCGCGAGCAGGTCGTACATGCAGATAATGACCGGAAACAGCGCCATAACCATGTAATAGGCGATCTCAGCCGCCGAGCGCGTCACGCGGCGGGTCAGAAATGTGTCGGCCATGGTCGTGAGGACGCGGGTAATGCGCCAGTCTTTCAATCGACTGCCTCCTCTCACAGAATGCAAAAACCGCCTTCACAAGGAGCGAAGGCGGTTTGGGACAGATGGCAAAATTACTTGGAGTTGAAGATCTTGAAGATGCTGTCAAACGGATCTTCCTCCGCGGGTGCGGCGGCATCCGCAGCCGGAGCGGCAGCCGGGGCGGCAGGCGCAGCGGCGGGAGCCGGAGCGGCAGCCGGAGCAGCCGTGGCCGCAGTCACAGCGGCGGTGTACATACCGGCGGCAGGTGCAGCAGCCGGAGCGGCAGCGGCGGCCGGAGCAGCCTCCGCCTGCGCCTTGCCCGGCTCGTCAAAGCCGGTGGCGATGACGGACACGCGGATCTCGTCGTCGAGCGAGGGGTCGAAGCTCGCGCCGAAGATGATGTTGGCGTCCGGATGCGCAGCCTCCTGAACAAGGTTGGCAGCGGTCTCGACATCCTCCAGACCCATATCCTCGGAGCCGGTGATGTTGATGAGCACGCCGCGCGCGCCGTTGATCGACGTCTCCATGAGCGGGCTGGCCACGGCCATGCGGGCAGCGTCCTCCGCCTTGCCCTTGCCGGCGGCACGGCCGACGCCCATGTGGGCGAAGCCGGCGTCCTTCATGACGCAGGTGACGTCCGCAAAGTCGAGGTTGATAAAGCCGGTGTTCTTGATGAGGTCGGAGATGCTCACAACGGCCTGACGCAGCACGTCATCCGCGATCTCAAAGGCGTTGGCCAGCGTGACCTTCTGGTCGGTGGCAAACTTCAGGCGGTCGTTCGGGATCATAACCAGGGAGTCGACCTTACCCAGCAGCTCGTTGATGCCGACCATAGCCTGATCCATGCGGCGCTTACCCTCGAACTTGAAGGGCTTGGTGACGACGCCGACGGTCAGGATGCCGGCCTCGCGGGCGATGTCCGCGATCGTGGGCGCTGCGCCCGTGCCGGTGCCGCCGCCCATGCCGGCGGTGATGAAGACCATGTCGGCATTTTCCAGGCTCTTGGCAATGTTGTTGCGGCTCTCCTCGGCGCTGCGCTTGCCGACGTCGGGATCGCTGCCGGCGCCCTGACCGTGGGTCAGCTTCTCGCCGATCTGGATCTTCTGGTCTGCGCTGGAGACGGCCAGAGCCTGCTTATCTGTATTGACAGCCACGTACTCAATTCCCTGAGTGCCGGACTTAACCATGCGGTTTACGACATTGTTGCCGGCCCCGCCAACACCAACGACCTTGATGGTGACGACATTTTCCGGACCGGACTCGGTAGCAAAGGACATATTCGGTTCCTCCCTGTTGTTTCTATTTGTATCAGCGCTCGGCGCGTGTGCGCTCTGAGGGCCGTTTCTTGGCGGATTTCGCTTTTGTCTGTTCTTATTCTTTCCCATTTTATATCGTTTTCCTTATCAGGTCAATCTTTTTTTGTGAACATTCAGCCGGGGCTGAAATGCGCGCGCTTGTCGATCGACAGATCGATGGTGCCGGTATCGCTGGCCGTGAGCTGCGATATGGCGCTCTGGAGCATGCCGAATTTATACTCGACATTCTCGTTTGCACCGAGGCGCACCGTGAACCGCCCATCATAGAGAAAGCTCGGGCTCGCCGCATCCGAAAGGTCGATCACCGTGACCTTGGACGCCATGTCGCGCGTGAGCAGCTGCCCGAGGATTGCCGCAAGGTACGTGACCTTCGGCGCGTCGGCGTCGCCGGCGTTGAGCACCTCGCCGACCTTCGGCTCGACCGGCGTGATGCCGTCGATACGGGCGAGGCCGGTCAGTTCGCTGTCCGTGACGGACTTGAGCAGCTTGCAGTTCTGGTCGACGACCCAGTAGCCGTCGTCCGCCTTGACGTAGGCCATGGCGCTGCTCTCCTGGATCGTAATGGTGACGCGGTTCGGCAGGGCGCGCGTGACCTTTGCTTTGTCCACATAGGGAAGCTTGCTGAAGATGCGGCTGGCCGCCGAGAAACGGTTGATGAAAAAGAGGTTGTCGCCCTTGCCGATGCCCGAGGCGTCAACGACCTCCTCGGCCGTGTAGATGGAGTTTCCGACGACCTCGACCTTCGAGACGCGGAAAAACACGCTCATCCCCAGCACAAGCGCCACGCAGATCAGCAGGAAGATCAGCGGCTGCAGCAGCGATCTCCCCCGCCCTGCGGACGGACGGCGCACACGGCGCGCACGGCGCTGCCGGGGCTGCCGGGGCTGCCGGGGCTGCTTCGATTGTTTCATAGGCAGAGATTCCTTTCACCGCGGCGCGGCACAGCGCACGTCAGCGCCCAGCGCCGACAGGCACGCGTCAAAGCGGTCGTACCCGCGGTCAATATACCCGTCGTCGAAAAGCTCGGTCGCGCCCTCGGCGCAAAGCCCGGCCACGAGCATGGCCGCGCCGCCGCGCAGGTCGCTTGCCGTGAGCGGCGCGCCGGTGAGCCGCTCGACGCCGGTGACATATGCCACACGGCCCTCGATGCTGACGGCTGCGCCCAGACGCCGGAATTCCTCGGCATGACGGTAGCGGTTGGTAAAGATGTTTTCGGTGAACACCGTGGTGCCCTTTGCCCGCAGGCAGGCCGCCATGAGCGGCGGCTGCGCATCCGTGGGAAAGCCCGGATACGGCTGCGTGACGACCGGGCGCGGCGCCGTGAGCTGCCCATCCGATGACAGGCGCACGGCAGACGCCGTTGTGATTATAGCACATCCCGCCTCAGAAAGCGAGTCAAGAACGGTCGAAAAGTGTGCCGGATCTACATCCTGCAGCTCCACCTCGCCGCCGCAGGCGGCGGCAGCGCACAGGATCGTCGCTGCGACGATGCGGTCGGGCATGATCGTGTGCTCGACAAACGGCCGCGGCCGGAAGCCGCCGACCGTGACCGTGGACGTGCCAGCGCCGGAAATGTCCGCGCCGAGCTTGCGCAGGTAGCACTGCAGGTCGGCGATCTCCGGCTCGCGCGCGGCGTTGCAGATGACCGTCTCCCCCGCCGCTGCACAGGCAGCGAGCATGGCATTTTCCGTCGCGCCGACGCTCGGAAACGGCAGCAGGATGCGCCGCCCCTGAAGCGCGTGCGCCCGGCAGATGATGTCGCCGCCGCGCTCCGTGACCTCCGCGCCGAGCGCGCGCAGCGCGTCCAAGTGCAGGTTCACCGGCCGCGGCCCGAGCTCGCACCCGCCCGGCATGGACAGGCGCGCCGTGCCGAAGCGCGCGAGGATCGCGCCGAGAAAGATGACCGACGAGCGCAGCTCCCGCATGAGTGCGTGCGGGATGAAATCGCAGTGCATCCCGCGCGAATCGATGCGTACCGTGTCCCCGTCGCGCACCGCCGTGCAGCCGAGATGCTGCAGGATGCGCAGCGTGGTCGTCACGTCCCGCAGATCGGGCACGTTGTGCAGAACCGTCTCACCTCCGGAGAGCACCGACGCCGCCATGATCGGCAGCACCGCATTCTTGGCGCCCTGCACCCGCGTGCTCCCGGTCAGCCTGTTTCCGCCGTAAATGTGCCATATGCTCATGATCTTTCCTCCGCACAGCAAATTCATGCCATCCTATGCAGAGAAACGCGAAGTTGTCATTTTGTATGCCGGTCCGCCAGCTCAAGCACCAGATCGGCAATGCGCTCGGCGGCATCGCTCACGCCGGCGGCGCGCATATTGTCCGCCATCTGCGCAAGCTGTGCACCGTCGGAGAGCAGGTCGCTGACGAGGTTATACAGGTCGTCCGCCGTGAACGACCCTTCGAGCAGCACCTTTGCGCCGCCGGCGCGCTCGAGCACGCGCGCGTTGCGCTCCTGATGGTTGTTCGTGACGTTCGGCGACGGGATGAGCACGGCGGGCTTGCCGATGCACGTGAGCTCGGCAAGCGTGGACGCGCCTGCGCGGCACAGCACAAGATCGGCCGCGGCCATCACCAGCGGCATATCGTAGATGTACGGCCGCACATCCATGCCGTGTGCCGCGAGATCGGCCGGGCACTTTTCCAGCAGCGCCGTGTGCATCTTCTCATAGCCGTTGCGCCCCGCTGAGTGGATGAGCGAAAACGGTGCGTCCGTCACGGCAGCGCGGGTGATGAAGGCCGTCATGATCTCATTCATGTATGACGCGCCGAGCGACCCCCACACCGACACGACCAGCGGCTTTTCGGGATCGAGCCCGAGCTGGCGCTTGGCCTCCGCCTTGGAGCAGGCCGTGAACGCACCGCGCACCGGCGTGCCGGTGACGACGACCTTGTCCTGCTCGCTGTAGTGCTGCTTGCTCTCCTCGAAGCCGACCAGAATACGGTCGACCGCTCCGGCGAGCATCTTCGTCGTCAGGCCGGGTACGGCGTTGGACTCATGCACGATGGCCGGAATGCCGAGCTGCGCCGCCGCCTTGAGCACGGGGTAGCACACATAGCCGCCCGTTCCGATGGCGACATCGGGCTTGAAGTCCTCAATGATCTTGCGCGCGTCCTTCGTCGCCTGCCGCGCATTGTGCAGCGAGCGGAAGTTGTACATGATCTCCGACGGCTTGAGGCTGCGGTGGATGTTCGTGACCTCCACGGTCACGATGTCATAGCCCGCGCGCGGAACGAGGTCCGTCTCCATCTTGCCGTTTGCGCCGACAAAGAGGATGCCGCAGTCGGGCATCCGGTCGCGCAAAACGCCCGCGACCGCAAGCGCGGGGTTGATGTGGCCTGCGGTACCGCCGCAGGTAAAGAGAAAATTCATAGTCAGTCCCTCCCGGAATATCGAAACTCAGGCGGCACGCGCCGCCGAGAAAGCTTGCGAAGTTCGGATGCTACCGCGCTTTTTTCGTCGGAATGTCGCGCGATATGCTCAAAATAATGCCCATCTCCCCGAGCTGCATGAGCAGCGCCGTGCCGCCGTAGCTGAAAAACGGCAGCGAGATGCCGGTGCAGGGGATGAGATTCGTGACGACCGCGATGTTCAAAAACACCTGGATCGACAGCAGCGTCGTGATGCCGACGCCAACGAGGAAGCTGTAGCGGTCGGGCGAGTGTGCGGCGATCCAATAGCCGCGGCAGATGAGCAGCGCGAACAGGATCAGGATCGCGACCGCACCGACATAGCCTAGCTCCTCACAGACGATGGAAAAGATGTAGTCGTTGTGCTCCTCCGGCAGGTAGAGGTATTTCTGCCGGCTCTGCCCGAGCCCAAGCCCGAGAAAACCGCCCGAACCGATGGAATACAGCGACTGCACGATCTGATATCCGGCAGCGCTCGTGTCGGCGAACGGATCGCGCCACGACACGATGCGCTTGTGCACATAGGGCACGAACTTGCCCGCGATCAGCAGCAGCGCGCCCGCGCCGCCCATGCCGATGAGCAGGTACGAGAGCTTGATGCCGCCGACAAACATCATCACGATCGCCAGCGCCATGATGATGATCGACGCCGACAGATGCGGCTCGAGCATGAGCAGGATGACGATGCCGCCGGTGATGACCATGAACGGCACGACGCCGTAGCGGATCGTCTGCATCTGGTCTTTGTATGTGCAGATCATGCTCGAGAAAAACAGCACAACCGCGATCTTTGCGATCTCCGACGGCTGAAACGTCGTAAAGCCGAGACTCAGCCACCGGCGCGCGCCGCCGCCGACCACGCCGATGTGCGGGATCCAGACGATGGCGAGCAGGAAAATACTCACGCCCAAAAGCAGCAGCGACCAGCGGCGGTACGTCGCCATGCGCACGTGGGAAAACAGGATCATACCCACGACGCCGGCAACGGCGAAGCCCGCCTGCCGGACGAAATAATACGTCGGCGACTTACCCTGCGCATAGGCGCGGGCAAAGCTCGACGAGAGCACCATGATGACGCCGATTGCCAGCAGCAGCAGCGTGAGCACGAAAAACGGCAGGTCAAAGCTGCCGCGCTTTGCCCCGGCAGCCGCCCCTGTCCGGCGCGCAGGAAGTCTCAAACCGGATATATTCATGAACGCACCTCCCTGCGCCGCGGCGCGCTCACGCACCGAAGCGGTGGAACACGCCGATAAACGACAAAACTGCAAACAGCACCGTCACGCCGGCAAACAGCGCCACGATCTGCTTTTCCTTCCACTTGTGGCCCGTCCAGCCGCCCATCTCCAGATGGTGGTGGAACGGGGACATCTTAAACACGCGCTTGCCGTGCGTGAGCTTGAAATAGCCGACCTGAACGATGTCCGAGAGCGCCTCGACGATGTACATGATGCCGACCGTCACGAGGATGAGCGGCATATCGTAGGCGAAGGCCAGCGCCGCGACCGCGCCGCCGAGAAAGAGCGAGCCCGTGTCGCCCATGAACACCTTGGCCGGATTGAAGTTATAGATCAAAAAGCCCAGCAGGCCGCCGGCGATGCCGGAGGCGAACACGCCGAGGGACAAAAATCGCTCGCCCCAGAGAATGGACAGCACGGCAAAAAAGATGCACACCGGCATCGTCGTGCTCGCGGCGAGGCCGTCCACGCCGTCGGTGAGGTTCACGGAGTTGACCGTGCCGACGATAACGAAGGCGGCGAAGATCACATACAGCGGCTCGGAGATGGCCACGGTCGTGTTCCAGAACGGGATGTAGAGACTGTCGAGCGCGACATAGCCGAAGCGGCGCATGAGGAAAATGAACGCCACGGCCGCTGCCAGCTGCAGCAGGATCTTCTTGCCGGCCGTCAGGCCGAGATTCTGCTTTTTCTTGAGCTTTTCATAGTCGTCCAGAAAACCGATCGCACCGAACACGAGCGCGAACGCCAGACAAAACAGGTGGCCGTATTCACCCTCGGCCATGCAATCAAAGCCGACCGACAGGCACACGACCGCGATCGCGGCGATGAACATCAGTCCGCCCATGGTCGGCGTGCCCTGCTTGGACATATGCCATGTGGGGCCGTTTTCCTTAATGCTCTGCCCCGCCTTGATCCGTTTGAGATACGGGACCAGGAAAAATCCGACGACGGCCGACACCGCAAACGCGATGACGAACGCCAGTATCAGCTTCAGTGTCATTTTTCTTTCTCTCTCTTCCTCTTGTCGAGTATTTCGGCGACGATCTCGCGCTCATCCATGTGCACCTTCGTCTTGCCGATGATCTGGTAATCCTCATGGCCCTTGCCACAGAGGATAATAACGTCGCCGGGGCAGTGGTTTTCGATCGCATAGGCGATGGCCTCACGCCGGTCGGGGCGCACGACATAGGGCGTGTGCGTCTCCTTGAGACCGGGGAGAATGTCGGCGATGATCGCCTCCGGATCTTCCGTGCGCGGGTTGTCGCTCGTGACGATGACGAAATCCGCCTTCTGACCTGCGATGCGTCCCATCTTCGGGCGCTTGCCGCGGTCGCGGTCTCCGCCGCAGCCGAAGAGGAACACCAGCCGTGCAGGCGCAAACTCGCGCACCGTCGTGAGGATGTTGTCGATGGCGTCGGGCGTGACGGCGTAGTCGATAAGGATGGTATAGTCCCCGTCGGTCTCGAGCGGCTCGGCGCGCCCCTTGACGGGCTTTGCCGTATCGAGCGCGGCCGCGCAGTCATCGAGCGAGATGCCGAGCGCGCGCGCACAGGCAATGACGCTCAGCGCGTTATAAACGGAGAACATGCCGGGGATGCCGAGGCGCATGCGTGCGATCGCATCACCGCTCATGGCGACAAAGCGCACGCCGGACGCGCTCAGACGAATATCCTTGGCCACAAGATCTGCGTTGTTGCGCTTGGCGGAGTAGGTCTGCATCGGGCACTTGGCGCGCTCGAGCATGACGTGCGCCCACTCGTCATCGGCGTTGACGATGCCGATGTCGCTCTGCGCGAACAGCAGCGCCTTGGCCTCCGCATAGGCCTCCATGGTCTTATGGAAATCCAGATGATCCTGCGACAGGTTCGTGAAGATGCCCACGCGGAAGCGGATGCCCTCCACGCGGTGCAGCACGAGTGAGTGCGACGACACCTCCATGACCGCATGCGTACAGCCGGCATCGACCATCCGGCGCAGGAGCTTTTGCAGCTCATATGTGTCCGGCGTGGTGTGCTCGGTGTGCAGCACCTCGTCGCCGATGACGTTCGCGTTCGTGCCGATCAGGCCGACCTTCGTGTGCAGGCACTGCTCGAGCATGTGCTTGATGAGCGTGGTGACGGTGGTCTTGCCGTTGGTGCCGGTCACGCCGATCATGGTCAGTTCACGCGACGGGTTGCCGAAAAATTCGCAGCAGATGCGCGAGAGCGCAAGGCGGCTATCGGCCACGCGGATATACGGGACGTCCGCCTCCGGCCGCTCCTGACAGAGCACAACGGCCGCGCCGCGCGCGACGGCTGCGCCGATGAAGCGGTGGCCGTCGGACTCATACCCGCAGACGGCGGCAAACAGGTCGCCGGGCTGCGTGGTACGCGAGTCAAAGCTGATATCCCGAACGTCCAGCTCCGGATCGGCGGTGCATTCGCACACGTCCAGAACGGACAGCAGTCGCTTGAGTTTCATAAGGGTACCTCCGTTTGTTCGTCAGTATCTGCCCAGCATGCTCGAATCACTCGTCACGAGCGTGACCTCCACGACCGTGCCGTGATCCAGCTGCGTGCCGGCTGCCACGGTCTGGCCGGAGACGATCTGTGCGGTGTCCGTGATGGAGCTGTTGGTCTTGATATACAGGCCCAGCGCAGCCATGCGGTCGCGGGCCGTCTGATAGCTGAGATTGGTCAGGTCGGGCATGGTCTCCTTGTCGGCCGAGGGCTCCTTGCCCGCATAGAGCAGGATGGTGCTGCCGCTGGCGACGACCGCGCCGCTGCCCGGAAGCTGCGCCGTGACCGTGCCGCCCTCGCCGTAGACGCGCGCCTGCAGGCCGACCTCCTCGAGCGCGGCCTTCGCCTGCTCGACGGACAGGCCGGTCACGTTCGGCACGGTCTTATCCATGTACGTCTTTTCCGTCTCGGAATACGACGGCTCCACGCCGAGGTACGGCAGGATGTCCGCCATCATTTTGCCGACGGTGGGCGCAGCCATCTGGCCGCCGCTGATGTAGATGCCGGTGCTGCTGCTCGGCGTATCGAGCAGCACGAGGATAACGATCTGCGGATCGTCCGCCGGAGCAAAGCCGATGAATGAGACGATGTATTCCTTCGCGCCGCCGGCCGCATCCTGCGCGACCTTTTCCGATGTGCCGGTCTTGCCGCCGATGCGGTAGCCGGCGACATAGGCGTTCTTGCCGGTGCCGTCGACAGGATCGCCGACGACCTGCTCCAGGATCTGGCGCACGGTGGCGCTCGTCTGCTCGCTCACGACCTGGCGCACTACGGTCGGCGAATTGGACACGACCGCTTCCCCGTCGCCGTTGACGATGCTCTTGACCACATACGGCTTCATGA
>OGLG01001880.1_pt1 | contig 10756 bp, 10 predicted proteins | sample 1572621 | NCBI WGS metagenome assembly OGLG01 (sample SAMEA2581912, study PRJEB24529) | metagenome | biome: Human gut stool | place: China | collected 2011 | reverse complement strand
TTTTGTCTATGTTTGACTTTTTGGTTACTTTTGCAGCCTGAAAAAACTACTTAAGCTCTGACATGGAAATTGTCAATACCGTAGCCGCGCTCCGCGAGACGCTCCGGAATCGGCGCACCGCCGGCGGCACTGTGGGATTAGTACCCACTATGGGGGCTCTGCATCAGGGCCACCTTTCGTTGGTTGAACGCGCACGCCGCGACAACGCCACCGTCGTTGTCAGTGTATTTGTCAACCCCACACAGTTCAACAACGCCAACGATCTGGCAACATATCCCCGAACCGAAGAGGCCGACTGCCGTCTTCTCGACAAAGCCGGTGTCGACATAGCCTTCGTGCCTTCTGTCGATGAAATATATCCCGAAGGCAACGACACCCGCGTTTTCGACCTCGGCCCGGTAGCCGAAGTGATGGAAGGAGCAATGCGCCCCGGCCATTTCAACGGCGTCGCTCAGGTTGTCAGCAAGCTCTTCGCGATGGTCAATCCCGATCGTGCATACTTCGGAGAAAAAGACTTCCAGCAGATCGCTGTCATACGCCGTATGATCGAAATCCTTGGCCATGGCCCTGAAATCGTTCCGGTTGAGATATGCCGTGCCGACGACGGACTTGCCCTGTCAAGCCGCAATGTGCGTCTTTCCGCCCACGGCCGCGAGATAGCACCCGAAATAAACCGTATTCTGTGCCTCAGCCGTGAATGGGCACGCGAAGCTTCGGTCGCGGAAGTGGAAAAGCGTGTTATCGAAGCCATCAACGCCGTGTCGCCCGGCGAAATGAAAGTAGAATATTACACAATAGTCGATCCCGTGACAATGCAGCACGTCGACAGCTGGGTTGACGACGCCCGCGGCTGTGCAACAGTCTACGTCGGCGACGTCAGGTTAATCGACAATGTAAAATACTGAAACAATGCAGATAGAAGTTCTCAAGTCGAAACTCCACCGCGTCAGAGTAACTGAAGCAAACCTCGAATATATAGGCAGCATAACCATCGACGAAGATCTGATGGACGCCGCGAATATCGTCGCCGGCGAACATGTTTATATCGTCGACAACAATAACGGCGAGCGATTCGAGACATACGCCATAGCCGGCGAACGAGGCTCGGGCATGATATGTCTCAACGGTGCTGCCGCCCGCAAGGTTCTTCCGGGCGATATCATAATTATCATGACCTATGCCCTCATGACGCCCGAAGAAGCGCGCGCGTTCAAGCCGGCAATCGTATTTCCCGACTCCGAAACAAACCTTCTGCCGAAATAAACCCAACTATACCCAATGTTTGAGAATCTAAGCGAAAGACTTGAACGCAGTTTCAAGATACTCAAAGGCCAGGGCCGCATAACCGAAATAAATGTTGCCGAGACGCTCAAAGACGTCAGACGCGCATTGCTCGAAGCCGACGTAAACTATAAGGTAGCCAAGAATTTCACCGATACAGTCAAGGCTAAAGCTCTCGGACAGAACGTGCTGACAGCCATCAAGCCGAGCGAGCTGATGGTAAAGATTGTCCACGACGAACTTGCATCGTTGATGGGTAGCGAGGCCGCCGACCTGAATCTGTCAGGCAATCCCGCGGTTATTCTTATGAGCGGACTGCAGGGTTCAGGTAAGACAACCATGTCGGGCAAGCTTGCCCGTAAGCTCAAGAGCGAGAAAGGCAAACGCCCGCTGCTTGTGGCAGGCGACGTTTATCGCCCGGCCGCCATAGAGCAGCTTAAAGTTCTGGCATCGCAGATCGACGTGCCTGTCTACACCGAAGAAGGGAACAGAAATCCTGTCGAGATAGCCCAAAACGCTATCAGATATGCGCGACAGAACCATTTCGACCTTGTCATAGTCGATACAGCCGGTCGTCTGGCCATCGACGAAGAGATGATGAATGAGATTGAAGCGATCAAAAACGCCGTAAAGCCTCAGGAAATTCTCTTCGTTGTCGATGCAATGACCGGTCAGGACGCCGTCAACACAGCCCGCGAGTTCAATTCTCGGCTTGATTTCGACGGCGTTGTCCTCACCAAGCTCGACGGCGACACACGCGGCGGCGCGGCACTGTCGATACGCACCGTTGTCGAGAAACCGATCAAATTTGTCGGTACAGGCGAAAAACTCGATGCCCTCGACGTGTTCCATCCGGCCCGAATGGCCGACCGTATCCTCGGAATGGGCGACATCGTCTCGCTCGTCGAGAAGGCACAGGAAGCCTATAACGAAAAAGAAGCCCGCGAGCTTCAGCGCAAGATTGCCAAAAACCAGTTCAACTTCGACGACTTCCTCAATCAGATCAACCAGATCAAGAAAATGGGCAACATAAAAGACCTCGCCGCCATGATCCCCGGCGTCGGTAAAGCCCTGAAAGATGTCGAGATCGACGACGACGCCTTCAAAAGCGTCGAGGCAATCATCCACTCGATGACGAAAGAAGAGCGCCAGAATCCCGCAATCATCAACGCAAGCCGCCGCCAGCGCATAGCCCGCGGCTCGGGCACTTCGCTTGTCGAAGTCAACCGGCTGATGAAACAGTTCGAGCAGACCCGCAAAATGATGAAAGCCGCCACGGCAATGAAAAATCCCATGAAAATGATGCGCCAGATTCGCCAGGCGCGCCACCGCTAACACTAATATTCCCATCTCCCATGCAACTTATTGACGGAAAGAAAACAGCTGCCGATATAAAAGCCGAAATCAAGGCGGAAGTCGAGCAGATCGTCGCAAACGGAGGCAAACGTCCTCATCTTGCCGCAATTCTCGTAGGCCACGACGGCGGTAGCGAGACCTATGTCGCAGCAAAAGTGAAAGCCTGTGAGGAATGCGGCTTCAAGTCTACTCTTCAGCGCTTTGAAAGCGACATCGACGAAGAAACGCTGCTGGCCAAGATCGATGAGTTCAACCGCGACTCCGACATCGACGGATTCATCGTCCAGCTTCCCCTGCCTAAACATTTCGACGAACAGCGCGTTATCCGCGCCGTCGATCCCAATAAGGATGTCGACGGGTTCCATCCCGTCAACGTCGGCCGCATGGCTCTCGGTCTCCCGACATTTGTCAGCGCCACACCTGCCGGAATCATGGAACTTCTGAAACGTTATGATATACCGACGCGCGGAAAAAGATGTGTCGTTCTGGGCCGAAGCAACATCGTCGGCAAGCCCATGGCGATTCTGATGATGCAGAAAACAAATCCGGGAAACGCCACGGTAACCGTATGCCACAGTGCTACTCCCGACATCGCATCCATCACTCGCGAGGCCGACATTATCATCGCAGCTCTCGGACAGCCTGGGTTCGTCACTGCCGATATGGTCAAACCCGGAGCGACAATCATCGACGTCGGCACGACTCGCGTGCCTGACGCCACGCGCAAGAGCGGCTGGCGTCTGTGCGGCGACGTCGATTTCGACAATGTCGCGCCCCTTTGCTCGTTCATAACGCCGGTTCCCGGCGGCGTAGGCCCGATGACAATCTGCTCGCTCATGCGAAACACCCTACTTGCCGCTAAAGGAGCCGTTAAATAATTCTCATAGCGTTTTTTCAGACACACAGTCGGGAACAGAGGCGATAGACCTCTGTTCCCGTCTGATTTTTGTCTGCAATACATCTGAACCTACGAATATTCTTCGTATATTTGCGTTGTTATGGCGCTATGCGTAACTTCAATGCCATCACCGGAAAGCCGATGCCTAAATTCAATGTATACGACCAGAAAATTGACTTCGCGGCTATTAAAGATGCCTGTCGCGAAAAAGGAACACACACGCACTATGCCAAAGATGAACCTTTTGTGCAGCAGGGATATGTCGGCAAATATCTCGGAGTTGTTGAATCGGGCTATTTCAAATATGTAACGCTGACTTCGTCAGGCGACGAGGCTGTCGTAGGTTTTGCCTTCGAAGGTGAGATCGTCGCCGACTATTACAATTCGTTTAACGGCCTACCCTCTGAGATAACAATAAAAGCAGGAACTGAAGCAGAAGTATCTCAAATTCGGACAGCTGAGGCGCGTGAACGATTTATGTCAGAGACGGCAAGAAAATCCTCCATAAGGGAATTTAAAGCAGCGCGATAAGTCGCGGTCGAAATCGACTCTACAGGCGGGAATAAAGGCTTCACGGCCTCTGTTTCCGCCTGATTATCGCTTCAGGCATGTCTTATACGCATAGTTTTTTGCAGGACAGTTTGGCGAGCTTAGGCGGAAATTGTATCTTTGTTGGCATTGTAGCAACATATTTGAATATGAAACAGTTTTTCATGTCTTTTCTGGGAACCGTCGCAGGCATATTTGTGTCGGGTTTCCTCATCTCGATAGGCTTATTTATTCTGACCGTAATGGCTATTGTTTCGTCGGCGACCCACAGCGAATATAGCGTTAAAGACAAATCGATATTATATCTCGATCTGAGTCGGGAAATCGTCGAACAGCCCGCTTCGCTCGACATTATGGCAAAGCTTACCAATGACGGCCCGTCGGCCGATGTTCTCTACAATATTATCGACGCCATCGACGCCGCGGCCGACGATGACCGCATCAAAGGCATTTTCATCGACGCCAACGGTTCGTCGGCAGGCACAGCCCAGCGCAAGGCCATCATTGATGCTCTCCGCCGCTTCAAAAAGTCGGGGAAATGGATCTATAGCTACGGCGACGTCTACAGTCAGGGCGACTACTACATCGCGGCGTCAGCCTTTATATAAACCCTCTTGCCAGCGTCGACATCCATGGCCTCGGCGGACGGATGATGTTCTTCAAGAATCTGCTCGACAAGATCGGAGTCGAAATGCAGGTCGTCAAAGTCGGCACTTACAAGAGCGCCGTCGAGCCATTTATCCTGACCGGGCCGAGCGCAGCCTCTATCGAACAGCAGCAACTCTATCTCGGCAATCTCTGGAAAGACATCCGCGCATCTATCGCCAAAGGGCGCAAAGTATCGGCCGACTCCGTCAACGCATGGGCCAACTCTTTCTCATTTACATTCGACGCCACTCAGCTTATCAGGAAAAGAATTGCCGACGCTTCTGCATATCGCCATGAGTTTATCGACAAGCTCAAGGAACTGACCGATATAGACAAAGACGACGACCTGCGCCTCGTCACCCCCGCCCAATATGTCACTTCGAAACCTCATAAGAGCCATAAGACCACAATCACAGTTCTCTATGCCTCGGGCGACATAACCGAAAGCGGCAAAGACGGCATTGCCTCTGACCGCCTTGTTCCCGAGATTCTCGAACTGGCGGAAAACGACGACATCGACGGACTGATTCTGCGTGTGAATTCGGGCGGAGGCTCGGCATTTGCCAGCGAACAGATCTGGGAAGCTCTTGGAGAGTTCAAGGAAATGACAGGGAAACCGTTCTATGTCTCGATGAGCGACTATGCCGCCTCCGGAGGATACTACATATCATGCGGCGCCGATAAAATCTACGCCGAACCGGTGACCATCACCGGCTCAATCGGCATATTCGGTCTCATACCCAACATCCGTGGACTCGTCACCGACAAACTGGGCGTCACCACCTACCCGATTTCCACTAATCCGGCCGGAGCTCAGACCGACATTTTCGCTCCTATGACAGAGAGTCAGCGCGCAGGTATGCAGAGCTATGTCGACCGCGGCTACGAACTTTTCGTCAAACGTGTCGCCGGCGGGCGTAAGAAGACCGTCGACCAGATCAAGGCCATCGCAGAAGGACGTGTTTGGGACGGACGTGAAGCTCTCAGAATCGGGCTCGTCGACAAACTCGGCGGACTCGACACAGCTTTGGCCGACATGGCCAAAGAGCTCGGTGTCGAAAGCTGGAGTGTAGAGCGCTATCCCAAGACCGAAGACGATGTTCTGACAGCACTGCTTATGATGAGCGACCGTATGGAACAGAGCGCACTCGAACGCAAACTCGGTGATGTAGCTGAAATCTACCGCACTATTGAATCCATCAGGCAATATCAGGGCGTTCAGGCCCGCATGCAGCCTGTTGTAATCGAATAACGCCTACGGTATGCCCCGCAACAAATTTCTGTCGGTGCTGCTGCTTCTGCCGCTTTCAAAGCTTTACGGGCTTGGTGTGGCTTTACGCAACCAACTCTTCGAGAGAAAGGTTCTGAAGCAGACAGAATTCGACATACCCATTGTTGTGGTTGGTAACATCGCCGTTGGCGGAACCGGCAAGACACCCCACGCCGAATATATCATTAACTCGCTCCGCGACCGGTATCATATCGGTCTGCTTTCACGCGGCTATCGCCGGTCGACAAAGGGGTTCGTCATGGGCAGCGAGCTGACAACTCCGGCCGACATCGGCGACGAGCCTTATCAGATTATGCGTAAATTCGGGTCGGACATCTCTGTGGCCGTCTGCGAAAAACGCGTTGAAGGCATCAACAGAATGCGCGAGATAGATCCGAAAATCGACCTCATAGTGCTCGACGATGCTTTCCAGCACCGCTATGTCAAGCCTACCGTGGCGGTAGTACTGACAGAATACGCACGCCCGGCGTTCTCCGACTCGCTACTCCCCTACGGACGCCTTCGCGAACCTGTCTCGGCACTGAACCGCGCCGACATTGTGGTCATTACAAAATGTCCTGAGAACATGAAGCCAATGGATGTCAGAATGTTCAAAGAGAACCTTAATCTGTTCCCATACCAGAAGCTATATTTCTCGCGCTATCTCTACGGACATCTTGTCGCCGTTTTTCCCGACAAAGTGACATCAATACCTCGGCTGGAGCGCATGACGGGCGACGACACGATTCTCGTTGTCAGCGGGGTCGCCAATCCACGCCCGTTCGTCCGCCACATACGCCAATATCAGGCGCGCGTCAATATCCAGCGCTATCCCGATCACGCAACCTACGCGGCTGCCGATATGGAAGCCATACTCCGCAAATTCAGCACAATGAGCGGGAAGCGTAAACACATAATAACGACAGAGAAAGACGCTGTCAAGCTCGCTCATAATCCATATTTTCCGCATGAACTCAAAGAGCATATCTTCTATCTGCCTGTCAGTGTCGACTTTTTGCCGAACCCGATCCACGGCACAAAGTCGCCCGAAGATTTCGACACTGTTCTGCGTCACAAGATAGAACATCCCGAAGCTCTCAAACAATAGCATCAACTGATTTGTTAATCCCTAAACCTGATACGCACCATGCTCGAAAAAATCAAAGAAACAGCGGCATATATCCGCTCTAAAGTCACCGATATACCTGAAATAGCCATTATTCTCGGAACCGGCCTCGGATCTCTGGCCGACCACATGACCGAAACAACAGTCGTGCCCTACTCCGAGATTCCCAATTTCCCGGTTTCAACAGTCCAGGGCCACAAGGGGAATCTCATATTCGGAACTCTCGGCAAAAAGCGCGTTATCGCAATGCAGGGCCGCTTCCACTACTACGAAGGCTACGATATGAAGACCGTCACCTTCCCCGTGCGCATTTTTCAGGCCCTCGGCGTAAAAATCCTTTTCGTCAGCAATGCCTCGGGCGGCATGAACAAAGAATTCAAAGTCGGCGACCTTATGGTCATAACCGACCACATCAACCTGTTCCCCGAGCACCCTCTCCGCGGCCACAACTACGACGAGCTCGGAACCCGCTTCCCGCCGATGACCCATGCCTACGACTCGCGTCTCATCGGGCTTGCCGACGAAATCGCCCGCGAAAAGGACATACGGCTGATGCACGGCGTATATGTCGGCGTGACAGGCCCGACTTTCGAGACTCCGTCGGAATACAACTACTACAGCATAATAGGCGGCGACGCCGTCGGCATGTCGACTGTTCCCGAGGTCATAGTAGCCAACCATGCCGGAATGAGAGTATTCGGCATTTCCGTCATCACCGATCTCGGCGGCAAATATGTCACTCAGGTGCCGACCCACGAAGAGGTTCAGCAGGCCGCTCTGATCGCACAGCCCAAATGCCTCGAGATAATGAAAGAGCTCGTCAACCGGGCCGAATAAACACAGATTCTCAATTTATGGAGCAACCCAAGCTTACTGAAATATCGCAACTCGGAGAGTTCGGCCTTATTGACCGGCTCACCAAAGATCTGCCGCATCACAATCCATCGACAGTTCGCAGTGTCGGCGACGACGCAGCCGTGCTTCGTTACCCGGGAGATGTCGACGAACTCGTGACGACCGACCTTCTCGTCGAAGGAATCCATTTCGACCTCACCTACATGCCGCTTAAACATCTCGGCTACAAGGCAGCCGTGGTGAATTTCAGTGACATATATGCCATGAACGGCCATCCGCGCCAGATCGTGGTCTCGCTGGCAATATCATCGCGTTTCGCTGTCGAGCATCTCGAAGAGCTTTACGCCGGAGTACGTCTGGCGTGTGACATATACGGGGTTGATCTTGTCGGAGGAGACACAACTGCCTCACGGTCGGGTCTTGTCATCTCGATAACCTGTATCGGCGAAGCTGCCCCCGACGCTGTTGTCACGCGCGACGGCGCCAAAGACACCGACCTCATCTGCGTCAGCGGGGATCTCGGTTCGGCCTATATGGGGCTACAGCTTCTTGAGCGCGAGAAGGTCGCGTCGAAAGGCATCAAAGACTTCCAGCCCGAGTTCGGCGGCAAAGAATACCTTATCGAACGCCAGCTGAAGCCCGAGGCCCGGCGCGATATCATCACCGCTCTTGCCGAAACCGGTATCAAGCCTACGGCCATGATGGATATAAGCGACGGTCTCTCGAGCGAATTGCTCCATATCTGCAAGCAAAGCGACACCGGCTGCCGCATCTACGAAGAACGTATTCCCATCGATTATCAGACAGCCATAATGGCCGAAGAACTCGGCATGAATCTCGTCACCGCAGCCCTTAACGGCGGCGAAGACTACGAACTGCTCTTCACCGTTCCGCTCTCACGCCACGAGGATGTTTCGAAAATCAAAGGCGTAAGTGTGATCGGACATATATGCAAACCAGAAATGGGTTGCGCCATGGTCACGCGCGACGGCGGGGAGATTGAGCTTAAGGCTCAAGGGTGGAACCACTGGCAGAAGTAATGGACAACAATCAGCTATTGCTCTCCGAGCTCTATAAAAGAGCCGTCGGGAGCGCTCCTGCGGCCGTGACACGTCTAATAGGATCAGGATCGGCGCGCGCATACTATCGTCTGGAAGGAGAACGCAGTATGATCGGCACAATCGGCACTTCGGTCGCCGAGAACCGCGCCTTTCTTTATCTCGACAGCCACTTTGCCGAAGCCGGGCTGAATGTTCCCACAGTTGTCGCCGTAAGCGACGACGAAATGGCTTATCTGCAATCCGACCTTGGTGACACGTCGCTTTTCAGGCTGTTGCAATTCAATAACCTGAAGCCCGACGAACGTACCCGCGGGCTGCTTCGTGAAACTATCGGGCGGTTGCCCGACATTCAGTATAAAGGGGCGCGTGGTCTGGATTTCAGTCACTGTTATCCTGTCGAGAGTTTCGACAGGCGCTCAGTCATGTGGGATCTGAACTACTTCAAATACTGCTTCCTAAAGATCTCAGGTATCGAATTCGACGAAGCAGGACTTGAAGATGACTTTGAGCATCTTGCCGATCTGATTCTTGACGACTCCGACAGCAAACCGACATTCATGTATCGCGATTTCCAATCGCGCAACGTCATGATAAAAGAGAATGCTCCATGGTTCATAGACTTTCAGGGCGGCCGCCGGGGGCCTGCTCTTTACGATCTCGCATCTTTCCTATGGCAGGCACGCGCCGGCTTCAGCCATGAGCTTAGGTCAGAACTTGCCGCGGTTTATCTTGAATCGGTTCAGCGATATCACCATTGGGATGCCGATGAGTTCAACTATAGACTCAGCCTGTTCGCATTGTTCAGAACTCTTCAGGTTTTAGGCGCATACGGACTTCGCGGTCTTCACGAACAGAAGCCTCATTTCATAGAAAGCATTTTCCCGGCATTGAACAACCTCAAGAGCCTCAGCATAGGTCTTGAACGGGATTTCCCGGCACTGTCAGCCGCTGCGACGGAGATACTTAAATGTCCTCTTTTCAGCCAGCCGACAAAAATTGACGGGCTGACTGTCGAGGTCAACAGCTTCGGCTTCAGAGCCGGCGGAATTCCCCGCGATCTGACAGGCAACGGAGGCGGTTTCGTATTCGACTGCCGCGCTATCACAAATCCCGGCCGTATTCAGGAATATATGCCGTTGACCGGCCTCGACGAACCCGTGCGCCATTTCCTCGAAGACGACGGCGAGATTATCGAATTCCTCACCCATGCGAAAGCGATGGTCGGCGAAAGTGTCAAACGTTATCTCGAACGCGGATTCACAAGCCTTAAAGTTTCGTTCGGATGCACCGGTGGACGCCATCGGAGCGTCTACTGCGCCCAGGCAATGGCGGAATGGATCAACAGCGAATTCGGCGTGGCCGTCGACCTCAACCACCGCGAGCGCGGAATCCGCAAACTCATGCCTGCGCGATGAAAGCGATGATATTTGCCGCCGGACTCGGCACTCGCCTATACCCGCTGACGCTGACGCGCCCCAAGGCGCTGGTGGAGGTGGCAGGCAAGACGGCCCTTGAGCGCGCCATAGAGGCCGTTACTGAAGCCGGAGCCCGCGAGATTGTTGTCAACGTCCACCATTTCGCGCCGATGGTTGCCGACTTCATAGCCTCGCGCCGCTGGAGCGTCCCCATCAGAATCAGCGACGAGTCAGAGCGCCTGCTCGACACCGGAGGAGGCCTGCTGAAGGCCCGGCCGCTGCTCGACAGCGCCGACG
>OGLG01001878.1_pt1 | contig 10762 bp, 10 predicted proteins | sample 1572621 | NCBI WGS metagenome assembly OGLG01 (sample SAMEA2581912, study PRJEB24529) | metagenome | biome: Human gut stool | place: China | collected 2011 | reverse complement strand
AGCCGGGTACACAGCTGACCATGCGTACCTTCCATACCGGCGGTGTTGCCGGCGGTGCCGATATTACACAGGGTCTGCCCCGTGTAGAGGAGCTGTTCGAGGCCAGAAAGCCCAAGCAGCTGGCCATTCTGTCTGAGATCGACGGTGTGGTTCATTTTGAGGAGATCAAGAAGAGCCGCCACGCCATTGTGACCGGCGAGGACGGGGAAGAGAAGAAGTATCTGATCCCCTACGGTGCCCGCCTGTGCGAGCACATTGTTGAGGGTGCCCATGTGAAGAAGGGCGAGGAGCTGACCCTCGGCGCCGTGAACCCCCACGATGTTTTGGCTATCTTGGGCGAAGAGGCTGTTTATAACTACCTAATTAAGGAAGTACAGTTCGCTTACCGTACCCAGGGTGTTGATATTAACGACAAGCACATTGAGGTTATCGTTCGTCAGATGCTTAAGAAGTGCACCGTGGACGATGCCGGTGATACCGATCTGGTGTCCGGCACCATGGTGGATGTGGCCCAGGTAGACGAGGCCAATGAGGCCATCGACAAGCGGATCGCTTTGGGCGAGACCACTTTGAAGCACGCCACGTATATCCCGATCCTGATGGGTATTACCAAGGCGTCCTTGGCCACCGACTCCTTCCTGTCCGCCGCCTCCTTCCAGGAGACCACCCGCGTGCTCACCGATGCTGCCATCAAGGGCAAGGTGGATCCGCTGATCGGTCTGAAGGAAAATGTAATCATCGGTAAGCTGGTGCCCGCCGGTACCGGTATGCAGGTGTTTGATAAGGTGGATGTGGTGCCCAGCTATTTCTCCGCTGAGGGCAGCGAGGAAATTTTGAACCTGGAACAGCTGCAAGAGCTCTTGACAAACAGTATGTCCGAGTGATATAATGCTAAATTGTCGGTGTGCGATTTGCGCTAAATCGGCCCAAATCCCATCGAATTTAGCCGAAAATTGACCATTTACCGGGGCAGAACCGTGAAGTTCTGCCCCAGTAGGTGCGTTTTTGAGCAGAAAATGCAAATTTGCTTTGCCAAATTTGTGTTTTGTGCGCAAAAGCGTACAAAATAATTTGAAAGGAGATAAACGATTGCCTACCTTTAACCAACTTGTAAGAACAGGTCGTAAGACGCTGGAGAAAAAGTCCAAAACACCGGCTCTGCTGAAGGGACTGAACACCAAGAAGAATGTTATGACCGATAACAATTCTCCCCAGAAGCGCGGCGTTTGCACCGCAGTCAAGACTGCAACTCCGAAAAAGCCGAACTCTGCACTGCGTAAGATTGCCAGAGTGCGTCTGTCTAACGGCATTGAAGTGTCCGCTTACATTCCCGGCGTAGGTCACAACCTGCAGGAGCACTCTGTAGTTATGATCCGCGGCGGCCGTGTAAAGGACCTTCCCGGTGTGCGTTACCACATCATTCGCGGTACTCTTGATACCCAGGGCGTGAACGGCAGAATGCAGGGCCGCTCTAAGTACGGCGCCAAGAGACCGAAGGCTGCTAAGAAATAAGAGCAGCGCCGATCCGTTAAGGATCCACCAAGCTCAGCCCCGCTGAGTTTGATCTTCTTGTTTGGAAATCCGGCAAAAGTTTATATACTTTATATAGCTATACAGTGTATGACCTTTTTGTTGGCTCCACGGGAAAACTCGAGTACCTATGAACTCATCAATGATAATGAAGGAGGGAAGCGAAGATGCCAAGAAGAGGCCAGATCGCTAAGCGTGACGTTCTGCCTGATCCGCTGTACAACTCTAAGCTTGTTACACGCCTGATCAACAACGTTATGTACGATGGTAAAAAAGGTGTCGCACAGAAGATCGTGTACGACGCTTTCGACATCATCAAAGAAAAGACGGGTAATGATCCCCTGGAAACTTTTGAAGCTGCCATGGAGAATGTTATGCCCGTACTGGAGGTTAAGGCTCGCCGTGTAGGCGGTGCGACCTACCAGGTACCGCTTGAGGTTCGTCCGGAACGGCGCCAGACCCTGGGTCTGCGCTGGATCACTCTCTATGCGCGTCAGCGTTCTGAGAGAACCATGAAGGAGCGCCTGGCAGCCGAGATTATGGATGCTACCAATAAGACCGGCGGCGCTGCCAAAAAGTGCGACGATACCCATAAGATGGCTGAGGCAAACAAGGCGTTTGCTCATTTCAGATATTAAGCCATTCAGTTTGTTAGGAGGATATTATGCCGAGAAAAGTATCTCTTGAAATGACAAGAAATATTGGTATCATGGCGCATATTGATGCTGGTAAAACCACCACCACCGAGCGTATCCTGTATTACACGGGTATTAACCATAAGATCGGTGAGACCCATGATGGTACAGCAACCATGGACTGGATGGCGCAGGAGCAGGAGCGCGGTATTACCATTACTTCCGCTGCTACCACTTGCTTCTGGAAGAAGCACAGAATCAATATCATCGATACCCCCGGGCATGTGGACTTCACCGTAGAGGTGCAGCGTTCCCTGCGTGTGTTGGACGGTTCCGTTACCGTTCTGTGCGCCAAGGGTGGCGTTGAGCCCCAGTCTGAGACCGTATGGCGTCAGGCTGACGAGTACCATGTACCGAGAATGATCTATGTCAATAAGATGGACATTATGGGCGCAGATTTCTACAATGTACTGGATATGGTCAATGACCGTTTCAAGTGCAATGCTCTGCCCATTCAGTTGCCCATCGGCGCGGAGGACACTTTCCGCGGGATTGTGGACCTGGTGAATATGGATGCCGAGATCTATTATGACGATCTGGGTAACGATGTTCGCCGTGAGCCCATTCCTGAGGATATGATGGAATTGGCGCAGAAGTACCGCGAGCAGCTCATCGAGCATGTCGCCGAGATGGACGACGCGCTGATGGAGAAGTATTTCGCCGGTGAAGAGCTGACTGTTGACGAGATCAAAAAGACCATCAGAAAATCTACCATTGCCAACAAGATGGTGCCCATCACCTGCGGTACTTCCTACCGTAATAAGGGTGTACAGCCCCTGCTGGACGCAATCGTAGATTATATGCCCGCCCCCACGGATGTTGAGTCCATTAAGGGCGTAAATCCGGACACGGACGAGGAGGAGTATCGTCACTCTTCCGACACAGAGCCTTTTGCTGCTCTGGCGTTCAAGATCGCTACCGACCCCTTCGTTGGTAAGATCTGCTTCTTCCGTGTATATTCCGGTACCATTGACGCAGGCTCTCCCTGCTACAACTCTGTAAAGGGTCATAAGGAGAGAATGGGTCGTATTCTGCAAATGCACTCCAATCACCGTGAGGATATTCCCACCTGCTACGCCGGCGACATCGCTGCTGCCGTAGGTCTGAAGAACACCACCACCGGTGATACCCTGTGTGACGAGAATCATCCCATTATTCTGGAGTCCATGAACTTCCCGGATCCCGTGATCCGTGTTGCCATTGAGCCTAAGACCAAGGCCGGTCAGGAAAAGATGGGCCTGGGTCTTGCCAAGTTGGCAGAAGAGGACCCCACCTTTAAGGCTTACACCGATGAAGAGACAGGTCAGACCATCATCGCCGGCATGGGCGAGCTGCACCTGGAGATCATCGTTGACCGTCTGATGCGTGAGTTCAAGGTAGAGGCCAATGTTGGCGCTCCCCAGGTGGCTTACAAAGAGACCATCACCAAGGAAGCAGCTTCCGATACCAAGTATAAGCGTCAGTCCGGTGGTAGCGGCCAGTATGGTCACTGTAAGATCCGCATTATGCCCAACATTGATCCGGAGACCGGTATCGGCAAGGGCTATGAATTCGTGAACCAGATCGTCGGCGGTTCCATCCCCAAGGAGTATATCCCTGCGGTAGACGCCGGTATCCAGGGCGCTATGAAGAGCGGTATTCTGGCAGGCTACAATGTGGTAGATGTTCGCGTAGAGCTGTACGACGGTTCTTACCACGAGGTTGACTCCTCTGAGATGGCCTTTAAGATCGCCGGTTCTATGGCATTTAAGGACGCTGCCAAGAAGGCCGGTCCCATCATTCTGGAGCCGATGATGAAGGTTGTTGTTATCGTTCCTGAGGAATACATGGGCGATGTAATCGGCGACCTGAACTCCCGCCGTGGCCAGATCCAGGGCATGGAGGACCGCAACGGTGCAAAGCAGATCAATGCGCGCGTACCGCTGTCTGAGATGTTTGGCTATGTAAACGACCTGCGTTCCAAGACCCAGGGTCGTGGCCAGTACACCATGGAGCCGGACGGCTATGAGCCTGTTCCCAAGTCCATTTCTGAGAGCATTATCAGCGAACGCGCCAAAAAAGACTGATAATTCGATAAATCAATAAAAAATGCTTGCTATTTTTATTCGATTTTGATAGAATAGCAATGACAATTGACTATTGTAAATTCTTAAGGAGGAAATTCCAATGGCAAAAGAACATTTTAACAGAACCAAACCCCATGTTAACATTGGTACGATCGGCCATGTTGACCATGGTAAGACCACTCTGACCGCAGCTATCACCAAGTACCTTGCAAACAAGGGCTATGCAAAGTTCGAGGACTATGCAGATATTGATAAGGCTCCGGAAGAGAGAGAGCGTGGTATCACAATCAACACCGCTCACGTTGAGTATGAGACCGACAAGCGCCACTATGCACACGTGGACTGCCCCGGCCATGCTGACTACATTAAGAACATGATCACCGGTGCTGCGCAGATGGATGGCGCTATCCTGGTTATCGCTGCTACCGATGGCCCCATGGCACAGACCAAGGAGCACCTGCTGCTGGCTCGTCAGGTAGGCGTGCCCGCAATCATCGTTTTCCTGAACAAGACCGACCAAGTGGACGATCCTGAGCTGCTTGAGCTGGTTGAGATGGAAGTTCGTGAGACCCTGGCTGAGTATGGCTTTGATGAGGATTGCCCCATCATCAAGGGTTCCGCACTGAAGGCTCTGGAAGCATCTTCCAACGACGATCCTGCTTGCGCTTGCATCCAGGAGCTGATGGACGCTGTTGACGATTATATCCCCACTCCGGACCGTAAGGCTGACCTGCCTTTCCTGATGCCCGTAGAGGATGTGTTCACCATCACCGGTCGTGGTACCGTTGCTACCGGCCGTGTGGAGAGAGGCCAGCTGAAGACCGGCGAGGAAGTTGAGATCGTTGGTCTGAAGGACGAGAGCTCCAAGACCGTTTGCACCGGTATTGAGATGTTCCGTAAGATTCTGGACTATGCTGAGGCCGGCGACAACATCGGCTGCCTGCTGCGTGGTGTTCAGAGATCCGACATCGAGCGTGGTCAGGTTCTGGCTAAGCCCGGTTCCATTCATCCCCACACCGAGTTCACCGGTCAGGTGTATGTACTGACCAAGGAAGAGGGCGGTCGTCATACTCCCTTCTTCAACAACTATCGTCCCCAGTTCTATTTCAGAACCACCGACGTTACCGGCGTGATCACCCTGCCCGAGGGCACGGAGATGTGCATGCCTGGCGATAACGTAAACATGGATGTTAAGCTGATCACCCCCATCGCTATTGAAGAGGGTCTGCGCTTCGCTATCCGTGAGGGCGGCCGTACCGTTGGTTCCGGCGTTGTTACCGCTATTAAGGAGTAATTCCCGGAATTACAGAATCTATAAAAGAGCAAGTCTTCGGACTTGCTCTTTTTGCTTTGATGGCTATACGCAAGAAGGGTTCAGATCCATCCGTTTATTAGCAAACTCGGATTCGAACCCATTTCAACGGCTAACCGATTGCGCGGCGTTCGTTGGTACTATGATTTATTGTCCGCTATTTGGTACACAAGAGGGATCCGCTTGCGCCGAGCGTTGACAGCCGCGACGGCAAGACTGTATAATGGTTCTAAGGTAAAAAAGATGCCGATTTGACCCAAAAAGAAAAGAAGTCCGTTGTGGAAAAGATCAAGGACTTCTTTACAAAGCGGTTGGACGAGATGAACATTACCCTGCGTCATGTGTTTGACAGTCAAGAGCTGGATACCGGGCACCATACTTCCCAAACCCAGGTACAGCGTGTGGCCCGACAGCTGAAGAAGTCTACCGGCAGCAAGATGGACACACCCCGCCTGATGGTGCAGCTGAAAGGGCTGTTTGACTACATTGGCAACAACGATGATGTGACCTTTTCGTCTGTCATGGACCAGGCAAAAGAAATTGCCCATGAGCTGCTGGACAGCACCCCGGAACACACAGTGCAATAAGTGCTGTAACGCCAAAAGGTTTCTGCTTTCTCTTGCTTTTTGTGTAAGCGGAAATTTGGCTTAACCAAGCCGAAAATTAAAAGCAAAATAAAAATGACAGCCGAAAAGCTGTCCTTTTGGTGCGAATGCTCATATAGGATTTGGCGAAAGACAGTTTTACCGACGGTTGAACATCATATTCAAACAATAAGCCACACATTCGTAATTTGATTTTGTTTTTCGTATAATTAACTTACTAAAAATCAAGGAGGTTTTAATATGAAAACAATTCTTGAAAATAACGGTGGCGCTTATACGCAGGTTGGAGATTATTTATTGCCTAATCTTTCGTTACCAGTGGAAGAAAAAGAAGTGAATATCGGTGTGTGGGCAATGAGGCACAAACGAAATTTGAAGCAAAATCATAAAGTGCGTTACTACAATTTGCTGACAAGCGGTAAGCTCGATTTATACCTTGTTGACATTGAGGAACAGGCAGAAAAGATGTTCTCTGAACTCATTAAATTACTCGCTGAAAAAGAAAAAATTACGGAAAAATTGAAATCGGATAACCCCATGTTATGGGTGCAAAACATGAACAACATCCGCAACCAAGTAATAAATATGAGGTTTAAGAATGAAAGAAATAATAACAAAATTGATTAAATTTATATATGTAATTATTATTGTGTTTTGTTTAACTTAGCAATAACTTCAGGCTATATTTTCATAACGAGCATTAAAGAATTTATCGTTGGAAAAACCATATATCATTTAATGCAAGGATTAACATTTATCGGTTATGGAACTATTTCGTTAGTAGTTGGCTGTTTAGTTTTTTATTTTGGATTAGGGCATTTTTATAAATGCGAAAATTGCAAGCAAAGATTTTGTATTCGTAGGGATAGTTTAAAACTTGTCAATGAAAAAAGTATTTCTATAAAAACCGAGGTGAATAACTATAGCACAAATAAAGAAGTAATAAGTATAAGCGAAACATATATACCCGGCACAAGAAAAACTTACAAGGTTAAATACATTTGTAAAAAATGCGGTAATGTTACATATAAATATGAAACAAAAGATATAAAAAAATATTTGATTACGAAATAAATGATAAACGATTAGAAATTATTCTAATCGTTTATTTTTATAGGTTGCTATATTGTCTTACTTAGTACTCCTTATTATGCCAAAAATTAAGAGCTATCAAATTTCACAAGTGAAATTACGGCTTCATAAAAATTTTTCTTTAATAGTTAATTAAAAATTTTTACTTGCTTGACAAACCTTAATTTTCGGTTTTATAAATTTGCGCTCGTAAGAGTAGTAATGATTTATTTAAGGAGATTTTACAAATGAAAATCACAAAAGAAATTAACAAATTTAATGAAATTGAAGTTTGGAGCGGTGCAAAGTACACCTATGAAATCATCAGTAAAAATTATAAACAAGAAGAATTTATGGCTTTACTTGAAGAAATGTTCCCTGACGGAGCGAAACAGAATTAAACTATTTCTTTTGGTTTGATGATGAATACATATTATCGGCTTTAGATATAAAACAAAACTGATGAAAAAACGACCCTGTCTTGTATATACAAGGCAGGGTCGTTTTTTCGATTATACTCTATGATTTTAAAAATCCTGTGTTCTCTTTTTAAAAAGATTTGACGATTCTTTTCGCTCATCAATTGCATTTCTTTTAATTGCATAGCAGATACTCTGCAAATCAGGCATTAATCTAAAAGAATTAATACCCAATGTATTTAGGTAATCTAATAATTCTCTACGAGTACTTTTATGGATTTTTATTAAATAGGTGTTATTTTCTATAGTTTCCAAGTGCACTTTTTTATCTAAATTATACGGAAACATAAACAATCCTTGTTGCATAACAATTCGATTATTACATTGATTTGCATCTATGAACAATATTTTTTTTGAATGAAACTTGTCTAATAAATCATCTATAAAAGGTTTGAACTGTTCAGCATTAGGCGACGAATTATAATTATGTGTAGTTTTATAGATGGTTTTGCAATACAAAAGTATTTTTTGAATTGCAATATCATTGTCACCTTTAGCTTCTTCATACAGAGAATTCAAAATACCATTTATTGTTTCTATACCTTTAATGCATTGATAAGTAAATGAATTCGCTTTAAAAAAATCATCTTCAATAGTCGTTAATAATGGTAAAGAGTTGAAAACTATTTGGTTGTCTAAATCAGAATATCGTATATAATAAAACTCCTTATCTTCTTCATTGGTATAGTTTGATGCCTTAGGCATAAATATTGAAAAAAACAATGCGACAAATGGATTATATGTAAAATCTAAAAGTCTTGTTGGCAAACCAAAATGTTGTCCGTAAGACATGAAATCAATGGCATTATTAACAGAAAAATATTGCAAACCATACTTTTCAAAATTACTAAGCAATTCAAATTCTCTGTTTGTAAGGTCACTATTTCTGATAATATTAGGATAAAGTTCTATTTGTTGACCATATCCTCTAAATACTAAATTTTTATTTTTTGCCAAAGACGATAATTCATTAATGACTTCGTCTGCATTATATAGAATTCTCGTCAACATAAAAAATGCACCTCATTATTCATTGATTCTAATTCTCTAAAATTTTATCATATTCGACTTTTATAATCAAGTAAACTGTAAAACTAATAATTACTTTATTACCAACACAAACTTAATATAAAGATTAACGCTGTATTGATTTTACAAGGCAGGGTGATTTGATTGACCTAAAAAGTGAATGCACATAGTCTCCCATTCTTATTTTTGTTTGATTTTCTGTATGCATTTTTGGTGCAATATTTTTATTTGGTGTAAGTTTTGGTGCATTTTCAAAATCCTTTATTGATATTTGAATATCCTTAAAAATATTGAAAATACACGAATATTGCAGTTTTTGGATAAACAAAAACTGCCCACATCCAAATGGATATGAGCAGTCAATGGTCGGAGTGACAAGACTTGAACTTGCGGCCCCTAGACCCCCAGTCTAGTGCGCTACCAACTGCGCCACACCCCGATTGCTTAAACACTATACCATAAAATGCGCTATATTGCAAGCCTTTTTTGCGAATGGTTGCATTTTTTTTGCAAAAGGACTATACTAATTACAGATTGAACAAGAGGTGATGAAATGGCGTTGGAAGAACAGGTGGTGAATCGGCTGATCCATTTGGGGTACACCGTTTCATTTGCAGAGTCTTGCACCGGCGGGCTGTGCTGTGGCACGCTGGTTAATGTAGCCAATGCGTCCAAGGTGCTGAATGCCAGTTTTGTAACCTATGCCAATGCGGCGAAAATTCGTTTTTTGGGCGTGGAGGCGGACACGATCTTGAATTATGGCGTAGTCAGCGAGCAGGTGGCGGCGCAAATGGCTCGGGGCGTGGCTAAGACGACAGAGAGCAATGTGGGCGTCGGCATCACCGGTATTGCCGGCCCCGGTGGCGGCACAGCTAAAAAGCCGGTGGGCATGGTTTGCTTCGGCTTTTGCGTGCAGGATCAAGTGCAGACCTATACTTGCCAATTTGGCAATTTGGGTCGCAACCGGGTGCGCGAGTCTGCTGTGAAATTCGTTTTTTCCAAATTGCTGGAGATTTTGTAAGACTGGAAGTGCGGTTTTGTTTTTGCGCGGGAGTTGTGATTTTTCTCTTGATTTTCTCCGCGAAATATAGTATAATCTTAGCCGTGCTGCAACGCAGCACGTTATGCTGATATGGCTCAGTTGGTAGAGCAGCGCATTCGTAATGCGCAGGTCGTCGGTTCGAGTCCGACTATCAGCTCCAAAACCTGCGTAAACTCGGTGTTTTCGCAGGTTTTTTCTTTTTCAGAAATTCAATTCACAACAAAAAATCTCACTCTTTTTTACGAAGTGAGATTTTGTTTGGTTATTCGATTTTCAGCTCAAGACCATCTATAGACCATTTATGAATTTGCCACATTTCCGCCGAGTAGATTTCCCATTGTGTTTGCAACATTTTCTTGCATTGAATCTGTTACATGCATGTAGGTGTTCATTGTAAATCCTGCGTCTGTGTGACCTAACATATGCGATACTGTTTTAATGTCCATTCCTTGTTCAAGGGATAAGGTTGCGAAACTGTGCCCTTACGGTATAATTACGACAAACCGGAAAAACCCCGTATATCAAGGGTTTTCGGTTATCTGGCAAGGTTTTTCATCCTTTTCCAAACCGAAAAATCGAGCCGCGAAGTAGTTATATCGTAGGGGGTGTTATAGTAACGACAAAAACTAAATACTGTTTGGGCGGGCTGTCAGCCCGTCCAAGAAATCAGGACATTTCCTCTGAAAAGAAGAAATGTCCTTTTTTTGTACCCAAAATCAGATGCCGACAGGAGGAACACGATGACTGAAAAAACAGCGCAGAAAGAACCGGGCAAAAAGCCCGTGCCATCCAAAAAGCCGAAACCGCAGCAGGAAGTAGTCGTTCAGATTCCGCTCTCCGAGCTGCATCCATTCCCGGATCATCCCTTTCAAGTGCGGGAGGATGCGTCCATGCAGGAAACCGCCGAAAGCGTCAAGGAATACGGCGTCCTCG
>OGLG01001870.1_pt1 | contig 10804 bp, 8 predicted proteins | sample 1572621 | NCBI WGS metagenome assembly OGLG01 (sample SAMEA2581912, study PRJEB24529) | metagenome | biome: Human gut stool | place: China | collected 2011 | reverse complement strand
GTTTGTGTGGTAACTTCATTCTACCAGAGCCTGCAAGCTATGTCTTCTTTTATGCTCTTTTCAATTTGCGCAATTTATTGTACATTATCTTCGTTATGATATTTGGTTGGTAGCACTGTGGCAGTTCAGTATAGAAAAACGGGAAAGACGGTCAAGCCCAAACGCACTTGACCGCCTTGAACAAACTATATCGAGAGCAGAAAGGTTTATTGCGACTCCTCAAGGAAAGAAGAAGTTGATTCTAAGCGGTCATTTGCTAAATGGTTCCGTTTCTTCATTTACCCAACCGCCATCGTACAGGTCTTGCCATGCATGGGATATAGGTAAAAGTTCATTTCCGTTAATGTCATATATGCCATAAACGTATTTCCCGCTACTTCCCATTATTGATCCTTGCTGAGTCTGATGATAAAAAATCAGGTATTCTCCGTCGGATGTCAAGCCATAAAAACCCGATGCCCAATTTCCAACGTCATTTTGCTGCATAGGCACAAACATCAGCTCTCTGCCGCTTGATCCATCAAACACAACTGTTCCGGGAATCGTGCTTCCCTGTGCAGCGCTCGCTGCGTCAATTCCCGATGCGATATAAAGATAGCTGCCTTTATACGCAAATATTCTTAATCCGTCATAGCTCTCAACCGATTTCCCCATTTCCGGCGGATAATATCGTGGAAGCGAGAATACAACCTTTCCCGCGCCATCCTCTATATAGCTGGCAGACCAGGTTTGCCAAACACTATAACCATTGGGGAGTGGTCCATCAACCGTGAACTTGAAAATCTCTGTCATACGCATAAATCTCTGCGTAATCACGGCTGCCTGTTCCCTTGTTATTGTGCTTTTCGGAAGAAATTTCCCGTTATCTGATCCTATAAATAATTTATATGGGCAAAGCGAATCCACCGCCGAAACAGCCCACGGCGAAATATCTCCCTTATCCGCAAAATCTGTTGTTTTATTCAACTGCTTAAATCCGAATAAGTCAAATGTTCTTCCGATAATAACGGCGGCTTCTTCTCTTGTGAGAAAATCGTTCGGAGAAAAGATTTCATCGTTTCTACCCATTATAATTCCGGCATTGGACAACGCTCCCACAAAAACATCGTCTGTATCGGAAAAAGGCGGCGCAGCATCATTGAGAACAACTTTTGTAGTCATTGCATCAGACATCTGCTTTATCGCAAAATAAATCAACCTTGCAAACTCATCACGCTTTATCGGCTTTGTATAATCATCATAATCAAACGGGATGCTTTCGGTCAATTCTTCAACATACGGTTTTGCATATTCGGATATGCTTGCAGTTTCAAGCGCTGCAACTCTGCAAACAGGAAGGGTTGCAAATATGAAAACCACAATCAGCAAACCCGATATTGATTTCAAATGACAAGAGAGAGAATTTCTCATTATACATCTCCTTTTATTTTTCGAGCCTTGCATTGCAGGTATTTGTTAATGTTGTCTGCACCGCCGCAATATCACTGCTTTGTATAGGTATGTTTGCCATTTGTAACCCTCCTTTCTGCCAGTTACATATTTTACTTTTTAGATTCACACAAACCTTTCAACATACGGCAAAAACCGCAACAAGCCTTCGTCAACAGCTGTTGCGGTCTAATAATACTTCACTTGTGGAAGGCATAAAAACCGTTTGTATTGTTTGCTTAAAACGGCAGACCGCGGTGTTCGTGCCTCTCTTGCTACATATTTAGTTTACCATACAGCATTGAAAAAAGCAAGCATGAGTGCAGCTATGACGAGAACAAGCACCGCAGGCAGGAGATTGAAATCTACTACTCCTTTGTCGGCAAGGTGGACTTGCCCGACGAATAAGCCCGACCTGTCCGGCGTAGTGCGCAAGCGCCGGACGGGAACGGCAAAAATTTTTACACTTCTATTGCTTCTTTATCTAGCGGTTTTGGATCTGGGGCAGCGATTGGCAGCACATCATGATCTGCAATGACCGGGAGCGGACAACGCTGACTTTCTTGGCAAAGTCCGGTATGACGCCCACGTTGTTCATCTCCTCCAGAATGATGTTGACGGGTATTTTGCAGCGCTGGTCTGGGCGGCTGTCGGCGTAGCGGACCAGCTTGATGAACAGACAGCTGAAAAAGAGGGAGGAGAGAAATTCCAGTGACGAGCTTTGGTCGTCGAGGATGATGAAGTAGGCGCACTTTTCTTTGCCGGGCAGTTCCAGATCAATGTCGTTGCTGCGGGTGATGCGGCAGATGGCCTCGTTCTGGAGTACCTGAAGGCGGGTGCCGAGGCCCAGCACGATGCCGGTGCGCACGGTGTCGCTGGCCTGACTGAACAGCCAGTAGGAGGCTTTGGCCGGATGGGTTACGGGAAGACGCTCGAACATGGCGGTCAGCTGCTTCTCTGTGTTGCGGGTCAGCATCTGGTAGACGGCAGGGAGGTTTCGCTGCTCGGGCGGGCGGCTGGTGTCCTGATCCACATAGAGGATGAGTGCCTTCAGGAGATTGGCCTCACCGTTATCCCAGAAGTGGTCGCCTTTGTTGTCACCCTTGGTGTTGGCGATGATGATGTCGGTGAGGATCTGGGCCATAAGCGTGTCACCATTCAGGTTGAACATGGCGTTCCAGGAGTCGCCGAACTCGGGCTGGACGAGGTTGAAGACCCGGACAGTATAGTTGTGTTTGCGGAACAGCTCGACAGTGTCGGTGTAGATCTCTGATTTCGGGTCTGATACCAGTACCGACTCGCCACGGCGGATGGACTGGAAGATGGCCGGGCGGATGACGCCTCTTGACTTCATGGTGCCGCTGGCGCCGTAGATGACCACGTGCTTGTTGTACCGTGTGTCTTCCGGGAGGCAGATGACATCACCATTCTCTTCCCGGCCCAGTATGATGCCGCGTGCCTTCTTTGGACTGGCCACCTCCAGGATCTCCTTCTTTCGCTTTTCGGTCATCCAGTTGGCAGTGCCATATGTGCCCCGTTTGCTGCGCACGAAGTTGCGGTCGTCCAGGTCCTTGCCTCCAAACCGATCCCGCAGACGAAGGAAGAGGAAGACGCCGGAGCCAACAGTCAGGATCAACAGCGCTGCGCGAAGTCCGGCGGGAGTAAAGACGTGGCGGATGCAGTGGAGCGGGTGATACTGCAGCGGTGCGATCTGCGCCGTTCCTGTCATACCGCCACTATGTAGCCAATCCTCGTAATTGATCTGCAGTTGTGCCACCAGCCCGCTGAGATAGAGCAGTGCGCCCGGACCCAGTATGGCGGCAAGTGCAATACCGAGTTTTCGGATGGTTTCTTTCTTCAAAGATTTGCTCCTTTGCTTACAGTGGGTCCAAGTCAAGAGCCTCTTCCAGTACCTCGATGGTGAGTTCTCTGAGCTGGACCCGGTTGCCAAGATACTCTCTCAGAAATGGCGTCTGCCACGGAAAGCACAGCAGCTCAACCGGTGCCGAGATATGTTCCAGTGCTTGTTTGAGCCGCAGCAGGCGGGCAAGGTCACCGTCCAGATGGGAGAGGACCAGGATGTCGCCGCGCTTAGCGTCGCATTCAATGCTGCCGGGGGTGTCCAGTCTCAGTTCCGGAGGGAACAGGGCGGAGAGGAGCTGTTCCTGCCAGTCGGGCTGAAGCAACAGACGCAGCTGTCGGACACCCTGTCGGTCCATGGGAATGAAGTGGATATGGGGATAGATACGATCAAAGCGCAGATCCATGCGGCGGCTGTTGGCGGAGGAGAGCAGAGTGGTTAGGGCAACATTGTTGCCCTGACCTAATAGCAGCGCCCGATCCACCCGGTCAACACCGGCATTCATACGCGCCACCTCTGTGAGGTGGTTGGCGGTTTTGAACTCGCCCATACCACTCCATTTCATGACGCTGTCACGGGTGTTGTAGACGGCGAAGCAGGTGCCGTGGCTGAACAGGGCGCCAGTGAGTCGGGTGAAGATGGTCTTGCTCAGCTCCGTCTTCTCCAGCTTTTTGACTTCGCGGGCAATGTAGAAGCTGGGCGATGTGGGTACCGTGTGCTGGATGATACTCTTTTGCAGGGGCGGCAGTTGGTAGGGGAGCGCCATGGCGCCGCTGGCCATGCACAGCACAAGGGATTCCGCCACCCGATGGTTGCGCAGGATATGGTCGCTGTTGCCGGAAAAACGATGACCACCGGATGCCGCCATATAGTAGTCCAAGGCGTCGGGGTGGAGATGGGTGAGGAGTGGGAGAGCTGCTTTGTTCAGCCGGATCGTTCTCTTTTCATGCCGTCCACTGACATTCAAGACCTTGAACCGACCAAGCACTGTCCCGTCAGCTGATCGGAACTCCTGTGGTGTTTCCAGTCGGTGAATCAGCGCCTCATAGTAGCGCCCACTGCCGAGGAGGTGGAGCGACCGGGCGGGGTATTCCGTGGTTGCGACCAGTATGTGGAGTAGGCGCCATGTTTGACTGCCCGGGCGGAGGGTTATCATCTCACCCCTCCCAGCAGTGTGGAGTTTAAGGCAACGGCGCATCTCCCTTTGCCGTAATTCGAGGCCAGATAACCGCCGGAAAGCCCTGATTTCGCAGGCTTTCCACAGCGATTGGACGCTGTGTGGAAAAAGAGGCCGGATTTCATCCCGCACATCCATATCTTTTTCCGCTTACTGAGGGTATGTTCCATAGAGCGTCACCCCCTCCAAAGCACAGCTTTTTGCATCGGATAACCAGTCGGGCAGACTGTCACAGGGTACCACGTAGATCTCCGTCCGATCCGTATCGCCGCCTGCGCTGCAATAGTAATGGGCGCATCGCAGCGGCGCATCGTCGGGCAGCAGGTACAGCGCCACAATGTCCACCACCATGTTCAGCTCAATGTTGTCGTGGTCACGGTAACTGCGCTCGGGTCGGTTGCGGTCATAGATGTGCCGGAAGATCAGCACACAGTCGGAATAGATATGCGGAAGCTTACCGGCAAAGAAACGGCGCATGGCTGGGTAGAGCATGTCACGAAGATAGCTGGGGGAGCCGGACTCCTTCTTTGGCAGCAGTGCCGGTAGTCGGAGCAGGAACCAACCCTGCTCGGTATAGCCCATATCCACCGGCACGGTCTCTACCATCAGTTCCTCAGACAAGAGTGCTGCCTGTGGATGCCCGGTATAGGCGGGGATCGACCGGGCCAGCAGCGTCAGCTTCTCTGCCTCAGCAGCAAATGTGAATGCCATATTGAAGGCGTCCGGGATATTGCCGCTGTCGGCAAGCCGCCGGGTCCGCGCCAGCAGTTGAGCGGTTCGCTTCAGCCGCGCATCCGCCTGATCCAGACTGCGCTGGAACTCAGACCGCGGCGACATCGGACTTCCCTCCAACCTCGGCATAGAAGCGCACTGTGGGGATGTCCCTGCCCTCATAGTCAACGCTGGAAAAGAGGCATGGGGCGTTTGGTAGGATCAGTTCCTGAGCCATACCACTGTGCGGCAGTACGAAGATATATTTTAGTTCCTCCTGCGGCTGAAGTAGTCGGGCCAGATGCTGCTCGCCTTCATAGAGCACCACAATCTCATACCCCATACCCTCTTTCAAAAAGAACAGCTGGGATGGGTAAGTGGCCGGATAGTGGGCCATGGGTTCCACCTTATCCGCAAACTGGAGCAGGACCCAAACCGCATGGATAATGCGCTGGTCCGGCTGGCCCATCGGGTCAACGCCCAGATAGTAGCCACCGGCGATATCGAAGATCATCTGCTGACGTTTCAACCCGCGGATGATCTTTGCCGCTACCTCCGGCGGCTTATGGCGCAGCAGGCTTACGATCTGCGTCTGGGGAAGCGGCCCATATTGGGTCAGCCAATGCACGATATACTGTTCATCTTGTAACAACATTGGATGGTCACCTCGGTTTCTTATATGGTTTTCACCTGTGTATTTGAGTGTGAAATGCGTATAAATGGGGTTATGCGTTTTCCTGCGAGGGTGCAGTGGTTTCTTTCAGCTCATTGACGATGGCTTCCAGCTCGGCGCGGTCGGTTGTGATCATGCGCTTCTCGGTATCAGAGATTTTGATGATGACGGGCACCTTGTTGCTGTTGCTGGCAAGCAGGGCCTCGCCGCGCTCGAACTGGGTGATGCTGCGGATCTCAGAGTGGGAGAGTTTCAAAACGTCCTTGACGTATTCCGCTTCCTCCGGCTCCAGGTTCAGGATAATTTTCGTCTTACAGTTATTGAGGATGGCGCGGCCATACTGGCCACCCTCGAAGTCGAACAGGGCGGAGAGGTTTTGCAGTGCGCCGCAGGCGCCTGCGCCGTAGCCGCGGCCGATGAGGAAGACCTCCAGACAGAACTCGGCGACGAGCCGATTTGCTGTGCCGCCCACCAGACGCCACAGCTCGTCCAGGAAAATCATCTTCCGTTTCGTCCGGTCGGACTTAACGGTGTCCCATACATAGTCCAGTGCGATCATCATGCCCACGGGCAGCATCTTGCCCTTCAGCTCGGAGATGTCCAGCACGATATACTTATTGGTCAGATCCACATTGGTGGCGCGGTTGAAGCTCTGGGCGCTGCCGGTGACGAACCGGCTGACGATGGTGGCAAGGCGCTGTGTCAGCTCGTTGGACTTGAGGTGGCGATGCAGGTCGCCGAGTATGGGCATGGGCTTCATGGTGGTGTGGCTGGCGTCAGTATAGAGGCTGGTGTTATCGTGGGTGATACCAAACTCTGCGTAGGTGTCAATCAAAGCTTCATCCAGCATCTGTTCCTCTTCGTTGGTCATGTCGGGGACCAGCAGGGAGAAGAAGGTGAGCATCTGTTGGATCTTCCGTGCCAGCATGGAGTCGATGTCCGTATAGTCCAGCTCGTCGATCAGTTCCATCTCAGGTGTGAGGGTGGGACGGATCTCCATGACATTGATACAGTCGCTGGAGCCGGGGGAGAGTTTGATGTAGGTGCCACCCATCTTATGACAGGCGCGTTTGAACTCATGGCCTTTGAGCGGTGCAATGATGAAGCACTGGGTTCCGCGCATTCGCAGTCGCAGGGCCATGGTCTGAATGGTGACAGTCTTGCCGCTGCCGGAGGTACCGCAGATCATGAAGTTGGCGTTCTTATAGCGTTTGGTATTGAATGGGTCAACGATGCACAGGGAGTTGTTGTGCCGGTTCAGGCCCAGCAGAATGCCGTTGTCGTCGGACAGCTCGAAGCTGGTGAACATATAGGAGGATGCGGCGCCGCTGGTGAGCACATTGCGCTTTGCCTTGCGCTCAAGGTCGGAGGCGAGCTTCAGAAACGGCATGGTGGAGCGCAGAGCCTCTTCCTGCTGGAAAACGCAGTCGCGCACCTGAATGTCCATGGACTTGAGCATGTCTGTGATCTGCTGCTTGCGCCAGAGCAGTTCCCGATAGCTGGCAGCTGACACCGTGATGAGCACGGACATATAAAATAGGTCTTCATTGTTGCTGGACAGGCCATGCTTGATGTAGTAGCCTGCCTGAATGGAACTGGCCAGCTCCTCATAGTCGGTGGAGGTGTCCTGCAGCTCACGAAGCTTGGTGCGGTTGAGTCGGATGCGCTGGGCGACACGGTCGATGGTTTTCCCGCGGATCTCACGCTGCAGGAACAAATCTACGTCGATTCCCTCGCCGGCATTGATGAGCGCGCTCATCCAGCCACCCCGCACGGTGGTGGGGTAGCCGCCTTTGCGGATATAGAGGTAAGTGTAGTAGCTGCCGTCCATGATGACATAGTTGGAATGGGTCAGGTCAATGCCGCGGGGTGCTACGAAATTGACGTCGCGGATGTTGGGCAGCGGGTCAACGCCGATGGTGCGCTTTTTGGCCAGCATGGCATCCACCACGATGCGATCCAGCCGGTCCAGAAAAGGGTCATCCACACAGGAGCGGCGGTTGAAGAACATATAAATGAGTTCTGCCAGGAAGGCGTCCTCATCCTTTGGCTGTACGATGTTGTTGCCGCACTGGGAGAAGTAGGTGCGGGCGTTCTGTGCGGCCGTCTGCAGCGCGGCGTAGATTTCGCTGTAATCGACATTCATCTGATAATGTCCGCTGGCCGCCTCGTACTGGAAGATGAGGAAGAAACGGCGGGTCAGCGCCTCGCGGCTGCCCTCTTCACGGATGAACCGGATGGCGGAGCGGGCCAGCTCACAGCAGGCCTCCGAGGTCTCTGTCTCCAGATCGGACTGAAGGCCTGCGATGTACTGGTCGGAGTCGGCCTTCCTTGTGATGGATTTGAATTGCAGACGCATGGGTGCGATCTTCAGCCAGCTGGCGAAGGAGGAAATGATCTCATACTGCTCTTCAGAGGAGCGCAGCAGGAAGTTGATGGGCTCGATCTCCAGGATCTTCAGATAACGGCCGTCTGTTGTTTCAACGATGCCGTTTCGTATGCTTTTGAGTGGAATGAAGTCCTGCGCGTACTGGCCCGGCGGCTTTCGCTTGCCTTTTCTGTGCGGGCTTGTTTGATTGCTGCGGTTTTGATTTGCCATGGCGATAACCAATCCTTTTGAAGTGGAGTTTTCGTCGACGATGCCAGAACCGGATCATATGGGTCACATACTGGAGCAGAGAGTCACCGCCGATCCCCATGAGCGCGAAGACACCCAGCGGGATCAGCGTTACGGTCATAATGACGATCTTAGTGGTGAGATCCACCGGCAGCCACTTGACTTCCGGGTAGCCGACCAGTACCAACAGGATCCCGGCCTCTACCGTGTTACGGGTTTCCAACATGCCGCCCATCAGTTTGCCGGAGTCGGTGTAGTTGGGCGGGATGGTGTAGATATTACTGAACTCCCGGTCATCGGACATATCAGGTGCCTCCTTCCGGTGTAATAGGGAGCTCGGCTTCCAGATCCACTCCTGTAACACGTCGATATTGGGTCACATAGTCGGGAGAGTTCATCGCAACGCCGCCATAGCCGCTGGAGCAGTGTGCCCACAGCGCATTGCCGCTGGCATCCTTACCGGCGTAGAGTAGCACATGATTGACCGGTACTGTGCCCGGTACGGCCATGAAGCCAAGGTCGCCGGGCAGCAGCTCTGCTTCCGTGATGGCGTAGCTGTTATCCCACTGGGTACGGCTGCCTTCATAGAGCGTGACGCCCAGCGCAGTCTTGTAGACCCAGTCCGTGTAGCCGGAGCAGTCCAGCCCGTAGGGACGCAAGGTGCCGGTGGAGCTGGAGCCAGCCGAGGTAACAAGCCGTGGAGTGTTCCATGCCTCATTCCATCCGGACGGGCTTTTGCCGCCCCAGAAGTACGGCACGCGGCCAACTAAAGACAGTGCCACGCGCATGAGTTCCTTGCGCGTTTCGCTGCAGGTAAGGCTGGCGAGATATGCGTTCAGCTCTGCGTCGGTGATGGGCGGCACCATACCGTTTTCCAACGAGCCGTACATGGTCATCTTCAATGCGTTGGACATATTGAGGATGGCCTCGCCGGTGGTGATTTGGAACTGGTTGTAAATGGCGTTGGTATCCAGATTGAACGCGGTCAGGATGACCGACTGGTCGAAGGGGTGTATGGTGCAGATGGCGTATGTGACCTGAAACTCCACCACCTGGGTACCGGCCTCGGTCGTTACTGTGCTGGTCACAGTGGCGGTTGCAGTCGTATAGGTTACGGGGAACATCTGGTCGGCGACGGCTAAGAGCTTTGCTTCCAGATCTGCCTTGCTGGTGCCCCTCTGCTCCAGTGATGCGGAGTAGGCAGCCAATGTATAGCAGATGTCGTAGTCGCTGGACTGCAGGCCGTAGTTGACCAGTGCCTGCATGGATAGTTCCTGGTCATAGCCACCGTCGGCAATAATGGCAGAAACTCTGCTGAGAGCCGCATCGTAACCGGCCTGCACACAGCTGGTGATGGTGGCGGAAACGTCATCGAAGTTGCCAACCAGATCGGTGGGGGCATTCAGGTCAACAGTGGTCGGGTCAGTCCGAAAGACATTGTTGGTCACAATGGATGGCAGTGACACGATCAACACGATCAGTACGCTGAGAAACAGACAGAGGAACACCACGATTTTGAACAGGGTGTTGCGCATGGCCCAGGCGGCTGATAGGATCGCACCCCATGGCCCACCGGCAGCTGCACCGGCGGCGATGTTAGCTGCTGCTTTTCCAGTTTCTACACTGCCCTGCACTGTGGCAGCGGCTGCGTTGGCGCCCGCCTCGGCTGTTTTGCCGACAGCGGCCGCCTGTTTTGCGGCCTGCATACCTTTTTGGGCGCCTTGCAGGTAATTGTCCTGCCCGTCGCCGAATCTCTGTTGTTCTTCAGACATGATGGATCACCTCTCTTCTAAAGCCGAAAACCGATGGAGGCACAGCAAATTGGCCTCCACCGGTTCTCGGGAACGATTATGTTTTCTTACTGGGCCGCCGCTTCGGCTCAGTGCTGCGGCGGTCGGGCGCCCTGTGTGGAGTGGGCGTAGTCTTATAGCGAACACTCTCCACCTGATAGGTTCTGAGTTTGTCCCCATCATAGACGGGTTTACCATCCTGATAGACCGGCCGCTGCTCCACAGAAGGCGTGCCGCTGATGGCATACCACTGTCCGCCATGAGTATCCTGCAGCAGCTGATAGTCGCCTCTGGGGGTCTGATACATGGTGCGGTCATAGAACGCGGTACCAGAACCATCCTGGTGCCGTACCTCCAACACGCCGTCGCTGGCTCTGGAGGTGTCGATGGACTGGATGGGCTGGTCGAAGCTGGGCATAAGCTGCCCGAACAGTGCCTGATTATAGGCCTCGTTCCCAGCATCATCCGCAAACTGCGGGACTGCAGCTTGTGCGGACATGGCGTACCAACTCTGGCCGTCTGCGCCCTGCACCAGCTCATGGGGAGT
>OGLG01001864.1_pt1 | contig 10838 bp, 10 predicted proteins | sample 1572621 | NCBI WGS metagenome assembly OGLG01 (sample SAMEA2581912, study PRJEB24529) | metagenome | biome: Human gut stool | place: China | collected 2011 | reverse complement strand
GACTTCATGACGGTTGTTTTTCCTGCTCCGTTCTCTCCGATAAAGCCCATAATATAGCCCATTGGCAGCGTAAAGCTGACCGATTGCAATGCAAATTTCGGATATTGTTTGCAGAGATTTTTTATTTCGATAGCGTATTGCATGATGCATCCTCCTCATAAATCATATTCAACATTTCTTGTAAGTCCGCTTTGGAAAGTCCGCAACCCTTTGCCAGTGTTGCAATCGCTTCCATGTGCGATTCAATCTGTCGCAGCCACTCTTCCCGCAGGACTTCTGTATTTTTTCGTGCGACAAAAACGCCTTTTCCGGCAATGGTATAGACAAATCCATCCCGTTCCAGTTCTTCATAAGCCCGTTTCGTGGTAATAATACTAATCCGCAGTTCTTTCGCCAGACTGCGAATAGATGGCAACATCGTGTCTTCTTCTAATGTTCCGTTGATAATCTGTTCTTTGATTTGCTGATAAATTTGCTGATAAATTGGAGCAGCAGTATTGTTGCGAATCATCAGCTGCATATGCATTCCTCCTTGCCTACCGTATATATACAGTATATACAGTAGATACATGGTTGTCAATAGGCAGATACAAAAAAACAGCTCTCCCGTTGGACGGAAAAGCTGCTTTTTTCATCTGATCAGGCTCTGACTGTGGAACGGCTTAGTAGGCCACGCCCCAGTAGACCATCTTGCTGGCGGGCTTGCCGCAGCAGGGGCAGACATCGCTGAGGTGCTCCTGCTCAAAGGGCATGCAGCGGCTGGACAGGCCAGCCTCTTCCTTCATCTTCATCTCGCAGGCCAGGTCGCCGCACCACATGGTCTTGATGTAGCCGGTGTTGGCCTTGGCCAGCTCCTTGACTTCCTCCATGGTGGTGGCTGCCCAGGTGCGCTTCTCGCGGTTGGCAAGGGCACGCTCGTACAGGTCCTTGCGCAGGGCCTCCAGCTGGGCCGGGATGGCCGTTTCCAGCTCGTCCAGAGAGACGAAGATCTTCTCGCGGGTGTCGCGGCGGACCAGGACGCACTGGTTCTTTTCCAGATCCTTGGGGCCGATCTCCAGGCGCAGGGGCACGCCCTTCATCTCCCACTGGGAGAACTTCCAGCCGGGGGCGTTGTCGCTGTCGTCCAGCTTGACGCGGGCATACTTGCTGATCTTCTCAGCCAGCTCGGCGGCCTTCTCGGAAACACCGGGCTTGTGGGCGGCGATGGGCACGACCACGACCTGGATGGGGGCCACTGCCGGGGGCAGGATCAGGCCGTCGTCATCGCCGTGGGTCATGATGATAGCACCCACCAGACGGGTGGAAACGCCCCAGCTGGTCTGGAACGGATGATGCAGCTGGTTGTCGCGGCCGGTAAAGGTCACGTCGTAAGCCTTGCTGAACTTATCGCCGAAGTAGTGGCTGGTGCCGCTCTGCAGGGCCTTGCCGTCCTTCATCATGGCTTCGATCGTATAGGTAGCCTCGGCACTACTCTTGGTAAAGATATGGAATTCGCTGAATGCGTGCATCCGTTCCCTGAATACAACAACCGCCGCTCTCTCGTAGTTATGGCTGACTATGTAACTACCGAAGCCGGTACCGGTTGCGTACATACCGCTCCCGGTCATGGCGATGTCGACTTTGAAACCGGTCTGAAATACAAGCTGCCGATTCTCTGCCCGGTTGATTCCCAAGGCAAGCTGACCGAAGAAGCAGGCGAACGCTTCAAGGGCATGTTTGTATTCGACGCTAATATCCCGGTACTGAAATATCTGGCTGAGCTGAACTGCTTGCTGGGCAAAGAAAACATTAAGCACCAATACGCACACTGCTGGCGCTGCAAAAACCCGATTATTTTCCGCGCAACCTCTCAATGGTTCGCTTCTATCGACGGCTTCCGTGATGAAGCACTGAAATCTATCGACGATGTACAGTGGATTCCTTCCTGGGGCCAACAACGTATCCACAACATGGTAAGCGACCGTCACGACTGGTGCATCAGCCGTCAGCGCCGCTGGGGTCTGCCCATTCCCGTGTTCTACTGCGCCGACTGCGGCAAGCCCGTCTGCACCGACGAGACCATCGAGGCCGTTTCCGCCCTCTTTGCCGAGAAAGGCTCCAACGCCTGGTTTGAGATGGACGCCGCCGACATTCTGCCCAAGGGCTTCGCCTGCCCGCACTGCGGCAAGAGCACCGGCTTCACCAAGGAGGAGGACACGCTCGACGGCTGGTTCGACTCCGGCTCCACGCACTTCGCTGCGATGAAGAAGGATCAGGGCTTCTGGCCCGCCACGATGTACCTCGAGGGCCTCGACCAGTACCGCGGCTGGTTCCAGTCCTCCCTGCTGACCGCCGTGGGCGCGTTCGGCGAGGGCGCTCCCTTCAAGGAGTGCGTCACCCACGGCTGGACCGTGGACGGCGAGGGCCGCGCGATGCACAAGAGCCTCGGCAACGGCGTCGATCCCGCCGACATTTTCAACGAGAACGGCGCGGACATTCTGCGTCTGTGGGCGGCGAGCGCCGACTATCACGCGGATGTGCGCTGCTCCAAGGCCATCTTCCAGCAGCTCAGCCAGAACTATCTCAAGTTCCGCAACACCTGCAAGTTCATGCTCGATAACCTGGTGGACTTTGACCCCGCGCACCTCACCAAGGCCGAGGATATGCCGGTGCTCGACCGCTGGCTCATCACCAAGCTCAACGAGCTGATCGAAAAGGTCGAGCAGTCCTACAACGACTACGAGTTCCACATCATCACCCACGCGGTCAACGATTTCTGCGTCACCACGCTCTCGAGCTTCTACCTCGATATTGTGAAGGACCGCCTGTACTGCGAGGCGGCGGACTCCGCCGAGCGCCGCAGTGCCCAGACCGCGCTCTACCTCACGCTCTCGACCCTTGCCAAGCTCTTCGCGCCCATCCTCGCCTTCACCTGCGATGAGATCTGGCTCGCCATGCCGCACACCGCCGAGGACGACGCGCGCAACGTGGTGCTCAACGACATGAACAAGCCCTTCACCGCCTACGCGCTCGACGCCGAGACCATGGCGCGCTGGGAGCACATCATCGAGGTCCGCACCGCCGTCAACGGCGCGCTCGAGGAGGCCCGCGCGGCGAAGGTCATCGGCAAGAGCCTGGAGGCCGACGTGCATCTGACCGTGCCCGAGGGCGATGTGTTCCTCGCGGACGAGAACCCCGCGGCGCTCGCCGACCTGTTCATTGTCTCCAAGGTCGAGCTGGCCGTCGGCGGCGAGCTTGCCGTCAAGGTCGAAAACGCTGCCGGCACGAAGTGCCCGCGCTGCTGGAAGCACTCCCTCACGCCCAACGCCGAGGGGCTGTGCCCGCGCTGCGCCGAGGTCGTGCGCCATCTGCCCGACCTGCTGTAAGCGAAATATTGTGTGATAAGGAGAAGATCCGCATGACAAGAAGCGAATGGAAGGCAGCCGCCCGCGCCCGGCTCGGCGGCGGCATCTTCAAGGATCAATGGCTCATGGGCGTGGTGTTCTGTCTGGTGGTCTCCGCCATCGTCGGCGCCGCCGGCAGCATTCTCCCCGGCGTCGGCGCGCTCGTCGTCACCGGCCCGATGCTCTACGCGCAGAAATATGCCTTCCTTGCGCAGGCGCGCGAGGGCCGAGGCATTGACCTCAACGATCTGTTCCGCGGCTTTCGGGACGATTTCGGCGGCACGCTGCTCATCAGTCTGCTCTCCGGGCTCTTTATCTTCCTGTGGAGCCTGCTGCTTTTCATCCCCGGCATCGTCAAGGCCTACGCCTACTCCATGGTCTACTACGTCAAGGCCGATCACCCCGAATACGGCTGGAGGGAATGTCTGGACGAGAGCCAGCGCCTGATGACCGGTCACAAGTGGGAGAAGTTCGTGCTCGATCTGAGCTTTATCGGCTGGGGCATCGTCGGCTCGCTGTGCCTTGGCGTCGGCACGCTGTGGGTCATGACCTACATGGCGGCGACCGAAGCGCAATACTACGAGTACCTGACCTCCGGCAGAACCTCCCCCGAATTTTAAGGCAACGTCAGGCGGTCCTGCGGGGCCGCCTGACCGTCTTTCCCCCGCATCTGTTTACATTCCCAAGAAAGGATACCCCTCTATGGAACTGCAATACTCTACCCGCGATCTCGCCCGCGCCGCCGTCATTGCCGCCGCCTACGCGGCGCTCGCGTGGATCTCCAATTTCTTCGGCCTCGCCTTTCCCGCGATCCAGTTCCGCCTGAGCGAGGCTCTGTGCGTGCTGCCCTGCCGCGACCGCAAGGCGGCGATCCCCGGTCTTGCCGTGGGCTGCCTGATCACCAACCTGCTCAGTCCCTACGGCCTGCTCGATCTGGTCGTCGGCACGCTCGCCACGCTGCTCGCCGCCGTGTGGTCGGGCCGCTGCCGCAGCGCATGGACCGCCGCCGTGCCGCCGGTCGTCTGCAACACCGTAATCGTCGGCGCGATGCTCGCGTGGGAAAGCACGGGCTTCTCCGCCGCGTTCGCGGGGCTGTTCGCCTACAACGCGCTGACGGTCGGCATCGGCGAGGCCGCCGTGTGCTTCCTGCTCGGCGCACCGCTGCTGCGCGCGCTGGAAAAGCGCGCCATCGCGTAAGAATTCCTCAAAAAAACGGCGTTATTTGCGCGGAGCCCGCGCAAATAACGCCGTACCTCTTGCAAAAATGTCCTCAAATGTGCTAAACTAAAGAGAATTTATGCCCCGCTTTCATTCGGCGCGGGCAGGAAAAGAGGAAGATACCCATGGAACAGAAACGATTCTATATCACCACGCCCATTTACTACCCGTCGGACAAGCTGCACATCGGCCACACCTACTGCACGGTGGCGACCGACGCGATGGCGCGCTACAAGCGCCTGACCGGCTACGACGTGATGTTCCTGACCGGGACGGACGAGCACGGTCAGAAGATCGAGGACAAGGCCAAGGCCGCTGGCGTGACCCCGCAGCAGTTCGTGGACAACATCGTCTGCGGCGAGAAGGGCATCCTCGACCTGTGGAAGCTGATGAACATCTCCAACGACCGCTTCATCCGCACCACCGACGATTACCACGTCGAGGCCATCCAGAAGATCTTCAGGAAGATGCACGACAACGGCGACATCTACAAGGGCAAGTACGTCGGCAAATACTGCAAGCCCTGCGAGAGCTTCTGGACCGAGAGCCAGCTCGTGGACGGCAAGTGCCCCGACTGCGGGCGTGAGGTGGAGGACGCTGAAGAGGAGGCCTACTTCTTCAAGCTGAGTAAGTACGCCGACCGCGTGCAGCACCTGCTTGAGGACACAGATTTCCTCCAGCCCGCCAGCCGCGTGAACGAGATGGTGAACAACTTCATCAAGCCCGGCCTTGAGGATCTGTGCGTTTCCCGCACGAGCTTCACCTGGGGCGTTCCGGTGGACTTCGATCCCGGCCATGTCGTCTATGTCTGGGTTGATGCGCTGTTCAACTACTGCACCGCTCTCGGCTTCATGAACGAAAAGTACGACGATTACGATAAGTTCTGGCCCGCTGACGTCCACTTTGTCGGCAAGGAGATTGTGCGCTTCCACTCCATCATCTGGCCCGCGATGCTCATGAGCATGGGTATGCCGCTGCCCAAGCACGTCTACGGCCACGGCTGGCTCGTCATGGACGGCGGCAAGATGAGCAAATCCAAGGGCAATGTCGTCGATCCCTATGTGCTTGCCGAGCGCTTCGGCGTGGACGCGCTGCGCTTCTTCCTGCTGCGTACCTTCCCGTTCGGCTCCGACGGCAATTTCAGCAATGAGCTGCTCATCAACACCATCAACGTCGATCTTGCCAATGACCTCGGCAACCTCGTCTCCCGCACGACCGCCATGGTCGAGAAGTATTTCGGCGGTACGCTGCCCGTCGAGCGCGCCGAGGGCGAGTTCGACGCCGATCTCATCGCGGCGGCCTCCGCCCTGCGCGGCAAGTACGAAGCCGAGATGGAGAAATTCCAGTTCCAGAACGGTCTGGAGGCCATCTTCAAGGTCATTCAGCGCGCGAACAAGTATATCGACGAGACTGCGCCGTGGGTGCTCGCCAAGGATGAGGCCAACCGCGCGCGCCTTGCCAGCGTGATGTACAACCTCCTCGAGACCATCCGCATCTGCACCATCCTGCTCACGCCGTTCATTCCCGCCTCCTGCGAGAAGATCTTCGCGCAGATCGGCGCGGCGGCGGACTGCCGCGATTGGGACAGCGCCGCCGAATGGGGCCGCCTGAGCGCGAGCGTCACCGTCCACAAGGGCGAGGCCATCTTCCCGCGCATCGACATGGAAAAGGCGCTCGCCGAGCTGGAGGCCATTCAGGAGGCGCAGAAGAAGGCCGCGCTCCCCGCGCTGGAGATCGAGCCTCTGACGGAGGAGAAGGTCGATTTTGGCACCTTCTGCAAATCCGACTTCCGTGCCGTCAAGGTCAAAGCCTGCGAAGCCGTGAAGAAGAGCGATAAGCTGCTGCGCTTCACACTTGACGACGGCACCGGCACCGACCGCCAGATCCTCTCCGGCATCCACAAGTGGTACGAGCCGGAGCAGCTCGTCGGCAAGACGCTGGTCGCCATCGTCAACCTGCCGCCGCGCAAGATGATGGGTCTCGAGAGCTGCGGTATGCTGCTCTCCGCCACCCACACCGAGAAGGGGCAGGAGGTCCTGAACCTCATTATGGTGGACGATAAGATCCCCGCCGGCGCAAAGCTGTGCTGAAATAGAAGCAAAGGGGCTATCTCTCGGTCGGAGAGATAGCCCCTTTAGAACCCCAGAGACAACGAGGGGCTTCTTCACCGTCGCGGCAAAGCAATTCCCGCGCCTCTTTGGGCGCGCCAATTGCGCCGCTTCCTCGAAACCGCCTCGCTTTTTCCGCCACCGGCGGCGCTTCGGCGCTTTCCCCTCGACCCCCGAACTGCCAATAGGAAGCTTTATTTCAGCAGCCGTATGAAGTCATTCTCCCTCAGTCGATTTGACGTACTTCTTGTTCCGCTCAGCCGCTGCTGCCATGCGGTCAAGGAGCCGGCAAAAGGCTTTTCCGCAGCAAGGCTGTACGCCGTTTGTGAAATGCCCTTTTGCTGGGGATCATCCCCTCTATCAAAAAGAAAGGACATCCTATGAGCTTGATTTTTGACACCCACGCGCACTACGACGACGAGGCGTTTGACGCCGACCGTGAGGCGCTGCTCGCCTCCATGCCCGAACACGGCGTGGGGCTGATCCTCGACCCTGGCTGTGATTTGGAGTCCTCCCGCCGCGCGGTGGAGCTGGCGCGGACCTATCCGCGCGTCTACGCCGCCGTCGGCTGGCATCCCGAGAACTGCGCGCCCTACACGGAGGACAGTCTGGACGCGCTTCGCGCGTGGGCGCGGGAGCCGAAGGTCGTTGCCATCGGCGAGATCGGGCTGGATTACTACTGGGAGCAAAACCCGCCGCGGGAGCTTCAGCAGAGGGTGCTGCGCGATCAGCTTGCGCTGGCGCAGGAGCTGGACCTCCCCGTCATCGTGCACGACCGCGAGGCGCACGCTGACAGTCTTGCCATCGTGCAGGAATTTCCCGCTGTGCGCGGTGTGTTCCACTGCTTCTCCGGCAGCGTCGAGATGGCGCGCGAGCTTCTAAAGCGCGGCTGGTATCTCGGCTTTGACGGCCCCGTGACCTACAAAAATGCCCGCAAAACGGTCGAGGTCGCGCTCGAGTGCCCGCTCGACCGGATGCTGCTCGAAACGGACAGCCCCTATATGGCCCCCGTCCCCGTGCGCGGTACGCGCAACGACTCGCGCAGCGTCCGCTATATCGCGGAAAAGCTCGCGGCGCTGCGGGGCCTGGACACAGACGAGCTGATCCGCCTGACCGCCGAGAACGGCAAACGGCTGTTCGGGATCGGATAACGGAAAGAAAGACTCCGTCCGGCGGACGGAGTCTTTCTTTTATGCTTTTTTCTTGAGCACACAGGCCAGCGCCGCGCATATAATGATCCCCGCTGCGAACGGGATCGCGTACAAAAAGGCAACGCCGGCCGGTGCACTGTAGCAGTCGTGCGCAATGCCGCAGAGCATATCCCGATAAAGGTACGCCACCACGGCGCACATCACGTCGGAGAGCAGCACGGCAAGCGCGGCAAATACGATGCTCCATGTTTTCATAGCAGTTTCTCCTTTTACTTTTTCCGGAGGATCAGCGCCAGACCTGCCGCCATGAAAAGGACGCAAAGCACCAGCAACAGCCCCGAGCCGTTGCGCGTGACCGCAGAGGACTCGTTCAGCCGATCCGCGGCATCCGGTACAGCCAGCATGACCGCGCCCACCGCCAGCAGAAGGACCGCGCCAAGCACACATAAGCCAATGCCGACCTTCTGCGTTGTCTGCCGAAAACCGTCCGTCTTTGTCCGCCGCACCGATCCGGTATCCGCTTCGCACGGTGTTCCGCCGGTCAGCTCATCCAGCGTAACGTGGAAGCATTCACTGAGCGCCAACAGCTTATCCAGCTCCGGCGTGGATGTTCCGCTTTCCCACTTAGAGATCGCCTGTCTGGAAACGCCGATGGTTTCCGCAAGCTGCTCTTGGGAAAGTCCCGCCCTTCGTCTGAGCCGATAGATCGTTTCTGACAGCATTTCTCGTTCCTCCTTATGGGGAAATTCTACGGGATTTGGGCGTTGCACACTATCAACTATGGCTGGAACTTCCGCTACCGGTGGTAGCAAGCCCCGATTTTCTGCCTGAAGGCATCCTTTTGCAAACAGGGAACGGCGCAAGCCGTTCCCTGTTCTTTTCCATTTACTTCTTGCCGCCGTGGGTGGCCTTCATGCGCTTTTCGTGGTTGAGGATGGTCTTGCGGATGCGCAGCGCGTGCGGCGTGACCTCCAGCAGCTCGTCGTCGGCGAGGAATTCGAGGCACTGCTCCAGGCTCATCTGCTTGGGCGGGACCAGACGCAGCGCGTCGTCCGAGCCGGAGGCGCGCATATTGGTCAGCTGCTTCTTCTTGCAGACGTTGACGGTGATGTCCTCCTGCTTGGGGCTGACGCCCACGACCATGCCCTCGTACACCGGCACGCCCGCGCCGATGAACAGCTGACCGCGCTCCTGCGCGTTGAAGAGGCCGTAGGTGATGCTCTCGCCGGTCTCAAAGGCGACGAGGGAGCCGGTGTTTCGGCGCGCCAGATCGCCCTTGTAGGGCGCGTAGGAGTCGAACACGCTCGCCATGATGCCCTCGCCCTTGGTGTCGGTAAGGAACTCGTTGCGGTAGCCGAACAGGCCGCGCGCGGGGACGAGGAATTCGACCTTCATGCGGGCGCCGACCGGCGTCATTTCGACCATGTCGCCCTTGCGGGAGCCGATCTTCTCGATGACCGCGCCGACGCTCTCAGCGGGCACGTCCACGACCAGACGCTCGATGGGCTCGCACTTCTTGCCGTCGATGGTCTGATACAGCACGCGCGGGGGCGAGACCTGGAACTCATAGCCCTCGCGGCGCATGGTCTCGATGAGGATGGACAGCGACATTTCGCCGCGGCCCGCGACATTAAAGGCGTCCATCGCGCCCTCGATCTCGGTCACGCGCAGAGAAACGTCCTTGAGCGTTTCGCGGAACAGGCGCTCGCGCAGCTGGCGGGAGGTGACGAACTTGCCGTCGCGGCCCGCGAAGGGGGAATCGTTGATGGAGAAGGTCATCTCCATCGTCGGCGCGGAGATCTTCACAAAGGGCAGCGCCTCCACGCACTCGGGCGCGCAGATGGTGTCGCCGATGGTGATGTCGCCGATGCCGGACAGGCAGATGATGTTGCCCGCAGTGGACTCGGTAACGGGCTTCTTGCCCAGACCGTCGAACTCATAGAGGGAGACGGCCTTCGCCTTCTTCGGCGCGGCGTCGGGATTGTGGTAGTTGCAGACCATGATCTCCTGATTCTGCTTGAGCGCGCCGCGCTCGATGCGTCCGATGGCCATGCGGCCGACGAACTCGTTGTAGTCGATAGCGGAGACGAGCATCTGGAAGGGCTGGTCAACGTCCGCCTCGGGCGCGGGAATGTAGTTGAGGATGGTATCGAAGAGCGGCTTGAGATCGGTGCCGGGCTCATCGGGCGAATAGCTCGCCGTACCGTTTCGACCGGAGCAGAAGAGCATGGGGCTGTCAAGCTGCTCGGGCGTGGCGTCGAGGTCGAGCAGCAGCTCGAGCACCTCGTCCACGACCTCGTGGATGCGCTGGTCGGGGCGGTCGATCTTGTTGACGACCACGATCACGCGGTGGCCCAGCTCCAGCGCGCGGGAAAGCACGAAGCGCGTCTGCGGCATGGGACCCTCGGCGGCGTCCACGAGCAGGATGACGCCGTTGACCATCTTGAGGATACGCTCCACCTCGCCGCCGAAGTCGGCGTGGCCCGGCGTGTCGACGATGTTGATCTTGGTATCGCCATAGTGGATGGCGGTGTTCTTCGCAAGGATGGTAATGCCGCGCTCACGCTCAAGGTCGTTGGAGTCCATCACGCGATCCACGACCTCCTGATTTTCACGGTAGACGCCGCCCTGCTTGAGCATCTCGTCGACGAGCGTGGTCTTGCCGTGGTCGACGTGCGCGATAATGGCGACGTTGCGTAGCTTGTTGTTCTGCATAGTCTGTCTCTCCTTCCTGCCGGCGGCAGGTGTATCTGAAATGAAAGTACCGCAATAACCTAAATAGTATATGCTGTTGTTTTTCCGATTGCAAGGTATTTCGCGGAATTTTTCACTTTTTTTGCACGCTCCTGCCGTTGACAGAGCCGCCCGGATGCGGTACAATGCAATCTGTACCCGCGCCTGTAGCTCAGCTGGATAGAGCGTCCGCCTCCTAAGGTTGCGTTACAACGGCCACCTCAAAAAAAACTAAATAAGGGATT
>OGLG01001862.1_pt1 | contig 10843 bp, 5 predicted proteins | sample 1572621 | NCBI WGS metagenome assembly OGLG01 (sample SAMEA2581912, study PRJEB24529) | metagenome | biome: Human gut stool | place: China | collected 2011 | reverse complement strand
CAGTCTTTTGGGACATGACCACCATTGCACACCGCATCGAGGTCATTCACCATCCTGGCAGCGGTGACGACGATGGCTGGACGGAGCGAAATCTCTATATCACCATCACCGCAAAAACGGCAGAAGAAATGAAAACAGTTTACCATTTCAACCACAATCAGATCGCGGCGCTGGACGAGCTGCTGGAGCAGCGCGACCTCCTGCGCGAGCTGATCGAGGATGTGTACTCCGTCAGCAGGGACACGGCGGCGCTGATCCGCAATCTGCCGGAGGATCTGTCGCCGGAGCGTGAAGCGGTGGTACGCACCGCCTGTTCTCTTGTCGGCAAGGTGAATTATTTTTGGGGAGGAAAATCCCTTGTGATCGGCTGGGACGTCCGGTGGGGCGAGCTGCGGCAGGTCACGGCGGCGGGTAGCTCCACCACCGGCACCTATCGGCCCTACGGGCTGGATTGCAGTGGCTTTGTGGATTGGGTTTTCTACAATCAGTCTGGCGGCAGTTATGTTATCGGTCATGGTGGCGGAGCCACCATGCAGCACAGCTATTGCACCGATATTTCGTGGTCATCCGCACAGCCCGGTGACTTGGTGTTCTACCCGGATAATTCCCATGTGGGTATTGTCGGCGGCTGGGATGCCAACGGAGAGCTGCTGATCATCCACTGCGCCAGCGGCTATAACAATGTAGTCATTACTGGTAAGGAGGGCTTTACATCTATCAGTAGACCGAGGTACTACGCAGAATAAAAAAAGATTTACCTTTCCTTTGCCGGTCTGGTATGGTACAATACCCATCGTGTGTGATGGGAGGGAAATCGTGATGCAGAACTATACCGAGGAAGAAGCTGCCATTTTATGTGGATTTATTGGGCGATATGTTGACCGTGATTCCACCTATGATACGGTTCGCTCCGCTTATTCCCGGCTGTGCAAAGGATTGGAACAGCATACTTTGATGTATCAGGACTACCTATGGGCAGAGCAGGTGCTTCAATTCCTGAAGCCCCAATGGTGGACGGAGCGGGAAGATCACCGTGCGCTGGCATCGCTCCTATTAAAAACGCAAACACTGATCAGAACAACAGGATGATTTCACGCGGGAGGATGGCTGTGTCGCTGTCCTCCCGCCTTTTCTCTGCAAAATGGCATTTCCTCCGAAACCAATCTTAAAACTGAGATATGGAATGCGTTTTTGGCGGGGAATGCAAATAATATCCCAACCTTCGACCCAAACTGAGCGTGCCGTTGTACCGCTTAGCAGCCTAATTGACGGAAAGTTTGGTTAAAAGTTTGACTTTTTCACAACTAAAGTTTGCTATGAAAATGATTCAAAATGAATTATAATAAAAGCAGTACAGCGAGAACAGATAGGGTGAAAGCCATGGACGAAAGAGAAAACGTGATATATCCACGTCCTCAAAAAGAATTAGTCTGTGTGATGGAGAACGCGGAAGAAGAGGGACACCTGCTGGAAACCATCTTAGAAGAGTTTGCAGAGCACCCTTTTTCCATGCCCGCCTTGTGGGCCTGCAGGGGGTACTTTCATCAGCTTGATATGGAGGATTGCAACAGCCACCCAGCGTTGCTGCCGATGCTTGCCCTGCTTTCGGCCATGGGGGGAGACCTGGATAAGGCAAAGGATTATGTGAGCATGCTGGGGAACATGCCACGGCACTGGAATCTGCAAGACTTTCATGAAAGAGATTATTATCGGATCAACACGGAACTGGTCATGCCTTATACAAGCGACGGAATGTTCCTGCGAATTATGTTCTTCCTGGTAAAGGCAGGCATGGTGCCGGTCAGATCGCTTACACTGTCCGCCTGTCGTCCCAGTATCTTGAATGGATTCCGGGACTTTACAAGATTTGGCCCACATCTGAAACGGTACAAAGATACGATAACCGAGATGGCTCATCAGTTATACGGCAGCGTGGGAAAGAATGTATATGAGATCCTGCTGGCGGAATGGTGCTATCAAAATAATGATTGCTTTAATGCACTAATCCTTGTGACCGGAACAATTCCGCTGATCGAGCGGGAGAGCGATATGCGCTGCTTGTTTGTGGCGCTGGCATTACAGATGAGGATCCTGCTCATGAACGGGCAGGCAGGATCGGCCAAGCCGCTGGTCGAAAAGATCCGGAACCGTATTCATGAAACGGGCTGGGAGGAACTGACCTCCAGCTTAAATGCCCTGGAATGTCTTGCGGCCTGTTATGATGGGCAGCAGGAGACGATCATCAAGTGGCTTGAAAAGACCGCCCCGGATGAAAACGGTGACATCTATATGATGGATATGTTTGCGTGGCTGGTAAAAGTACGCTGTTACTTGCAGGTGGGGAAAAATATGGCCGCCTACGTTCTGGTCAAGCAGCTCATTGCCCTCTTGGAGCCTGGAAAGCGGCGTATGGATCTATGCGAGTGTCATATGCTTCTGGCCATCATCTACTATAAATCCGGCGATCAAGACCGCATGTGTGAGGAACTTGAAACAACCCTGACAATGGCGAAAAAATACCGGTATATCCGACTGCTGGCGGACGAGGGGATCTGTATGGTGCAGATGCTGCCCGTCTACCAGCGGGAAAAGGGTGCGGATGCCTTTACCGACCAGATCATAGAGCTGGCCGGGAGCGTGAGCCGGTACCTCCCCAATTATCTGAAAGGGCCATCGGAATACTACGAAACACTGACCGAAACAGAAAAAAAGGTGCTGCGGATGATGGCATTGGGAATGAGCAACGATGAGATCGCGGAAAAACTGGGCCGGAAAGCGGGCACGGTGAAGTTTCACAGCAATAGTATTTTCCGAAAACTCCAAGTACCAAATCGGCAGCAGGCAGTCAACCGTGGGAAAACGATCGGCCTGCTGTAGCATACGGCGGCTGTGAAATACTGAATGTAAAATAGCTTGGCGAATGACTTATGATGAGGGGCGCGCCCCTCATCCCGTGGGTACCCACGGGATGATACCATTCTGAAAAACGGACCAATCAGGAGAAGGAGGAACCATACCCATGAGAAAACGCATCACAAGCCTGTTTCTTGTGCTGGCGCTCTGCCTGACGCTGCTGCCCACGACGGCACTGGCGGAGGAAGCAGGCGCAGCGCAGGAAACACAGGACAGTACCGAGGTCGGTGATGGCTACACCATCGAAGAAGATACCGCTGTGCAGGGCAAAGGTGAGAATGACAAGGCGGTGCAGACCGTACAGGCGTTGATCGACGCGCTACCGGCAGCGGAGGACATCTCGGACGCCAACGCGGACGAGGTCTCCGGCCAGCTGGACGCCATCGACGAGGCGAAGCAGGCTCTGACGGAGGAGCAGGCGGCCCAGTTGGACTTTGCCAAATATGACGCGGCGGCTGCCGCGGTGCTGGCGCTGGCGGGAGAGCCTGACGCCAACGAGCCCGTGCTGCTGGCTGCCATCGCCGGTACGAAACCCGGCGGCAGCGGCACGGAGAAGGACCCCTATCAGATCACCGGCGCGGCGGAGCTCATCTGGCTGCGGGCCGCGGTGAACGCCGGTGAGGCAAACACCTGCGCGGAGCTGCAGCAGGATGTGACGTACGTGGATGAGGTCTGGACCTCCATCGGCACCAGCGAGCACCCGTATACCGGCACCTTCAACGGCAACGGCCACACGATCCGCGTGTGGCTGGATGGCTGGGGACAGGCTCTGTTCGGCTATGTCGGTGCCGACGCGAAGCTGACGGATATCGCCGTGACGAAGCGCCAGAGCAAGAATTATTCCATCAACGCCAGCGCTCCCCTGGCGTGCATCAACAACGGTACCATCACCCGCTGCTGGTACAGCGGCGGTATAACGGCCAAGAGCACCCTGGGCGGTCTGGTCTATACCAATAACGGCACCATCGAGGCCTGCTATGTGTACGCGGGCCAACTGGACGGCGGCAGCCGCATCGAGATGTACAACGGCGGCTGGGCGGGCGGCATCGCTTATGAGAACACGGGCACCATCGTCAACAGCTATTTCTACGGCGACATAGTGCAGGCCCAGTCCAACGGCACGGTACACGACATCATCGGCTGGGGCGCCATCGCCTATAACAACAGCGGCAAGGTCTCCAACTGCTACTACGGCGCGGACGGAGGCGACGGCTACGGCGGCAAGACGGAGGAGCAGTTCCGCGGCGGCGAGGTCGCGTATCTCCTGAACGGCGGCACGGCCCGGGACGACTGGCGGCAGAACTGCTACGCCGGTGACAACAGCGACGCGACCCCCGTGCTGGACCGGAGCCATGCCCAGGTCCGGAAGTCCGGCAGCAGCTATGTCAGCCTGTATCCCCACGTCCACTGCATCTGCGGCGGCGATGCCGTGTCCGGCGGCCATCCGCAGCACAGCAACGTGACCTACACCGCGTGGACGAACGACGAGGCGGCCAGCCAGTACGGCGACAGCAGCCATACCGCGGCCAACTCCCTGCCCAAGAATTCGGGCTATTACTATCTGACGACCAGCGTGACGCTGGCCGACAGCGACACATGGTGTCCCGCGGACGGCACGGTGCTCTGCCTGAACGGCCGGACCGTCAGAGAGTTTGCTTTCAATAAGCCCGACTTTGACGCCATTACCGTCGACAGCGGCGTGACCTTCTCCTTGACGGAGTGCGCCTCGATCCAGGGGTATATCTATTGTGCCAGCAGCCGCAGAGCGGTCCACACCGTGAACAACAGCGGTACGTTCAACCTGTATAACGGACGGCTGCGGGGCACCACCAGCACGGCCGACGGCGCGGCTGTGTACAACAACGGTACATTCAATATGTACTGCGGCACCATCAGCAACAACGGTACCACCGCGCGGGGCGGCGGCGTGTATAACGCCGGTGCGTGCAATCTCTACGGCGGCACCATCACCAACAACGGCACCGGGGACGGCGTGTATAACAACGGCACGCTGACCGTGGGCGGCACCGCGACGGTCACAGGCAACAGCCCCAACGTCTATCTGGCTGGCGGCACGACCATCACGCTGAACAGCGCGCTGGACGAAAGCGCCCGCATCGGCATCACGGCGGAAAACCAGAGCAGTCTCACCGATACGGCGGCGTCCATCATTGTGGTCAAGGGCGGCGCGGCAGCCCTGAACTGCTTCTTCCCCGACGATGACGGCACCTATGACCTGTCCTATAACGACAAGGATGATGTTATCCTTCACCTGATCCGGGATCACACGCACTGCGCCTGCGGCCACAAGGCGAAGTACGCTAAGGACATCGGTAATCACACCGAGCACAAGGACCACGAGTTCGTGGCGTGGACGGATGAGCAGGTGAAGGAACAGTACGGCAGTGACACGAAGCTCACGGCAGCGAATGCCCTGCCCAAGAAGGCGGGCTGCTACTATCTGCTCGGCGATGTGAGGCCGGCCAATGCCTGGTGGCCGAAAAACGACACCATCCTCTGCATGAATGGACATAAGATCGTCAGCGACGGTGCCATCGGCAGCACGGTGTGCGTCGACTCGGATGTCCATGTGGTCCTGACCGACTGCAAGGCCAGCGGCTCCATTTCCGCAACCAGATCCACCGGCACCAACGGTCTGGACTTTGCCAGCGGGGTTCAAAACGGCATCGCCGACATTTTCGGCGTTTCCTTCTCCGGCACCAGCAGCGGCGTCGCATGCTACACAGGCAATACCGTCAACCTGTATAACAGCACCGTTTCCGGCACCAGGTCCGCCATCTACAACACCGGTACGGTGAACATCGCCGGTACGGTCAAGGCCGCCAGCGATACCGTCGGCAGCGGACATTACTGCGTAAAGAATCTTGGTGCGCTGCATGTTGACGGTACGCTGACGGCGGATGGCGGCAACATAGGCGTGGCCAATCGGGTCGAGGACTCGAGGAGCGGTACCATAACCGTCAACGGTACGCTCACCAGCACCGGCGACAACACCGGCCTGAGCAACCTCGGTACGCTGACGGTCAACGGCGCGCTGACGGCCACCGGCAAAGGCACCGCTGCCCTGGCCAGCGGCCTGTTTAATAGCGGCGGCACGCTGACGGTCGCCGGCACGCTGACCGCCGCCGGAAATACCAGCGGCAGGCGCACCTACGGCCTGTACAACACCGGCGAGGGTACGGTCACTGTCAACGGCACGTTCACCGCCTCCGGCGGCGAGTACGCCGTATATAACTGCGGCCCGCTGAACCTGGCCGGTACGGTCAATGCCAACAAGAATGTGTATCTCGGCACGGGCAGGACCATCACCGTGGTGGGCGAGTTGGACAACGCCACCAGCATCACCGTCCAGACCTCTGCCACACCCGCCGCCGGCAGCCCCGTGACCATCGCTACCACGGAAAATGCCGACTGGATCAAGGCGGGCAGCTTTGTCAGCTGGACCCCCGGCAAGTACGCCGTCAGCCGCACCGACGAGGGCAAAACCGTTGTACTGAAGGAGCACGAGCACGAGTGGGGCTATACGCTGGGCAGCGACGGCACGGCCATCAGCGCCGAATGCAGGAATGCGGACGGGCTCTGCGGCAATCCCAGCGGCGGCAGCGTGACCATCATCGCCCCCGCCGCCAACCTCGTCTATGACGGAAATCCCAAGGTGGCGAAGGTCGAAAACACCGTTGAGGGCCTGACTGACCCCAACATTACCTACAAGCAGGGCAACAAGGATTTGACTAAGGCACCCACCGACGCGGGCGAATACACCGCCAGCATCACGCTGACAGGCGCGGACGGGCAAACCGCTACCGCCAGCGTGGAGTATACCATTGCAAAGGCAACGCCGACGGCGGAGGACTTCAACATCACCAAGCCGGGTAATCTGACCTACGATGGCACCCCTAAGACCGCAACGGTCACCGAGAAAATCGGCGTCACCGGCATGGGTGATGTCACGGTGAAGTATTTCAAAAACGGTGCGGAGACTGAACCGAAGGACGCAGGTGACTACACGGTCAAAGTTTCCGTTGCGGAGGGTGCAAACTACAATGCCACGACTGACGACCTGACGACAGACGACTGGAAGTTTACCATTGGTAAGGCAACGCAGACCATCACCGTCCCCACAGATAGGACCATCGTCAAGGGCGATATTGCCGAGGATATTTCCGTTTGGGCAACCGTCGCGGGCGTGACCGGTGGTAGCAATCCCGGTACGCTCTCCTATGTGCTGAACGGCCAAGCTCCTGAAGGTGTCAGCCTGACTGGCAATCAACTGACTGTACAGCCGACCTGTACAGCCGCGCAGTTTACCATCAAGGTCACCGCCGAAGAAACAGGCAACTACAACAAGGAGGAGCAGACCTTCACCGTGAAGGTCGCGGACAAGAACACTGCCACTGTGACCATCACTGGCCTACCTAACACCGTAACCTATGGTCAGGAGTTCACCTTGACGGCATCGCAGACCGGTGACACGACCAGCGCGAACAAAAAGTGGACTTGGGATTACGACCGAGAATGCTTCAAGCTGGTAGGACCCAATGCAAATACCGAAACAATCACGCTTCAGGCTATCAAGGCCGGTACGCCCAGCAAGGGCATCACCGTGACCTACGAGAGCGGCACCCACAAGGGCAGCAAAACCGTGACCCCCGGCGTGGCTCAAAAAGAAGTGACCATTTCCGGCATCACCGCCGCGAACAAAGAATATGACGGCAACACCAACGCCACGGTCAACGCCTCCGGCGCGACCATTACCGGCAAGGTGGACGGCGATGATCTGACGGTCAGTGTTGCCACTGGCTCCACCTTCGGCAGCGCCGATGCGGGCAGCAGAACGGTCACACTCGGTACCCTGACGCTGGATGGTACCAGTGCTGGCAACTATACGCTGGCCACCGCCGGTAATCAGACCGAGGCAGCAGCGAACATCACGGCGCGCGACCTGACGGTTAAGCCCAACAGCGGTCAGAGCAAAAGCTATGGCACCACCCCCGATCCTGTGTTGGCCTACACTTCTACCGGTACAGTCACTGGCGAGACTGCAGTTTTCGATGGTGCGTTGAGCAGAGAAGCGGGCGAGGATGTGGGTCAGTACGACATCACAAAGGGAAGCTTGGAACTCAAGGACAGCGGTACCTTTAAGGCCACCAACTACAACCTGGTGCTGGACACGGTAGTGGTTACCTTTGAGATCACCAAGGGAACCTACACCGGCTCCACTCCCACCAAGACGGTGAATATTCTGAAGAACTATGCTGGTGTACAGACGGGTACGTTGACGGCAGCCGATTTCTTCACCACCGCTCCTGCCGAGGCGAAGATCACAAATGCGGTTCCGAATGCTAACTTCAGCAACATGATGAGTATCGCGGGCGCGGATACATCATCCGGCAATTTCACCTACGCCAGCAAGACGAACATCACGGCTGCATCGGATGCGAGCTGGACCGTCACCATCAGCAGCAAGAACTATACGGACATCACCACCGCCGAGCTGATCTTCAAGCTCGTGGATAAGACCGATGTCAATGCCCAGATCACCTTCCCCAACGGCACCCTGACCTACAACGGCGCTGGACAGAAATACGAGAAGGCCACAATCAGCGGCGTCAGCGGCGGCACATGGAATTACACCTATGTTGCCAACTCCGGTACCGGCGCCAGTCTGGACAGCGCGGGCCTCCCCAAGACCGCAGGCACCTACACCGTGACGGCCAAGTATGAGGATGACGCCCACATCGGCACCAAGCCCGCCACGCTGACCGTCAGCAAGGCAACGCCCACCGGCGCGCCCACCTGCACCAAGATCACCACCAGCGGCAAGACGCTGGCAGACGCGCCGTTGGCCATCGGCACCATCGCTCCCGCAGGCGGTACGCTTGCGTGGGATATGGATGCTAACACAGTCGTTGCGGCGAACACCGCTTACGGCTGGACCTACACCCCGGCTGATACGGCCAACTACAAAGCTCTGACCGGCTCCCTTATGCCTTATGCGGTGTCCTCCGGCGGAGGCGGTGGCGGCGGCAGCAGTGCGGCGACCCCGTCTGTTTCCGACAAGGCAGCCAATGAGCTGCAGAATGCCAAGGAAGGCTCCACCGTTACCATCGACATGAAGGGCGAAACCAAGCTTCCTGCCAGCACTACCAAGGAAATCGCAGGCAAGGATGTCACCGTTGAGCTGGATATGGGCGGCGGCATGGTCTGGTCCTTCAACGGTCTGGATGTTCCGAAGGGCGGCGTGAGGCTGGACCTCGGCGTTAAGACCGGCACAAAGACCATTCCCGCCAAGGTCATCAACGCCCTGACCGGCGAGACGACGACAATTCAGCTTCAGCTTGACCACAACGGTCCCTTCGGTATGTCGTTGAAGCTCTCCGTTGACCTCGACAAGAAGCACGACGGTTTGTACGCCAACCTTTACTTCTACAATCCCAAGAGCGGCGAGCTGGAATTCCAGAGTGCCAGTATGATCAGCGGCGGCAAGGCAAGCTGGGCATTTGACCATGCATCCGATTGCGCCATCGTGATTGACAAGGAAAGCCATGAGCCGATGACCTTCATCGATGTGCCTGACAGCGCCTACTATGCCGAAGCAGTCAATTGGGCAGTTGCCAAGAAGATCACGGGCGGCGTCGGCAACGGCCTGTTCGCTCCCAACGATCCCTGCACCCGCGCGCAAATCGTCACTTTCCTGTGGCGCGCGGCTGGCTCTCCTGTGGTGAACTACGCTATGAACATGACAGATGTTGCCGAGGACGCGTACTACGGCGAAGCTGTCCGCTGGGCGCTGAGCGAGGGCATCACCACCGGTACCGGTGACGGCAAGTTCAGCCCCGACGCGACCTGCAACCGTGCCCAGAGCGTGACCTTCCTGTTCCGGGCTATTGGAAAGATAGTCGACAGTAAGGCAGAGTTCGGCGATGTGCTCACCGATAGCTACTATGCGAACGCGGTGGCCTGGGCCGTGGAGAACGGCATCACCAACGGCATTGGCGATGGGCTGTTCGGACCGGACAATAGCTGTACCCGCGCACAAATCGTTACGTTCCTTTTCAGAGCCTATCAGGGCAAGTAATTTGTAATCGAATCATAACCCCGCAATAAGAACGGCGGCAAAGGATCACCATGTCCTTTGCCGCCGCCTTTTTATCTTTTGGAGCAAAAAAGAAGCAGGGTGTAACCCCCACTTCTCCGTTACTGATCTTTCTTTTTCTTCATTTTCTCTACCTGACGACAGAGGTCGATATAGTCCCTTGATTCAGCATCGTCTTTTCCGGAGAAGAATTCCAGAACATCGGCGCTGACGGAATTCGGACGAGAGGTGCCAGCGTGTGCAATGGTATCCAAGCTGATGTGCAGCTCACGGGCAATAAGGAAAATAGTTTCGCCCTTCGGATTGCTGCGACAGATCTCCAAATCCATGATCGTTCTTGTATTCATGCTTAGCTTGCGGGCTAATTCTCGCTGAGAAAGCCCCCGTTCCTCTCTGGCCTCTCTCACAGCCTTTGCCAGAAGATCGAGCGCAACATACACATTCATCACCTCTACTACCATTTTAGTGTGTACTTCAGCTCACTTAAATCAGTATGTAGGGCAGTATTGTGATGTACTGTAACTCACCATTGGAAAGGAGTTGTATTTCTTGAAGCAAATCTCTAAATTAAGGAATTTCCAGTAAAAGACCGCGTTTGTTGGTGCGATGCGGATAGCGGACCTTAGTCAAATTGATAGAAGCACTGCTATTTATCATATAGCTTTTACGGTTCTAAACGGTGTATTCAACTACACCGCTTTGTATTGCTTAAATTACCATATTTTCTTTTTCCATCGGCTCATTGTGCCGTTGGAAAATTTTTTGAAAATTTTTGCCGAAACTTTGCCAAAACCGCACCTTCCATTCGGGATA
>OGLG01001861.1_pt1 | contig 10845 bp, 10 predicted proteins | sample 1572621 | NCBI WGS metagenome assembly OGLG01 (sample SAMEA2581912, study PRJEB24529) | metagenome | biome: Human gut stool | place: China | collected 2011 | reverse complement strand
TACCTCCGGACCGGAATTCACCATAAAAAATTCTATCTCATCTGCAATAAGACCTGTCTCCTCAAACAGCTCTCTTCTTGCACAATCCTCCACTTTCTCGTCAAGTTCAATAGAACCCCCGGCATATCCCCATTTGTGATTATCTGTACGCTTTCCTAAAAGAATCTGGTTCTTTTCATTCACTATTATTATGCTTGCGGCGCACTGCATCAGCGTCCTGTGTCCTACAAGCTTCCTTAAATCCATTATGTAATTAGGCATGTGGTTTCCTCGGCTTTCTGTTTAATGTTGCTCTTGATTCGAAGTGTTTATCTTTATTTAGATTTTACTCTCTAGGCAATCCTTTAAGTCTCTATTTTTCAATAACTATTGCAAAATTATATGTTGTTTAAGAAAATATTTTAATTTTAAAGATAAAAAATTCTTCATCCTGCAATGCTTTATATTCCATATTGTAATTATTCAGAATATTACTTACAATATATAAACCTAATCCATTACTATTTTCCTTATTTAAATCAAATTTAACATCAAATATTTTATCCATATTCGAAATTTTATTGTTACCGTATGTATTCTCTATATATAACCAATCATTAACTATCCCAATATTAATTACCCCATTTACATCAGTATATTTTACCGCATTACTAATCAAATTAGATAGAATAATCTTTAAAGCTGTTTTTCCTATATAAATATTCTCATCTAATATATAATTATTGACAGTTATTTTCTTTTGATTTGCTAATATTTCATACTTTTTTAATATGTCTTCTAATGTATCATTTATTTTCAAATATTCTTCATCATTATTCAAATTTTCTATAGAATGAACTGATAATATTTGAGAAATATTTTTTGTTAAACTATCAACGATTTCAATACATTCATTAATATAAATATCTCTTTCTTTATATTTTCCAATATTGTATTTCATGTTTTCCAGTATTATTTTAAGACTGGCAAGAGGAGTTTTAAGTTCATGGGATGCGCCTTTAAAAAAGTCATATTTTAACTTTTCTAATTTTAAAATTTCTTTATTTTTAAATTCCAAATCGTCAATTGTTCTTAATAAAGTAGAATACAAATCATTAATTTGTTGTTTTAATTCTCCAACCTCATCATTAGAGCTTACTTTTAAACGCGTTTTTTTATCCAGTTTCATCATTTTATCAGTTACAATTTTTATTTCTTGTAAATTATTTTTTATTGATTTTGCATAAATTAAAGAAATAATAGCAGAAAATAAAATTGATATTAATAATGAATATGGTAAAAATTTAAGGCTTAAATCTTTCGCATCTCTTTGCATATCAGCTGTAGAAACAAATTGTAGATTTATTTTTTTACCATCATTAAGCTTTATTTCTCTTTCTTCAATTATCAGAGAATTACTATCACTTTCTAAATTAACATTTATATTATCTTTGATTTGTATTTCATTCTTATTATTCTCTTCTTTTATAAATGCTTTTATTTCACTACTTTTAGAATAGAGTTCCAAAGTTTGTTCTATATATTTTATTTCTTTTCCATTCATATTACTAGAAATTTCATTTGCAATATTATAAATCTTTTCTTTTCTCGTCTCCAAATATGTTTTAGGAAAGATAAAAAAAACTAATGAATGAACTAATATAATTATTATTCCAAGAACAGAAAATATTTGTATGAACATTTTGGGAAATATCTTTAATTTTTTCATTTTCTCTCCAATTTATATCCTACATTTCTTATAGTAGTTATACAGTCTAATTGTAATTTTTTTCTAAGTTCTTTTATATATACATCTATTACTCGATCATAAGGAGTTTCTTCGCTGTCTTTCCATACATAATCAATAATTTGCATTCTTGTTAACACTTGTCCATTATTATCCAATAAACATTTTAATACTTCTAGTTCTTTTGCATTTACATCTATCTCTTCACCATTTATTTTAGCTGTATAGCTATTAAAATTAACTGATAGATTCTTGTATTCAAACTTCTCTAAATATCCATAATTCTTCTTAATTAAAGAATCTATTCTGGCCTTTAAGACCGGCAATGAAAATGGCTTTTCTATATATCCATCTGCCAGATTAGTAAACGCATCAATTTTATATTCTTCATCACTAAATGCAGTCAGGATTAGAATTGGTAAATTGCTTTTCTTTCTAATTTCTTTCAACACTTCTAAACCATTTATAAAAGGTATCTGTATGTCTAAGATAACTAAATTTATATCGCTATTAAATTCTGACAAGGCTTCTCTTCCATCTTTAGCTTGAATAACAGTATATCCAAATTCTGAAAGATATTCACTTAATCCCTCTCTTATCATATTATCATCTTCAACAATTAATATTTTCATGTATACCTCCACTTAAGCCTATTCGCTTATATTGTACAGCATATTATTGGATATTTAAAAGCAAAAAAATTTTTGGTGCTAAAAAGCACCAAAAATTTTAATTATTGTCAATTAATAATTCTTTTGGATTCCTTCTTAATATATTGAATGAAGAAATAATCAAAGATACAAGAAGTACTAAACTCATAAATATAACTACATAAAATATGAATTTAGGTAATACATTTATATCTAAACTTGATAATGTCTTGTTAAATCCTTCAGCTTCTGCCCCACCACCTAATTGGCTAGATGCAGATTGTCTGGCAATTTGTTTAGCTATATCACCAGTAACCTTATTCAATATATTATTCCCAAGCTTTTCAGCTGTATACCTAGCTAAGAAATAAGAGCCAACATATGCGGGGATTGATATAAATACCATCTCAATCAGGAATTGACCAAAAATTTCTAATTTTGATATACCTAATGATAGTAATACTGCTATTTCCTTCTTTCTGGCATTCATCCATAATAATAATAATAATGAAACTACAACTCCTGCAAATATTAATGAGCCAGCAAATAATTTATTTGAAATTGAGTAGATACCTGATATAGATTGTTGTAATGCAGGATAATTTGATGAACTTTTAATCAAATTATATTCTCTCCAATTTATATCTAATTTCTCAATCTCTTTTATTACACTATCAAGATTCTTATCACCTTTTACAAAGAATGTTGCATCCTGGTATACAGCTGTATCTTCTGTATTACCATAAACTTTAGCAGCTGTATGAACATCAGTAATTAATGTATTTTCGTATAGTTCCTGTGCTGCACTTACTCCACCACTATTATGCCCATCGAATAGACCTTTAATTTCTACTTCTACTGTTTCATTTGCACCTTTCTCATTATCAGCATCAAATAAATTAGATTTTATTTTTATCTTATCTCCAACTTTAAGATTATTTTTTTCAGCTAAATCTTTATGCATTAAGATTTTATTTTTATCTTCATTTTCTAAATGCTTTCCTTCTACTAATTTATATGCTCCTGATACAAATTTTGTTTCTTTTGATGAGTCGTTAACCCCAGTTAACATAACTGTTCTTTTGAAATTCTTTGCTCTTTTAGGCGATTGATTCGCAAGAGTCTCTTTAGTTTCAATAATATCATAATCAACTAAATCTGCAACACTGTTTATTCTTTTTACATAGGAGTCTATACTATCTGTTTGAGCTATCTTTTTAATATCTTCACCTTTTACATTTCCTCCACCTCTAGGTGTTCCTGGATTTACTTGTCTATTTATCTCCATAGAAAAACTATTTGTTATATTAGCAAATGTTTCTTTTGAAGCTCTGTCCGTAGCATCTTTAATAGATAAACTTATAAGACTTAAAGTTGACATAGCCAAAATAACTAACATAATAATTATTGATTTTAAGCTTTTTCTAGTTACATAAGCAAATGCATTTTTTATCATTATTCAACCTCCAAATTCATTTTATTTACTTTTTTTAACTTTTTACCACTTAGTTCTAAAATGATATCCGCAGAATCTGATACTTCCTTACTGTGTGTTACAACTATTACACATTTATTTCTATCTTTAGCTAATGTCTTTAATATATTAATTATTTCTCCGGCAGTAACACTGTCTAGATTACCAGTAGGCTCATCAGCTAGTATTATTGGAGCATCTGATACCAATGCTCTGGCAATAGCTACTCTTTGCTGCTGTCCACCAGATAATTTCATAACATTTCTTTTTATTTGTTTTTTATCTAAGCCTAGTTCAAACAAGATACTTTCATCTGCTGATTTATTCACTAATCTAATATTTTCAATCGGCGATAAATAATCTATTAAATTATAGTTTTGAAATACTAAAGATATATTATTTTTTCTATGATTACTATATCCTTTCTTTTGTATATCTTCATTCTTAAACAATATTTGTCCTGTTTTAGGTTTATCGAGTCCAGCAAGTAAGGAAAGAAGTGTAGATTTTCCTGCTCCTGACTTTCCTACTATCGCATAAAACTTCCCAAGTTCAAATTTTTGATTTACTCCTGACAAAACTTTTTCTTTAGAATTGGCATAACTATATGATACATTCTTTATTTCTAATATTTCCATCATTTTCTCCTAACTTATTTTTGATAATATTTCTTTAGGCTTCTTGATTAATATTAATGAAGAAGCAAATACAACTGATAAAACAATAATACTTATTAATATTAAATAACTTTGTCCAAGTGTTGTAATATTTAACATAAAACTATCATTTATTAAACTTCCACCAGAAATCATTGAGTCCTCTGAGTTAACGATTCCACCTGCAATTACTTTTAGTAATACATTTCCTAAAAATAAGGAAGATATTATACTTGGTATCGATATGAATAATAACTCGAATATAAATTGCATTATAATATGTATCTTAGATGTTCCAATAGATAAAAATATACCTATTTCATAAATTCTTTCTCTTAACCATAGAATCAAGATTAATGAAAGAACAACCATCCCACCTAACATAATAGAATAAGTCATTATTTTTATTATGTGTTTTATTCCACTCACTGACTCCAAAGACTCTTCAAACGCATTAGAATCTTTTTCAACAAAATACTTTGACTCATCAATTTTAAGCTCTTTTAATTTGTTTAAGGCTAAGTCCGTAGATTCTGCACTACCAGAATACATTAAAATTTTATTTGCAATTTTATTATTTTCTGATTTATTTAATATCTCTTGGCTTGTTGAATAATCTACAAACACCATATTTTCGCTAAAATCAGAAGATAGCCCTGTATATGTTTCATGTTTTTTACCAGAAAAGATCCCTATAATTTTAAATTTATGACTTTTTATCTTTCCACTTTTTTCAATATCTAGTAATTCAAGATCAACTTCATCACCTAATTTTAGATTGTTTTGTTTAGCAAATTCTTCATGAACAATAATTGAATCCTTATCATTTTCTCCTATATTTTTACCTTCTTTAATTGTAAATACTCCACTACTAAATAAAATATTTCTTTTAGTATTATTTGTAGCTTCGAGTGAAACAACATTCTTAAATTCGTCAGATAAATCTTCTCTATTTATTCTTTGTTCTCCGCTAACTACTTTAGCATCTTTTAGCTTTGCTAATCCATCATATTGCATTATTATTTCTTCAATTTCTTTTATTTTTTCAATATCTTTAAATTCATTAACATTAAAATAGTTACCATCTTTTTTTGTTATTGATATTGAAGAATTAGAACTTTCATATAAAGCCTTTTCTATTTCATCGCTTGATTTCATTATTGTTAAACAAGAATACAAGCAAGAAAGAACTATAGTTAATATGATAAAAATTATTAAAGTTCTATTTCTCTTTCTTGTAATATATGCTATAGCATTTTTTATCACTTTCCTAACTACTCCTTTCTATTTTCTTACTCCATAACTAATTGCATCTACTGGACAAGCATTTTTTCATAAATTATTCCTCCTTTATTTTTTTCACAATAGCATTTTATAGCTACTTTTAATATCATTCTACACACCTTTTATGAAACGTTGATGAAATATAATTTTTTATTTTTCCTACACTTTGAATTATACAGGAAGCTAGTCTGTAATTTGGTGGTATCTCCGCCAATCTTGACAGTAATACCAATAATTCTGTTAGCCACGGTCGATACCTCCTTCCGTAAAAATGGGCATAAAAAACAGATTTTGCTGATCTAGTATGACCAGACTGCATATCTGCATATCCTTTCTCTAGTTCTGCATTCATCTGTGCTTCTGATAATGCACTAACGTCTACAGGACGAGCGGATGGCATTTTCACTTCAAAAGGAAGTCCTCTTTGAAGAATAATTTGTTTGTAAAACATATTTATTGCATTTGATGCAGGAATTCCTAATGCTGCTAAGATTCCTTCTGCCTGTTCTTTTACATCAGGCTCAATGCGTGCGTATAAATTTGCTGATTTTGTTGCCATAGTAAACACTCGCAACTTATTTTTTTATCTCTTTTCTTTGCCATATTGTTATTTATGCCTTCATCCTTCTTGACCAGCTCTTTATAGCGAATGGCATACATAGAATACCAATCAAGACAGGAATTGTAATAAGTAGATATGGTGACCAGATAAGCTTCCCAAAAATACGAAAAGTATTAGTTCTGAAAATATCTGTTGAACTTCCTACCAATGGTATTAAATCCAATGCTTTTTGCATTCCATAAGGAAGATATTCTGCAATCATCATTGGTCCATATACAACAGCCAGACTAAGCAGTAAGGTAAGTACATTATTTTTTACAGCCGCTGATATAAACATAACAATTCCGGCAAAACCTATTGCTCCAAGCAGTACAAAAACATATTCATAAATTTCTGCCTGCAGCATATTCATAGGTGCAACAGCAATCAGCTTGATATTCTGAATCGGCATATCCCATCCGGCAGTTCCCATAAAAAACAACTGTGATATAACACTTGAAACAGCAAGTAATGCAAATAACTCCACTGTAAACGCTAAACCAGTAAGAATTTTGGCAAGAGCGATTTTCCCCCAACCATTTCGAGTCGTCAATACTAATGCGCTTGTATTATCATGCCATTCGCCAGCAAATAAAGAGGATAAAACAATACCGAGAAACAAAGCCATCACAACTCCCAGATCCGCAACCGTACTACCAAGAAGCGTTGACCATCCTTCTACCCACTCATAATGAAATGGTTTTTCTACCTTTCTCTCTATCTGATGTAAAAACTCTTTTTCTGCTCCTACCTGACCACTGACCTCCAAAAACTCATCAAGCACCTGCTGTCTTCTTTCATAGAAACCTGTTAACTTATCCGGATCAACATAGCTTATCATCGTTTTATAATTACTGGTATCTCGAAGCTCCGGATACAATGTTCCGAGCCAACTATTAACTATCTGCCAGTCTGTCTTTTCCAGTTCTTCCTCCATACCGTCAGCTTCCATTTGCTGATAATCACTTACTATTTGCTGCAAGGTTTCATCAGTCAATTCTCCACCAAATGAAAGTGCATATCCCTGACTATCCTTTATTACTGTATATCCATCAAAATTATTGCCAAAAGCACTTGTATAGTCATCTGAACTGCCAAAACCGAACCATTGAAACGAAAGTATGCTTCCAAAAATTACATAATAAACAAAACACAACAACACACATATTTTAACAATTTTCTTTCGCCATAACTTTTTATGCTCTAACCAAAATAGTTCCATTCTATTTCACTCCTTCCTCTGTGGGAAAATAAAACAAATAAAGATCTTCCAATGTAGCTTCACAAGGAACCGCTCGCTCACTGGGCATATTGTCTGAAATAATACGCAATATAATTTCTTTTCCTTCATGCCGTAAATTAGCAACCGTTGCTTTTGTCTGCCATTGTCTAGCTTCTTGTGGAGAAACAGAAAGCTCCCAAACCTTACCATTTGCCTTGTGAATCAACTCAGGAACCGTACCCTGCAATACAAATTTTCCTTTTTTCATCAATAGCACTTCATCTGCTATTGCTTCTATATCCGATACAATATGTGTGGAAAGAATTACAATTTTATCGCCTGCATACTCTGAGAGCAGATTACGAAAACGGACACGCTCTTTCGGATCAAGTCCCGCAGTCGGCTCATCCAAAATCAAAATTTTTGGATTATTAAGTAACGCCTGTGCAATTCCTACTCTTTGTTTCATACCACCGGAAAAAGTTTTTACTTTTTTGTTTGCCACATGGCTTAAATCAACTACTTCCAACAATTCAGTCACACGTTTTTTTGCAACATTCTTCGGTATTCCTTTCAGTGCTGCAATATACATTAAGAACTCCATCGCAGTATAATTTGGATAATATCCAAAATCCTGCGGTAAATAACCCAACACATTCCGGTAATCTGCCCCCATCGAAGTTACTTCTTTTCCATCCAGCAATACCTCCCCTGAGGTTGACTCCAAAACAGCACATAGCATACGCATCAATGTTGTTTTACCTGCACCGTTAGCCCCCAAAAGACCATATACTCCCGGCTTTAAGGTTGCACTAACACAATCTACCGCTATTTTCCTGCCATACTGTTTTGTTAAACGATCAAGCGACAATTCCATACATTTTTCCTTCCTTTCTCATCTCTGCAATATAATGAATTTCATTTATAAAGAACATAGCAAAAATCAAAAATGTAACAATCCACACCCCCACTGCTGATGTTTCATATAACCATGGCAATATTCTTGCTGACATCCCCCAACAAATGCAGGAACCCAGCATTACAATCGCACATATCTGTAAACTCTGTTTCTTTTGCAAACGGATCAAACGTAGCAACGCAACCATACACACTAAGTACGGAACCAGGCAGTATAGAACCATCTGTCCAATCTCTTTATAAGAATTTTGCAAATAAACTTCCATACACAAAAGAATTGTTATACACACCAAATTAGCAGCCCCAGCCAAAACCAGCTTTGCTAACGTTATTTGGGCACCAGAAGCTCTTGTTACCGCTTCAATCTCGCTCATTCCATAATACTGGCTTTTAAAAATTGCTGGCATGATAGCCAATACAAACAGCGGCATAAAAATTGGTATATTCTTTGGCACGTCTGCAATGCTGGCAATTGTTAAACAAACTATAAATAACGTTACTGCTTGCAAACCAAATATTGGAATACCTTCAAAGCGAAATACATCTGAAAGATAGTGAAAGAAACCTGTCCTCGGTTCTGCCCTAGTCACTTCCTGTTCTCGTACAATTTCAGTGCAAAGCTTAATCGTTTCCTCTAATCTTTTAGGTTGTACTTCCTCTCCTAAAGATTGCTGTAAATAGCCCTTCAAATTTTTATCTTTCATTTTCCTGCTCCTTTCTCATAATTTTTAAAGCATTACGAACCCTGCTTTGTGCTGTTCGCATATTGCATCCCATCACTTTTGCAATCTCTCCAAAACTAAGTTGTTCTCCAAAGCGTAGAATGACTGCTTCCCTTTGTTCTGATGATAAAAAATTCAAAAAATAGCTTATCTCTGCCCTATCCTCTAGCCGAACTATGTCGTTATACTCATGCACTATATTTTCTTCATTTTCTAATGGATAAAACTCAACCTTCCTACTTTCATCAATACATAAATGATTTGCAATCGTGTATAGATAAGCCTTAAATTTCTTTTTCCCTTTATATCCGGATAAATTCTTAAACAACTTCAAAAATGTTTCCTGAGTCAGGTCTTCTGCTTTTTCCAGATTAGAGCAATGCCACCTACAGTAACGTAAAATAGATGTATAATAGCGTTTTATCAATTCTTCTGCTGCATTTTCATTTCCAAGTAGAATCTGTTCCACTAATTCGTCATCACTCAACACGCATCAGACTCCTTTCCATTGAATATCTGTATATATAATAACGGGTTATGCACTTAAAATGATTAAAAGATTCCTCATTTTTTCTTTTTTGCCCATCCTAGCCACTGCGATACCCTCCTTCAAAATGTACTAAAGCCTTATCCCTTTTGCATAGATTTAGCCACTTTGTCAAGGTGGCTATGTAAACAGTACCAGAGAACGCAAAAAAGCCGCCTACTCTTAAAATCAATAAGAATAAGCGGCTTCGTAATTTGCCTTAGACATATTCAATTTTCATTCTCTTGGTCGGTGCATTTATGACCTTAAAAATAAGCTCGTCAATACAATCCGTATATCTGCCTTGCTGTATGAGCTGATTTTTTAACTCTACAAGGCTATGTATCAAAAGTTTTCTTTCGTGGCTATCCAAATACAGATGATTAAATTTCTCTCTCATAAGCACACCTCCACTTCTTTAGCTTCATTATATTGGAAAGCAGGGGAAAGGACAAATCTGCAAAAAGGTACAAAAATAAGCGTACCACTATTTCTAATGATACGCCTATCCTCATTAAATCACTTCAAAATGCTTCAACGCATCCTTTATCGCTTCCACTTTCTCCGCTGTCGGATGCTTCCTCGGCTGTTTCAATTCTTCTACCGCATTAGGAGCATCATACATTGGCAAGCCTAAATCTCTCTTTACCTCTGCGATATATGCGGTATGTACCTTGAAGCCGTATTTCGCTTCTATGTACTCCTTAATCATTTTGTAGGTCACTTTTTCTTTGGGCTTGTACGCTTCGGCTCTTTTAGCAATACTATCTACCGGAATCTTGCCCTCGCCCTCTCCAAACTCCACATCAATGTGGATATAACTGTCGGCTTTTTTGTGGGACAAAAGAACTACCGTCTCCACATGATAAGTTCCTGGAAACATATCAACGCAACAAGCCCGGCGCACTTCGTAGCCGTATTCCTGCAGGACTGCAAGATCCCGAATAAGACTTGTAGGTTTGCAGGATATATAAATTATTTTTGGGGCCCTAATTGAGGACCCAATCTTTCCTAATGCCTTTGGATGAATTCCATCCCTAGGCGGGTCCACCACGATTACATCTGG
>OGLG01001859.1_pt1 | contig 10855 bp, 9 predicted proteins | sample 1572621 | NCBI WGS metagenome assembly OGLG01 (sample SAMEA2581912, study PRJEB24529) | metagenome | biome: Human gut stool | place: China | collected 2011 | reverse complement strand
AGACGGGACAGCACTGGCTGGTATACCGAGGGTCGACCTTGATTACGGAAGATTGATTCTGTTTTGCCTTGTAGATGAGCTTCCGTTCGAGGTCATAGAAAGCCCACGATACAGAAACATAGCGGTGCTTCGTTTTGACACGTTCCGTGGCATGACGGATACCGGACAAATCTTCCAGAATGAAGAGAGTGTGCGCGGGGTTATTTACAACGAGTGCCTTTGATACACAATGGTTGACATCCTGCATCCAACGGTTTTCTCGTTGACCGATCCTTTTGAGTCTACGTCTTGAAGACGGGGTATGCCGCATCTGGAGTTCTTTTCTAAGTGCTGAATAGTGGGCTCTTTTCTGCTTGATGGACCGACCTCTCACAAACCCGGACTTGTGCTTGCTATCGTAAGTCGCAACGACGAAGTTGATGCCTCGGTCGATGCCTACAACATTACAGATATCGGAGAGATCACTCTCTTCCACATCATAGGTCACAGGGATATGTAGGAAGTATTTCCCGTGTTTGTTCACCAGCTTGGCGGTGCCGAACCGGTAGATAGAGCGGTCGAAGTATTTCGACATCCCTTCCGCGAAATAAGGCAGTTTCACTCTTCCGCCGAGCGTGTTTATGGAAAAGCGGTCTTGCGTCAGAGAGTAGTCTCTGTTCCAGACGAGGTCATACTGAGGTTTCTTGAAAGACGGTTTGATCCACTCTTTCTGATTCTCAAGGATGGTCTTATATCTGGCAATGACCGTCTTGAATACAGACTGAGTCATTTGAGATTTCAGTCCGAATTCTGCGCGCAACGTAGGATACAGAGCCTTGTTGAGCGAAAACTGTTTTAAATCGTGTGTGCGAAACACATAGTCCGAGACATAGTTGCACGCTTCACGATAGACAGACATCGTTTCATCAAGTAACGCCTTATCTTCATCAGATGCCACTACTTGGATTTTTGCCGTGATGGACATTTGCGCCATAGTCAATCCTCCTTCCTTTGTTATTTCACTAATACTATTATACAATTATAGATAGTGGACATCAAGGCGCATCGAGGTGACTTATGGATTGATGCCATAAAACAAAAGATTCAAAGCATCGCTGATGCTCATCACTACGAAATCGTGGCGATGGAAACAGACAAAGACCACGTGCATATCCTTCTCGGATACGACACGACAGATTCCGTCTGTAACATTGTCAAGACAGTAAAACAAGAAACGACACATCATCTTTGGCAAAGATTCGGTCCTTTCCTGGCCAAACACTATTGGAAGAAAAGGATATTCTGGTCCGATGGATACTTTGCCTGTAGTATCGGGGAAGTCTCCTCGGCAATTATCCAAAAGTATATCGAAAACCAAGGATGATGCGTCTTTACGAACAGGGCTCCTCCCACCGCCTAAAGGCATTGGGTTTCCGCCCAAACTATGTTGGAGGCATTTTTTATGAAGCACCATCGCATCCTTTACCGGACGCTGAGCGCGCTCCTTTGCCTTGGACTCTGCGCCCAGCTGACCGCCTGCGGTAAGAAACCCGTTCCCAAGCCCGGCTCCTCCGGGCCGTCCGCACCGTCCGTGTCGAAAAAGGTCTATGATGACAGCCTCATCACCGAGGTCTATGACGAGGAGGACTCCTTCACCGACGAATACGGCACGGAATATTCCTACATCTGTCACGTTCCGCAGCTGGAGGCCGACACGCCGGAGGCCAAGGCCATCAACTGGGAGATCATGGAGAGCTTCGGAAATGACGTGCAGGCCACGCTGGACGCCGCCGAATCGGGAGAAACCCCCAACTCTCAGTACATGGAGGTCACATGGCAGAGCTATTGAACGACAGCCTGCTGAGCCTTTCCATCCGTGTTCTGGGCTGGACCAGCGACCTCATCGACTACGCGGTATATCACTACGATTTTGAGACCGGCCAGCGGCCGGACAACCTGGAGCTTCTGGACCGCTTCCACGTGGACGAGGGGGACTTTATCGCCGCCCTGCGCCGGGGCGCGGCCCGGCAGTTCGATTCCCATTACGCCCCCTGGGGCACGGGAGGACTCTCGTCGGAGGATGAAAACTACGGTGGCATCTCCATTGACTTAGCGGCACTCCGGGCCTGGACGGTGGCGGAGGAAAACTTCTCTCTGGATCTCGCCATGTTCTGCCCCAACGGGGACGGCGCCTTCACCGCCTTCCAGCCTGTCGCCTCTATCGCGGGGGGCAACGGATGGTATTATGAGCCGGTGCTCGTGGAGCCCGGCCCCGGCGACTGGGCGGACGGCGGCCCTCAGGCCGAGGACGCTTTCGTGTCCGCCTGGCTCACCGATGACGGCGTATCGGTCTCCTTTGCCAAGAGCCAGTCGAGGGATTTCCCGGACAGCGAGACCTACCGCAGAGCCTACGGCTTCGCGTATGACACGGAGTACCCCGTAGCTGGGTGCTACGGCGACTATCAGGACATTTTCGTAGGTGCCAGCGGACAGGATTTCTGCCCCTATGTGTTCCTTCTGACCACGGACGGCACGGTGGAGTACATCGACATCTTCGGCGGTCTCTGGCATGGATGCCTCTGCTCCGGCGGCCCGCTCTACGGTTTCCGGGACATCGTGGGCTTTGAGTCCGGTGTCTATGAGGACGGCTTCGGCGGCGGCTACGAGACCGTGTACGCCGTGGACAAAAACGGCAGGAAATAACGATATGCCCGCCTGTATCACGGCGCAGGGGAACGCCATGCCCAGCTACGCAGCCGGAAAGTGGTGCGCCAATGTGTATCACAGCGTGGCCAGCGGTGCCTCCTATGAGGGCGTCTACTATCTGAGCATCCACGAAAACGGTCTCGTGGAGATCAACGACGTTATCGTGAGCATCGACGCGCCCCTTCAGATCGCCGGCTACTGCACCTATTTAGGCACCACGGAACTGGGCATGGTCTACCAGTTCGGCCTTTACAGCGGCGACCAACTCCGGGAGGGCACCTTCGCCCTTGACCTCTACAACACGGATTACGGCGAGATGACCATTACGCCCATCTCCGGCGTCAACCTCTTTGACGCTCCCGAGGGCGGCTACACCGTCTTTACCCGGCTGTAACGCCAAGCAGACTGACATGGTATTTTTAAAAAGAGTGCCGCGATTCTTTTGAACCGCAGCACTCTTTTATATGCTCTGTCTGTGTGCGCCCTGATTCTTCCCTCTCCGGAGTCGTTTCTTTGCCTGCCGCTTGAACCTCCAATGACTGCAAAATTATCTTGGGTTCAAAAAAAGTACCTCTTGCAATTAGATGAAAAACGGCGTATAATTACAAATTGTAAGATTCAATTTCAATAAATGAAATAATATCATTCAATTTTCTTTATACACCCCGGTAACCCAACGCTGCGGAGATCTGCGCCGCTGTAGCAGAGAGCACCGGCAGGTAATGGAGCACCTGTTCATCCGTCAGCCGGGTATTGGGTCCTGTAATGCTGATGCCGGCCACAATGTCCCCGGAATAGTCCCGGATGGGGCAGGCCATGCACCGAGAGCCCACTTCATTCTCCTCGTTATCCAGTGCGTAGCCCTGGCGGCGGACCTTGTCCAGTTCCGCCAGCAGCGCTGCCTTCGTGGTAATGGTGTGTTCTGTGTAGCGAGTCAGGCCCTTTCGGGCGATCATCTGGTCCAACTGCTCCTCACTGTAATTCAGCAGCAGCAGCTTGCCAATCCCCGTGGAATGGAGAGGGCTGCTGTTGCCCACCTGCTGCATATTCATCAGCCGCTGGTTCTGCCGCATCCGCACATCCAGATACAGCATACACATATCCTGCTCCACCGCGAGGCACAGCGCCTCGTGAATTTCCTGGAAGAGGGCTTCCATAAAGGGCCGGACAATAGGCAGAAGCTCCGTGTGGCTGCGCATCTGGTTAGCCACCCGGCAGATCTTGAAGGTTAGATAATACCGCTGGGTATCTGGATCCTGGGCGGCATAGCCGCAGTTCTGCAAAGCATTGACGAATCGGAGAGCCGTGCTGGAATTCAGTCCCAGAGCGGTACTGATGTCCCGCAGGCGCATAGGTCCCTGCGCCTCTGAGAGCAGTTCCAGAACAGCGAACGCTTTTTCCGTGGATTGATTGGATGTAGCCCGGGCAGGTGTGGTTTCAGACATGGTCGGCCTCCTTGATTGATTGACTCCATGATACCACACTTCTTCCCCAGCGTCCATCTATAATTTCAATAAATGAAATTCAATTTTGTAAAGGAGATTGCTATTATGAAAATCGTAGTATTGGACGGCTATACCGAGAATCCCGGCGATCTGAGCTGGGCTCCGCTGGAAGCCTTAGGCGAGGTAACGGTTTATGACCGCACCTCCTATGAGGAATCTCCCCTCATTGCTGAGCGCATTGGTGACGCGGAGATCGTGGTGATGAACAAAACCCCCATTTCCAAGACCACCTTGGAAAAATGTCCCAATGTGAAAATGATCGCCGTACTGGCCACTGGTTTCAACGTGGTGGATCTGGCTGCCGCCAGAGAGCGGGGCATCCCCGTGTGCAACGTGCCCAACTACGGCGGCTATTCCGTCAGTCAGTTCACCATCGCCCTGATGCTGGAAGTCTGCCTGCACATCGGCCACCATGACCGCACCGTCCACGAGGGCAAATGGCAGAACAGCCCGGACTGGTGCTACTGGGACTATCCCCTCATCGAGTTGGCGGGCAAGACCTTCGGTCTGCTGGGCTGCGGCCGTATCGGCATCCACACTGCGGAGGCCGCCAAGGGACTGGGGATGCACGTCATCGCCTATGACAAGTTCCCCTCTCAGGCTGCCAAGGATCTGGGCGTGGAGTTCGTGGAGTTGGACGACCTGTTCGCCCGGTCTGACGTGCTGGGCCTTCAGATGCCCCTGATGGACTTCAACACCGGCATCATCAACAAGGAAAACATCGCCAAGATGAAGGACGGCGTTATCATCCTCAACAACAGCCGTGGACAGATGGTGGTAGAGCAGGATCTGGCGGACGCTCTGAACAGCGGCAAGGTGGCCTACGCCGGGCTGGACGTGGTCTCCACGGAGCCCATCCGGGCCGACAATCCTCTGCTGACGGCGAAAAACTGCATCATCACCCCGCACATGTCCTGGGGTTCTCAGGGCAGCCGCCAGCGGATCATGGACTGCACCGTGAACAATATCAGGGCGTTTCTGAGCGGAGCACCGGAAAATGTGGTAAATCCGTAAGTTTTCCGGCAGAATGCCAATTTATGAAAGGGGAATCTGACGATGGACAGCAAAACCCTGCAAACCCTCCGCCGGGACGCGGAGGACATCTGCCGCAGCGCCATTGAAGCCTCAGTGCCGGACGCCGCCATCCAGCGGGCGCTGGCCCAGCTGCCCCCCTGTCAGGGGCGGACGGTGCTGGTCTCCATCGGCAAAGCCGGGTGGCAGACCGCAAAAGCCGCTTACGACGCGTTGGGCAGCGCCATCGAACAGGGCGTGGTGGTGACGAAATACGGCCACAGCCAAGGCCCCATCGGTGATCTGGCCATTTACGAGGCGGGCCATCCCGTACCGGATGAACATTCCGTCCGGGCCACGGAGGCGGCGCTGGCGGCGGTCAGCGGCCTCTGCACAAAGGACCGCGTGCTGTTTCTGGTGTCCGGAGGCGGCTCCGCCCTGTTTGAGCGCCCTCTGGTACCTCTGGCGGAGCTGGAAGACATCACCGGCCAGATGCTGGCCTGCGGCGCGGACATCACCCAGATCAATACCATCCGCAAACGGCTCTCCGGCGTCAAGGGCGGGCGGTTCGCCCAGCTCTGCGCCCCGGCCCATGTGTATGCCATCCTCCTCTCCGATGTCATCGGAGATCCCCCGGATATGATCGCCTCCGGCCCCGCCTACCCGGACAACTCCACATCAGCGCAGGCCATGGCCCTTGTGAGCCGGTACGGCCTGACCCTCAGCCCGCAGGCGCTGGACTTGCTGGAGCAGGAACCGCCCAAGGTGCTGGATAACGTCACCACGGTCATCACCGGCAGCGTGGCCCAGCTCTGCCGGGACGCGGCGGCCCGTGCGGAAGCACTGGGCTACCGGACCTGCCTTCTGACGGACCGGCTCCAATGCGAGGCCCGGGAAGCAGGCCGCTTCCTGTCCGCCATGGCGGGGACCCACGCCGGAAAGGGCGAAAAAACCGCCTATATCTTAGGCGGCGAGACGGTAGTCCACCTGACGGGCCACGGTCTGGGCGGACGGAATCAGGAATTGGCGCTGGCAGCGGCGGAAGGACTGGCAGGATTGGAAGCGGTGGTGGCCTCCGTCGGCTCTGACGGCACCGACGGTCCCACGGATGCGGCCGGCGGCATCACCGACGGCGCCACGGCGGACGCGCTGGCCGCTCTGGGCATTTCCATCGACAAAACGCTGGCGGACAATGACGCTTATCACGCCCTGAAAGCCTGCGGCGGGCTGATCGTCACCGGGCCTACCGGCACCAATGTCAACGACATCACGGTGCTGCTGGTGTGACCTCCCCTCCCCTGCCGATCCTCCCCACATATCGCAAAGAACTCCCGGAGTCCTTGTGTGTACAAGGGCTCCGGGAGTTTCTGCTGCACCACGGTTCGATCTTCAGGAGCCGCTTTTCAAAGGCGGCGTTCAGTCCTCCTGACTTTTTTCCATCATGATCTCCAGAATGGTCCGGTCGGTCTCCACCATGCCCGGGGTGCTGACCCGGCCCATATTGCGGATGGCCTGCTCGGGGGTCGCGCCGCAGATGCCGTCCGTGGACTGGAGGACCACATCGCTCATCGCCAGATAGGCGCACATCATGGCGGCGTTGGTGGCGGTAGCCAGCTTCAGTGCGCAGCCGATCTTGCCGCCGTCGCAGATCATGCCGGTGAGGTTGCCGCTCATATTGATGATGGCCTTGCCGATCTGCTCATCCGTGCCGCCCATGAGCCACACCATAGCGGCCGCGGCAGCCGTGGCGGCGGAAACGCCGCAGCCGCAGGTGGCGGACAGCTTCCCGGTAAAGGACTTGATGTAGACGTTCAGCACGTGGGAGAAGGCCAGCGCTTTTTCCAGCATCTCGTTAGAGGCCCCCAGATGATGGGCCATCTCCACCACGGGGATAACGGCGGTGATGCCGTGGTTGCCGCTGCCGGCGCTGCTCATAACGGCGTAGGGACAGCCGCTCATGCGGCCCTCGGCACTGCTGGCTACCCGCATCATGGTGCGGCTGAACAGGTTGTCCCCCATAGCGCCCTCCGTGACCTGCTTTTGCAGCGCGGCGGCGATGCCGATGCCAAGCCGGTGCTCCAGACCGAAGTCCGCCAGCTTTTCGTTCATCTCCATGCCGTCCAGCATAGGGGCCAGCTCCGCCTCGCTGCACTGATCCACCACGGCCCGGATCTCCGCCACCGTCATGGGCATCAGGCGGGCGTGGATGTCGTCCTGCGTACCGGCGCTGTATGCCTTTTCCAACAGGACTTCATCATTCCGCTGGGTGAGGATGATATTGGAGTGGGTGCCCCGGATCTCGCTGATGCCGGTACCGGCCTCCGTGGTGACCTCCGCCCGGACATAGAGCTGCGCCTCGTCATGCTTGATCGCAACGGTAACACGGCGCGCCTCCGCCAGAGCGATGGCGTCAGCGGTAACGGTCTCATCAATGTCCGCCAGCAGCTGCAAGCCCTTCTCCGGGTTGCTCAGGCGGGCGCCCAGCGCGGCGGCATAGTTCAGGCCCACCCGGGGGAAACCGGGAATTCCCACGCTCATGCCGTTTTTGTAGATGCCGGGGTTTACCTCCACCTTCACGGAGACGATGCTGCCCCCCACGGCATGATGGGCGTCTGCGGCGGCCAGAGCCACGCACACCGGCTCCGTGCAGCCAAGGGCCGGGACTACCTCCTGGCGCAGCAGTGTCAGCAGTTCTTCTTTGGTGATCATGGGAACGCTCCTCCTTCTTGTTTTTCAGATGCCACATATCAGATCGTCACAATAGAAAGCAGATTCCGTGCCAACTTCTTTTTTTGACAAATTCTGCGATTTCTCTTGTAAAACCGCCCGGTCCATGATTAAATGGTTGAAGAAACTGGTCAAAGGAAGTGATTTTGTGGTGACCAAAAAGAAGATCTCCGTCATCGCCTTAGATCCCCGGGCAGGCAAGTCCTACGGCGAGGACATCGCCGGGCTGTTTTCCGATGTGGCGGATATTTCCGTCTTTTCCATGCTGGACGGCAGCGCCGCAGGCGTTCTGGAACGGGCGGATCTGTTTGTAGCCTCCACGGACGCCTATGGTTCCCCGGAGGAGCTGGCCAAGCACATCCCGCTGGACAGCCAGACCATGGCGATCGAGGTATCCTTCCGGTGGAGCGAGCTGCGGAAGCTGAAGGAGCTGCCCGCAGGCAGCAAGGTGCTGTTTGTCAACATGACCGAGACCATGGCCCGGGAGGCCATTGCTCAGCTGGAGCAGTTCGGCATCACCCACATCCACTGGATCCCCTTCTACCCCGGTGCGTCGCTGGAGGAGGACGTCCATATCGCCGTGACCCCGGACGAGACGCGCTATGTCCCGCCGAAGATGGAAACGGTCATTGATATCGGCCAGCGGGTCTGCACCTCCGGCATGATGATCGAGATCGCCCTGCGGCTGGGACTGGAATCCCTGCTGGAGGGGCCTGCTTTTCAGGAGTACGCCCGCAGCGTCGCCACCAGCAACTACAGCTTTGACCAGATGTTTGCCCGGTCCGTCCGTCTGGAAAGCCTATTCCATATTTTATTGGAGAGTCTGGAGGACGGCGTTATCGGCATCAACGAAAAGGGCGAGATCTTCGCCTGCAGCCGTCAGGCGGAGGATATGACCTGCGTCAGCGCGGCGCTGATCCAGGGAAAGCGGTGCGAGGAGGTCTTCCCCTACATCCCCTTTGCCGCGTGTCTCCGCGCCCGGCAGACGCTGCCCGCCAAGGTCATCAAGGTCAACAGCGTCAACCTCAGCGTGGAGGTGGTACCGGTCATCCGGCAGAACGCCTGCATCGGCGCCTTCGCCCTGCTTCAGCGGTTCAACGACGTGGAGGTCCGGCAGAACGAACTGCGGGGCCAGCTGCTCCACAAGGGCTACTACGCCAAATACAGCTTTGACGATGTGATCGGACAGTCGGCGGCCATCCGCAGGACCAAGGAGACCCTGACCCGGATGGCCAACAGTGAAAGTCCCATTCTTCTGATCGGCGAGACCGGCACCGGCAAGGAGCTGTTCGCCCACGCCGTTCACCGGGCCTCCCGCCGGGCGGCCGGGCCGTTTCTGGCCATCAACGTGGCGGCTTTTCCGGAGAATCTGCTGGAAAGCGAGCTGTTCGGCTATGAGGAGGGCGCTTTTACCGGGGCCAAAAAGGGCGGCCGTCCCGGTCTCTTTGAGCTGGCCCACAGGGGCACACTGTTTCTGGACGAGGTGGAGGGCATGAGCCCCGCTCTTCAGATCAAGCTGCTGCGAACCTTGCAGGAGCGGGAGGTCATGCGGGTCGGCGGCAACCGCATCATCCATGTGGACGTCCGCATCGTGGCCGCCACCAACGAGGCGCTGGAACGGAAGGTGCGGGAGGGCACCTTCCGCCGGGACCTCTATTACCGGTTGAACACCCTGCCGGTGGTCATCCCGCCCCTGACGGAGCGGGGGGACGATATGTTCCTGCTGATGGATCAGTTCCGCCGGGAGCTGAACGGCGACTTCCGCCTGACGGAGCCGGTGCAGGACTTTTTCCGCCGTCACACATGGCCCGGCAATATCCGAGAGCTGCGGAACGTGGTGGAATACTTCATCTATACCGACCACCGGGACATCACCATGGAGGACCTCCCCCCCACCCTGCTGCTCTCCGGGGACACCCTCTCCCGTCCGGCGTCCGCCCCAGCGGCGCAGCAGGATGCGCCGGCCCCCTCTATGTCGGATTCCTTCCGGTTCGTGCTCGCCCAGCTGTATGCTGCCTCCGAGGCAGGGACGCCCATGGGCCGGGATAAGCTGCTGCAAAAGGCCCGGGAGTCCCATGTCCCCCTCTCTCAGCAGGAGGTTCGGACCATCCTCACCGAAATGGCGGAGCAGGGGCTGGCCCGCGTCAGTCGGGGCCGGGGCGGCAGCCAGCTGACGCCCAAGGGCCGGGAGCTGTGGGAAATCGGTCAAAGATAAAAAGCTATAACCATTTATACCAATTTGACCAATAAAAATCGATCGTGCGCGGCCCTGTTTTCCGGGGCAGTCGCAGCGTCCGGGAGGGATTTTTGCGATTTGCCAAAATCCCTCCCGGATATTTCATACGCTTTTCCGGTTTCCAATGGGTTTCCTCTCGCGGTCACGCCGCCCCGGCGGTTTGGCACAGTTCTTGCTTAGTAATCAGTCAAAGCATACAGACGTGCCACTGAACACGCAAAGAAAGGATGTGGGAGTCATGCAATATGATTTCGACCAAGTGGTAGACCGCTCCAAAAACCTCTCCGCCAAGTATGACGAACGGGTCAAGAAGTTCGGCACCGACGATGTGATCCCCCTGTGGATCGCGGATATGGACTTCCGGACCGCCCAGCCCGTCATTGACGCGCTGAAGGCCCTAGCCGAGGAGGGCATCTGGGGCTACACCGCCCGGCCCGCCAGCTATTTCGAGGCCGTGAAGAACTGGCAGAAGCGCCGCAACGGCTGGGACACCGACACGGCCCTCATGAGCTTCAGTCCCGGCGTGGTCCAGACCCTCAGCGTCATGATCCGGCTCTATACCCCCCAGAACGGCAATGTTCTGATCCAGACCCCCGTGTACGGCGAGTTCTATGACATGACCGAGCTGGCTGGCCGGCACGTCATTGAAAATCAGCTGGTAGAGCAGGACGGAACCTGGACGGTGGACTGG
>OGLG01001853.1_pt1 | contig 10883 bp, 14 predicted proteins | sample 1572621 | NCBI WGS metagenome assembly OGLG01 (sample SAMEA2581912, study PRJEB24529) | metagenome | biome: Human gut stool | place: China | collected 2011 | reverse complement strand
GTTCTTTTTTACCCTGCGGGGGTGTATAGGGGGGTGTGCACATGCCGAAGATGGCCAAAGAAACGCGGATAAAGCTGGAATTGGTGCGGCTGGCCGAGATATACCGGGATTTGCCGGAAAATAAGCGGGCGCTGGTTATCCCTCTGCTGGAAAACGCGGCGTTTATGAAGATCACGCTGGAGGATCTGCAGGCGAGCATCAACCAAAACGGCTGCAGCGACGAATACAAAAACGGCGAAAATCAGTATGGGAAAAAGGCGGCGGCGGATTTGCAGGCATATAACAGCCTGATAAAAAATTACAACGCCGTTTCCGACCGGCTGGAAAAGCTGCTGCCGCCGGAACAGCGGGAAAGCCGGCTGGAGGCCCTGCGGGATGAATAACCACATCTATGCGTACTACCAGGGCATCCAGGATGGGAGCATCGTGGCGGGACGGTGGATCCGGCTCTGGTACGAAACCATCATCCGGGGGCTGGAGGCGGGCCGGTTCACCTTTGACGCCAAACGGGCGGGCAAGGCCATCCGCTTTATTGAAACCTTCTGCCGCCACCACGAGGGGGCGCTCGCGCCCCGGCTTGTCCGGCTGGAGCTGTGGCAGAAGGCCTTTGTCTCGGTGGTGTTCGGCATCCTGGACGGCACCGGCGCGCGGCAGTTCCGGGAGGCGGTCTGCATCGTCGCCCGCAAGAACGGCAAGACCCTGTTCGCCGCCGCCCTCGCCGCCTACTGCACCTTCCTGGACGGGGAATACGGGGCGCGGATCTATTTCGCGGCCCCCAAGCTCGAGCAGGCGGCCCTCTGCTACGACGCCTATTTCCAGATGATCGACAAGGATCCCGAGCTGTCCGCGCTGGCCAAAAAGCGGCGCTCCGACGTGTATATCGCGCAGTCCAATTCCAGCGCCCGGCCTCTGGCCTTTTCCGCCAAGAAGTCGGACGGGCTCAACATCAGCCTCTGCGTCGCGGACGAGATCGCGAGCTGGCCGGGGGAACAGGGGCTCCGGTTCTACGAGGTGATCAAATCCTCCTTCGGCGCGCGGCGCCAGCCCCTGCTTTTGTCCATCTCCACCGCCGGGTATGTCAATGAGGGGATTTACGACGAGCTGATGAAGCGGTGCACCCGCTTTTTGCTGGGGGATTCCCGGGAGGCGCGGCTCGCCCCCTTCCTCTACGTCATCGACGACCCGGACAAATGGAACGATCTCAACGAGCTGCGCAAATCCAACCCCAATCTGGGCGTTTCCGTATCGGTGGACTACCTGCTGGAAGAAATCGCGGTGGCGGAGGGGAGCCTCTCCAAAAAGGCGGAATTCCTCACCAAATACTGCAATGTGAAGCAGAACAGCGCCCAGGCCTGGCTGTCGGCGCAGGACGTGGAAAGGGCGGGCGGCGCGGCGCTCAGGCTGGAGGATTTCCGGGATACCTACTGCGTGGGCGGCGTCGACCTGTCCCGCACCACCGACCTGACCGCCTGCACGGCGGTTATCGAAAAGGGCGGGCGGCTGTACGTGTTCGCGCAGTTCTTCCTCCCGGCGGAAAGGCTGGAGGAGGCGGCGGCGCGGGACGGGCTCCCCTATGCGGCGTATGTGCAGCGGGGGCTCCTCCGGCTGTCGGGGGACAATTTCGTCGATTACCACGACTGTTTCGGCTGGTTCCGCCGGTTGGTGGAGGAATACCAGATCTTCCCGCTGAAAATCGGGTACGACCGCTACACGGCGCAGTATCTTGTCCAGGACATGGCGCGGTACGGCTTCCACATGGACGACGTGTTCCAGGGCATGAACTTAACCCCCGTCATCCGGGAAACCGAGGGGCTGATGCGGGACGGGGCGTTCTGCATCGGGGACAACGATCTGCTGAAGGTGCATCTGCTGAACACGGCGCTGAAAACCGAGGCGGAAAGCGGCCGGTGCAAGCCGGTGAAGCTGAGCGCAAACGACCGCATCGACGGGGCGGCGGCGCTGCTGGACGCCATGACGGTGCGGCAGAAATACTGCGCCGAAATCGGGGAGCAGCTCAAAAACGGGGGGTGATTCCGTGGGGCTTTTTGAGAAGATATTCAAGCGGCCACGGCCGCAGGGGCAGCCGGAGGGCTTTTTCAAGGCCCTGACGGCCTACGCGCCGGCCTTCACCACCTGGGGCGGGCGGCTGTATGAAAGCGAGCTGGTGCGGGCGGCGATCCACGCGCGGGCCACCCACATCGGCAAGCTGTCGGTGCAGGTGCAGGGGAGCGCCAAGCCGCGGCTGCAGACCCGGCTGAAGGCGGGGCCCAACGAGTGGCAGACCTGGGGGCAGTTCCTCTACCGGCTGTCCACCATCCTGGACGTGCAAAACACCGCGTTTGTGGTGCCGGTGGAGGACGGCTATCCGGACGCGGACGGCCATTTCCCCGCCGTGGGGATTTTCCCGGTGCTGCCCTCGCAATGCGAAATTCTGCAGTACGGCGGGGAGCCCTGGCTGAAATACAGCTTCAGCAACGGGGGATGCGCGCTTATCGAAATGAACCGCTGCGGCGTCCTGACCAAGTTCCAGTATGCGGACGATTTCTTCGGCGAGGACAACGCGGCGCTGGAGCCCACCATGGAGCTTATCCACCTGCAGAACCAGGGGATCGCCGAGGGGGTCAAAAACGCGGCCGCCTTCCGCTTTATGGCGCGGGTCAACAACTTCACCAAGCCGGAGGACTTGGCCAGGGAGCGGAAGCGGTTCACCCGGGAAAACCTACAGGGTGAGGGCGGGGTGCTGCTCTTTCCCAACACCTATTCAGACATCCAGCAAATCAAGAGCACGCCCTTTGTGGTGGACGCCGGCCAGATGGAGGGCATCCGCCGGAATGTGTTCGACTACTTCGGGGTCAACGAGGATATTTTGCAAAATAAGGCGTTCGGCGACGCCTGGAGCGCGTTTTACGAGGGGGCGATCGAGCCCTTTGCCGTCCAGTTTTCGGACGTGGCGTCCAAAATGCTGTTTACCGAGCGGGAGCGGGCCGCCGGCTCTTTTTTAATGGCCACGGCCAACCGCTTGCAGTATATGAGCAACACCGATAAAATCAACTATGCCACCAATATGGGGGACAGAGGATTCATCATGATCGATGAAATCCGCGAAATGTTCAATCTGCCTCCCCTTCCCGGCGATCAGGGGAAAAGGCTTCCGATTCGAGGGGAGTATTACTTGCTGAATGACGGTTCCGCAAAAAGCAAGGAAAATGACGATTCCGCAAAAAGCAAGGAAGGAGAGAAACAGAAGAATGTCGGAGGAAACGACAAGGAAATTGACGAACGGCCGGGAATACCGATCCATGACCGTTTCAATAGCCTCATCGGATGATAGCAGCGGGAAAATGGTGGTCGAGGGGTACGCCGCTACCTTTAACCAACCCTATACGCTGTATGACAGCCGGTCTTACAGGGTCATCGAGCAGATCGCGCCGACAGCCTTTGACGAGTGCGACATGTCCGACGTCATCATGCAGTATGACCATGAAGGCCGTGTCTTTGCCCGGAACCGGAACGGCACACTTTCTATAGCGGCGGACGGCACCGGATTGAAAATCACGGCGGATTTGGGCGGCACCGACATTGGCCGTCAGCTTTATCAGGAAATCCAAGGCGGCTATACCGACAAAATGTCCTTTGGCTTTGTGGTGGCCGAAGATCGGCGCACAAGCACGGTTGACCACGAAACCGAGTGCGAAACCATTACCCGCACCATCACCAAAATCAAAAAGCTGTACGACGTCAGCGCCGTTTCCATCCCGGCAAACGACACGACGTCGATCAGCGCCCGGAGATTTGCCGACGGAGTGATCGGGCAAATCAAGGCGGAGCGACTGGAACGGGCGAAGAAAAAATTAAAACTTTATTTGGAGGTAATCAAATGAACCGCATGGAAGAGATTGAAGCCCGCCTGGCGGCGATCGCCGGCGAACTGGAAAGCGAAAACGCGGACGTCGACGCGCTGACCGAAGAGGTGCGCGGCCTGAAGGCTGAGAAAACCAAGCTGCTGGACGCCGCCGAAAAGCGCGCCCGGCTGAAAGAGGACGTGCTCGAAAAGGGCACGGTGGCGCGCACCTTTGCGCCGCAGGCCGAAGAGCGCGTGTATGGCGCGGATTCCAGGGAGTACCGCAGCGCCTTCCTCAAAGACCTGCTCGGCCAGGACATGACCCGGGAAGAGCGGGCGGCCTTTGTCCACACAACCGCCAACACCTCCGCCGTCCTGCCCACCACCATGCTGAACACCATTTGGGATCTGGTGTCCAAGCGGCACGCCATCATGGGCGACATCACCATCTACCGCACCGGCACTGTCCTGGAGGTGGTCAAGCATACGGCGGTCGCCGCCGGCGCGGCCAAGACGGTGTCGGAAAACGCGGCCAACGACGACGAGCAGAATACCTTTGTGAAGGTGACCCTCTCCGGCAAGGACTTCTCGAAGAGCGTCGATATTTCCTATGCCATGGAGCGGATGAGCATCGACGCGCTGGAGCAGTACCTCGTCGACGAAATCAGCGCCAGCCTGGGCGACGCGCTGGCCGCCGACGTCATCGCCCAGATCGGCACCGATATGACGGGCGGCAACAAGGTGGACAGCGCGGCAAACGATACCCTGACCTTCAAGGAGCTGGCGGCTCTCTTCGGCAAGCTCAAGCGGGTGGGGGCGGTTTCGGTCTACGCCACCCGCGCCACCATCTACAAGTACCTGGTCGGCATGGTGGACACCACCGGCCGCCCCATCTTCCAGCCCTCCGCGCAGGCGGGACAGGAAGGGGTGATCTTGGGCGCGCAGATCAAGGTGGAGGACGCGGTGGCCGACAACGTGATCCTCCTCGGCGACGGCCGCCGGGTGGTGTACAACATGGTGCAGGACATCCTCATCGAGAGCGACAAGGACATCAAGAAGCACGTCACCACCTATTCCGGCTATGCCCGCGGCTCGGGCGCGCTGATCGACCCCGACGCTTTCGCCCAGCTCACGGTGACCTCGGCGGGGTGAAACCCCAGCTTGAGAGCGCATCCATCAGCGGGACAGCTCAGGTTGGGGAAATCTTAACCGCGTCGGTCGAGCCCGCGGGGGCGGCCGCCTCCTATCAGTGGCAGAGCGCCGCTGAGGCGGACGGAAGCTATACCGACATAACCGGCGCGGAAAACAGCACCTATACGCTTACACAGGCGGAGAGCGGGAAAACCGTCCGGGTGAAAGCGGCCGGGACGGGGGACTATGCCGGCGAGGCGTTCAGCGAACCGACGGCGGCGGTCGCCCCGGCGGCCTCCCGCGCCGCCGCAAGGAAGCGGGGATAAGCCATGCTTCAAAAGGTCAGGCTGGCGCTGCGGATCACCACCAGCGCCTTTGACAGCGAGATCGAGGATTTGATCGCCGCGGCGCTGGCCGACCTTGGGCTGGCCGGGGTATCGGGCGGCGGCGCGGCCGCCGGGGAGGATCCGCTCCTCACCCGCGCGGTGATCACCTACTGCCGGGCGCATTTCGGACAGCCGGAGGACTATGACCGGCTGAAAGCCGCCTACGACGAGCAGAAGGCCCAGCTCCAAATGGCGACGGGTTATACCGATTGGGGGCGGGAAGCTTGAACGGGGTTCAAGCTTCGGGAATTGCGCCTTGGCGCCGGACACCGCGGCGCCATTCCGGCAGGCCGGAACCGGCACAATTCCCCGGTTGAGATGAAGAGAAAGAAGGGGCGGCATGGATAGATCCCGCGTCCTCACCCTCGTCGGCGTGACCTATACCGCCGACTCCATCGGCCAGCTTGTCCCGCAGGAAACCCGGCGGGAGGTGTTTTGCAGCCTGTCCAGCGTCTCGGCCTCGGAATGGTTCGAGGCCGGGCGCGCCGGGCTGAAGGCCGAATACCGGGCGGCGCTCTTCGCCCCCGACTATGAGGGGGAAACCATGGCGGAGCTGGACGGGGTGCGGTACGGCGTTTACCGCGCCTACCGGGGGAAAAACGAAACGCTGGAACTCTACCTAGAGCGAAAGGCGGGGGTGTGAATGGCGGGAACTCCGATCGGGGAGTTGGCGCAGGCGGTGTCGGAGGAGCTGGAAAGCTACCGCCGGGAGGTCACGGACGGCCTCAAGGAAGAGGTGCGCCGCGCCGCCAAAGAAGCGGTGGCGGATATTCGCGCGGCCGCGCCGAAAGACTCCGGCGAATACGCCCGGGGATGGACGTCCAAAACGGTGTATGAGGGCGGCGGGGACATCCGGGTGCGGGTGTACAACCGCAAAAAGCCGCAGCTCACCCACCTGCTCGAGCACGGCCACGCCAAGCGGGGCGGCGGCCGGGTGGAAGGCAAGCCGCACATCGGCCCGGCCGCGCGGGACGCTGAGAAAAAGCTGGACAGCCGCGTCAAGGTGGTGGTGAAGGGATGAGCCTGGAAGAACTCAGGGCGATGCTCGAAACCACCGGCCTGCCCGTCGTTTACCGCGCCTGGCCCGAGGGGGAAGCCCCGCCCCTGCCGTTTCTCTGTTATCTGGTTGCCTATTCCAACAATTTCGGCGCGGACAACCGGGTATACTACAACATCCACCGCATTCAGGTGGAGCTTTATACCAAGCAGAAAGACCCCGATACCGAGGACAAGGTGGAAAGCGCCCTGTCCTCTTTTTATTGGGAGAAAACCGAGGAATACCTCGACACCGAACGGTGCTATCAAATCCTCTATGAAATGGAGATATGCGGCTGAGCCGGAACCGGCACAATTCCCCTGTTTTGATAAAGAGAAAGAAGGTTTGCGATATGGCCGATAAAGTCAAATTCGGCATCAAGAACGTGCACTATGCCGTCCTGTCGGACGAGGCGGCGCCGGCGTATGAAACGCCGGTGGCCATCCCCGGCGCGGTTTCCTTTTCCCTGGAGGCCAACGGCGACACCAGCCCCTTTTACGCCGACAACATGCAGTATTTCGTGACGGTGGCCAACAACGGCTACACCGGCGATCTGGAGGCCGCCCTCTTCCCGGAGCAGTTCCTCACCGACGTGTTCGGCTACACGGTGAGCGAAACCGACAAGGTGGTCACCGAGAACGCGGCGGTGCAGCCGAAAAGCTTCGCCCTGCTTTTCGAGGAGGCGGGGGATACCACCGGCACCAAGTTTGTGCTTTACAACTGCATGTGCACCCGGCCCTCCCGCTCGCTGGCCACCACCACCGAGACCACCGAGCCCCAGACCCAGACGGTCAGCATCACGGCCTCGCCCCTGCCCGACGGGCGCACCCTGGCCTATACCGGCGACACCACGCCCGAAGGGGTGCTGACCGGCTGGTACGAGGATGTCTGGCTGTCCGATTCGGCGGGGGGCTGATCCCATGGACAAGGTGCTGCTTATCGACGGGAAAGAGGTGGGGTTCCGGGCCACGGCCCTGACCCCCCGCTTTTACCGGCATACCATCGGCCGGGACATCCTCCAGGATTTCAGCCGGCTGGAAAAGGCTTACCGCAGGGCGGCCGCCCTGCCGGACACGGCCACCGAGGAGGAACGGCGGGCTCTGGATTTGGAGATTTTCGAGAACGCGGCTTACATCATGGCGCGGCAGTACGACCCCGCTGTCCCCGATTCCCCGGACGAGTGGCTGGACGGGTTTGCCACCTTTTCGATTTACGAAATCCTGCCCGCGATCCTGGACTTGTGGAGGCTCAACGGGGCCACCACCGCCAAGCCTAAAAAAAAATGAGGCCCACCGTTCGCGAGGAAACCGGGGCCGTCTTTATGCTGCGGTGCGCCGAGCTGGGTCTGTCGCGGGGGGATCTGGACGAGATGACCATGGGGATGGTCTACGATCTCCTCATCGAAAAGGCCAACGACGCGGAAAAGTACGATTTGAAGGGGCAGCCCGGCACCATGCGGGAATTTTTCGGAGGAGGCGGACGGCTTGGCGGATAGGGTCAAGGGCATCACCATTGAGATAGGCGGCGACACCACCGGGCTGTCGAAAGCCCTCTCCGGCGTCAACAAGAACATCGGGGACACCCAGCGGCAGCTGAGGGACGTCGAGCGGCTGCTCAAGCTGGATCCCGGCAACACCGAGCTTCTGCGGCAGAAGTATGAGCTGCTGGGCCAGGAAGTGGAGCAGACCGACGGCAAGCTGAAAGCCCTGAAGGACGCGGAAAAGCAGGTGCAGGCGCAGTTTCAGCGGGGGGACGTCGGCAGGGAGCAGTACGACGCCCTCAAGCGGGAGATCATCGAAACCGAGGCCAAGCTGGGGAACCTGCGCGGCGAGGCGCTCAAGGCGGAAAACGCCGTCAGGGGCATCGACGAAAAGCCGGTCGAGGAGGTAACAAAGGCCGCCAAAGAGGCGGAGGGCGCTCTGGAGGACGCCGGGAAGGAGGCTTCCAGCTTCGGGGATTACCTGAAGGCCGGCGCCATCGTGGAGGGCGCCAAGGGGCTGGCCTCCAGCCTCAGGGACGCGGCGGAAAGCTCCAAGGAATACATGAAGGTCATGGGCAGCCTCGAGGTGTCCAGCCAGAAGGCGGGGTATTCGGCGGAGGAAACAGAAGCGGCCTACAACACCCTCTATGGGGTGCTGGGGGACAGCCAGACGGCGGCCACCACCACCGCCAACCTCCAGGCGCTCGGGCTGTCCCAGCAGCAACTTGGGCTGCTGATACATGGGACGATAGGCGCGTGGGCAGCCTACGGGGACAGCATCCCGATCGACTCCCTGGCCGAGGCCGTCAATGAGACGGTGCAGACCGGCAAGGTGACGGGAACCTTTGCCGACGTGCTCAACTGGGCGGGAACCAGCGAGGACGCATTCAACGAAAAACTGCTTGCCGCAAACAGCTCGGCAGAGCGGGCCAATCTGGTATTGCAGGAATTGTCCAAACAGGGGCTGACCGCCGCCGGGCAGGCCTGGCAGGAAAACAACGCGGCGCTGGTGGAGAACAACCAGGCCAACGCCGGCTATGAAAAGAGCATGGCGGAGCTGTCCGAAACGGTGCTGCCCATCCTCACCAAAATCACCGAGGCAGTGACGAAGGCGATCGATTTTGTGCTGGACAACAAGGACGCGGTGGTAACGGCGCTGGCCGCCATTGCGGGCGGGCTGGCGGCCTTTCAAATTACCGGGCTGGTAAGCTCGCTGATCGGCGGTTTTACGAAATTCTTCGGGGTGATAAAGTCCGGGCAGGGCGTGATGGCGGCGCTGAACGCCGTGATGAACGCCAACCCGATCGGCCTCATCGTCGCCGCCGTGGCGGCGCTGGTGGCCGCCTTTATCTATCTCTGGAACAACTGCGAGGAATTCCGGGAATTCTGGATCCATCTCTGGGAGGCGATCCAGGAGGCCTTTTCCAAGGCCTGGGACGCGATCGTCGGGTTTTTCACCGAAACCATCCCGAATGCCATCGACCAGGCGCTGGGGGTGTTCCGAAAGTTCGACGACTGGCTGACCGGGATCTTTTCGACCGACTGGTCGGAGAAATTCGGCGCCTTCGGCGAGGTGATCAACGGATTCCTCGCCAATGTCAAAAACGTCTGGAACAGCATCAAAAAGGTGTTCCAGGGGATCGTCGATTTCATCGGCGGCGTTTTTTCCGGCGACTGGAGCAAGGCCTGGGAGGGGATAAAAAGCATTTTTTCCGGCGTCTGGGACGGGCTGGTTTCCATCGTCAAAATGCCCATCAACGGCATCATCGGGCTGCTCAACGGCCTCATCGACGGCATCAACTGGATCATCGGGAAGGTCAACAGCCTGCAGGTGGATATACCGGACTGGGTGCCGTTCGTCGGCGGGAAAACCCTTGGGTTCAGCCTGCCGACCATCGGGAACATCCCCTATCTCGCCAAGGGCGGCGTGCTTTCGCAGGGCTCCGCCGTGGTTGGCGAGGCCGGGCCGGAACTGCTGACCATGGCGGGCGGGAAAGCGGTGGTGCAGCCCCTGGCCAGCCAGACCACCCACAACACCAGTTTAGGCGGCGTGAGCATCTATGTCTACGGCGCGCCGGGGCAGGACGTGAATGCGCTGGCCGAGGTGATCCTGGATCGGATGGAAACGGCATACCGGATAAAGGGGGCGGCCTTCGCGTGATCCACTTTTTCACCTTCGACGGGAAAAGCAGCCGGGACTGCGGGCTGGTCATCAGCGGCGGCCAGACCTTCGGCGCGCCCGAGCAGGACGCCGAACAGGTGGAGATCCCCGGACGGAACGGCGCCCTCACCATCAGTCGGAACCGGTTTAAGAACATCACGGTTTCCTATTCGGCTTTCCTCCGGCGGGATTTCGCCGAAAACGCCGCCGCCCTGCGCGCCTGGCTCCTGGGCGGGGAGGGCTACCGGCGGCTGGAGGACACCTATCACCCGGACAGCTTCCGGATGGCGCGGTTCAGCGGCCCGCTCGAGTTTGAGACGGGGTTTTTAAACCGGACGGGGGAGGTCACCCTTTCCTTTGACTGCAAGCCGCAGCGGTTCTTAAAAAGCGGGGAGCTGGCGGCGACGTACACCGCCCCGGCCGTCCTCTACAACGACGGATTCCCGGCCCTCCCGCTCATCAAGGTGATGGGCACGGGGGCCGGGAACCTCTACGCTGGGGGGGTTACGGTGCGGATCCTGGCGCTCGACGGGTATCTCTATCTGGATTCCGACACGCAGAACGCCTACAAGGGGACGCTGAACCAGAACAGCGCGATCCGCGCGCCGGAATTCCGGGAAGAATACGGTAAGCTGGGACGGCGGCGTCGCCGGCGTCGAGATCACCCCGCGCTGGTGGACGGTGTAAGGGGGTTAAGGGGCGTCCTTTTTCTTTCGCCAATCCCGGTATTTCCCGCTTTTGACCCGGCGATCCTCCGGGGGCTGGGCGTCCGCCGGGATCGCCCACTGGCTGCCGATTTTTACCGCCGGGATCCGGCCTTCTGCAATAAGCCTGCGGACATTTCCGGT
>OGLG01001847.1_pt1 | contig 10918 bp, 7 predicted proteins | sample 1572621 | NCBI WGS metagenome assembly OGLG01 (sample SAMEA2581912, study PRJEB24529) | metagenome | biome: Human gut stool | place: China | collected 2011 | reverse complement strand
GTGCAGGTCATATCGGCATCTGGGTCGATCTCCTCGAAACGTTCCGGCATGATACCGCCGTCCATCCAATACAGACTCAAGTCGCTTCCGTCTTTCTTCTTGAATTTATAACGGATCGAGCTGGCTACCGGGCAACTTTCAGGATAATAGGCTTCTTCGAAGATACCGGAGTAAACATTGGTCGTGCTGCAAGAAACCTCGGTCGGATAACCTAATTGAAGCAATTTGAATGGAGGGCCGATGATGTGGCAACCCATATCTCCAAGAGCGCCTGTACCGAAACGCCACCAACCACGCCAGTTGAACGGAACCAAATTATCCACATAGTCTACATACTCCGCTGTTCCTAACCATAAATCCCAATTCAAGCCTTTAGGAACAGGCGGTTTCTGGTTCGGCCAAGGAATACCTTGTGGCCATACGGGGCGGTTGGTCCAGCAATATACTTTCTGGATGTCACCCAACAGATCTGCCTCGAGCCATTCACGAAGGGTACGCATACCGTCGCAAGAGTTACCTTGGTCACCCATCTGGGTCACGACCTTATATTTCTTGGCAGCCTCGGTAAGGATACGTGCCTCGTAAATATCGTGCGCGATCGGTTTTTGCAGATATACGTGCTTACCCATCCGCATAGCGCCGAAAGCTTGGATCGCATGGTTATGATCCGGGGTGGAGATACATACGGCATCGAAGTTCTTACCTTCCTTCTCGTACATCTCACGGAAGTCGTTAAAATACTTAGCTTTTGGATAGGTCTTGCGAGCGTCGACAGATTGACGGTCATCCACGTCGCACAGACAGGTGATCGCCGCGTTCTTATGCGGCGTATTCATTAAGCTACCCAAATCGGCGGCTCCCATACCGCCGCAGCCTATTTTTGCGATATAAAGCTTATCGCTGGGAGCTACATGTCCTAATCCCGCTACGGTAAAGCTGGGCAGGATCGTAAGGGCGGCAGCGCCTGTGGCTGCCATCCCAAGGAATTCCCTTCTAGAGATTCCAGTCGGACTGGATTGTTTATTTACCTCTTTCATAAATTTGTTCATATTATGATTAATAATTGAATTGGGGTCTAAAGAATTGATATTAAAAACAGACTGATATGATTAGAATGCCGGATATCCCGGGTTCTGAACCAAATTATTGTTCTTCTGCCAAGCCTTGAACGGGATCGGGAAGATCTTACGATATTCCGGAGTCTGTTTCGGCTTCATATATCTCGGTTTCAGATAAGTCCCGAAGCGGATCATATCTTGGCGGCGGACAAATTCGAATGCCAACTCATAACCACGCTCGTTATAAATATCATCTAATGTCACGCTCGTGTAATTATGATCGGAATTACCATAAGCCCTTTCCCGGATAGCGTTTACCAGACGAGTAGCTTCACCGAGATCCCCGCCCATGCGAACCAAGGCTTCCGCTTTCATTAGGTATACATCAGCCAGACGGAAAATAGCGATATCGTTCTCCATATTGGTATTTTGCATGCCTTTCTCATATACCCACTTATTGATACGTGCGCCGTCTTCTTGGTGAACTTCGCCCCACGGAGTTAAGTTACCGTCCGCATCGGTTTTCTCTGTTCCCGGTACCACATTTAAGTCGATCGTATGGATCAAGTCATGTCCTAGGGTCGTTTTCAAAATCTCTCCCGTGCTAGGGTCGATCATCGGGCCGATCAAGAACGAACCTTCGTAACGAGGATCTTCCGTATCAAATGTACGAACAAAATCCGGTTGGGCGTTGATACCGTTCCACATACCGCCGGTGAAACCTAATACATCGGGATCCAGATAATGTAATGTCCAAAGATGGATAGAGTTGCCCCACTCATCGGATGCCTTGTAGCAGATCGGGAGAATGATCTCTCGTGATACCTCGTTATGAACCTCGAAATTGGTTTTCCAATTCGGTTCGATGATATATTCGAGTTTCATGATCTCGTCGCACTGCTCCACAACACCTTTCCAGTTCGGTTCACCGATCCATTCCTCGGCGTTGAGGTACATCTTCGCCAATACCATGCGGGCAGCACCTTGCGTAAACTTACCGTAGCTGGCATCTGATACATCGGAGCGCAAGTTCGGGATGATCTCGGTTAATTCCTTAACCACATATTTATAAATGTCCGCACGGCTTGTGCTGGAGGGCAAGGAGGTATCTTCAAAATCTGTCACTAGTGGAGCGTTACCGAAGATATCTACGATTACATAATACCAGAAAGCGCGTAATCCTCTTAACTCGGACAAGTATTGAAGCTTAAGCTCATCGCTCATGGCTTCGCTTTTCTCTATAATATTATATACGGAGTTAACCGTAGTTAGGCCTCCCGTACAATAATCCCAGCAATTTTCTACAGAGTAAGAGTTCGGTTTCCAGCTATGCATACATTGTTCCATATACTGTCCACCGTCCCACCAGTCACCACCTACACGTGTCGGTGCCATCAAGATATCGGCTGTCATATCGGCCGCCCCCCAAGGACCGTCGTAGGCTAGCATATTTTTCAAAGATTGATATGCCGGAGCCATGATTGCGTTGATCTGCTTTTCCGTTGTCCCGAATTCGTCGGTAGGAAGTTTGTCGTATACGTTCTCGTCCAAATCCATGCAAGAGACAAGCGCTACCGGAGCGAGTACGGCACATATTATATTTTTGAATAATCTTTTCATGATCGTTACTGTTTATGTATTAGAAATTCAAGTTTAATCCAACAGAGAATGTGCGTGCCTTCGGATAAAATTCACGAGGTTCTACACCCGGGGTTAAACCGTCTCCTGAATCCATAGGGACTTCGGGATCAAGACCTTTATATTTCGTGATAACGAATAGGTTTTGTGCCGTGAAATAAACACGGATACCGTTCAAAGCTTTGATCTTATAACCTAAAGTCAAGTTGTCGAGACGCATAAAAGATCCTTTCTCTAAATAATAGTTGGAGAATCTAGGAGTTTCGCTTAACGTATAGGTCAATGGATCGTCCAGCGCATTCGTTCCCGGCAGGAATCCGGATTGAGCGTATGCCATGCGGGTCGCGTTCAATATATCATTACCGATCGTTCCACGCAAGAAAAATGATAAGTCAAAATTCTTGTAACGGAAAGAGTTGGTGATACCGTAAGTCAATTTCGGCTGTGCGGAACCGATGTAGTCGTAATCCGCCGGATCGGAAATCTCGCCGTCGCCGTCTTTATCTACCAAGATATATCTACCGTTCTCGTCAATACCGTTACAAACCAAACCGTAGAATTGTCCGATAGGGCGTCCTTCTTCCAATACGTGCGTACCACTGGAGCTTCCACCCCGGATGAATACGTCACCTAATAAGATCTTATCCATCGTGAATACATCGTTGGATAAACGAGTTACCTCATTTTCATTGTGAGCCAAGTTCAAGGAAATGTTCCAGTCGAAATCCTTTGTGCGGATAGCGTCTGCGTTCAAACTCAGCTCGATACCCGTATTACGCATATCACCTACGTTTGCCATGATCTTATTATATAAATAAGGAGGGGTTGGTACCGGATAGGTATAAAGCATGTCAGAGGTCTTTTTGTTATACCATTCGATACGACCTCCTAGGCGGCTATCCAATACGGAGAAATCAAGTCCGATGTTCAACATCGCTGTTTGTTCCCATTTTAGGTCCGGATTGGCGTTCTGGCTGATCTTATAAGAAGGCAACCAAGAACCGGTATCATAATATACACCATCTGTGCCGTAAAGCTCGAGGGTTTTGTAGGGGTCCAATCCTGTTTGATTACCAGTGATACCATAACCGACACTTAACTTTAAGTCGTTAAGCCAGTTTACTTTTTGCATAAATGATTCTTGGGTGATATTCCAACCCACGGAAACGGAAGGGAAGGTACCCCATTTGTTATTCGTTCCAAATTTGGAAGAACCATCCCGGCGTACGGTAGCTGTCAACATATATTTCTCATTGAAGCTATAATTGGCTCTTGCGTATAAAGAGATCAGGCGACTTTGCCATTTCTCAGACTCCGCGTCTCCGGGGTTCAGGTTTTGTCCCGCGGCCAAATTGTTAGCGCCTAATAAATCAGTGACGAAACCACGGGTCTGTACGTGAGTCTCCTCATAGTTCTCCTCTTCCCAAGAATAACCGATCAAGGCATTGATCTTATGCTTATTGAACTCTGCCGAGTAATTGGCGGTCCATTCCATCAAATCCTTATCACGCAATCTCGACCAACGTTCGGCCTTACCGCCATCGTTGTAGCCGGCTTGAGACTCGATGCTACTGTATTTACTCTCATCTTCCGTGTTCCGGCTTTTAGCTAAAAGAACTTTAGCCTCTAAGCCATCGATAATCGTATAACCGACATCAGCGGTTCCATAGAAATTATTGATGCGGTTCTTATGTGTATTCTCTTTCTGGTTACGTACCGGGTTTCCTTGGTCGTATTCACGTGTGTCGAACCAAGATCCATCCTCTAGCTTAACCGGACGTACGGGAATCATATTGTAGGCAAGCAAGAAGTTTGTCGTATTTGTCGGTGCGTTATCCGTAACGGTAGCCACGCCGGTGATGCTTACTTTCAAACGATCCTCCAGAGCACGTTGGGAGAATTGGAAACGGGCGTTGTAACGGTTCATGGAGTTATCGCGTGCGATACCTTCACGTTGCATATAAGAAAGGGAACCTCTATAGTTATGGTGTGAACCACCTCCTGATAAAGACACGGCATGATCCTGTTGGAAACCGATTCTCGTGATCTCGTCGAACCAATCCGTGTTCGCTCCCATGTCAAAATCCTTACCGTCCTTACCCGGGGTAGAGGAAGTATAGCTACGCCATTGGTCCGCTGTTAGCAGATTCGGCTTGTTAGCCAAGGTAGATACACCGAACGCTCCATTATAAGCGATGGTCGGTTTGCTGGCGTAACCTTTCTTAGTCGTGATAAGGATAACACCACCCGCTGAACGGGAACCGTAGATAGCGGCTGAAGAGGCATCTTTCAAGATAGAGATAGATTCGATGTCCTGCGGATTAACCGTAGACATGTCCATGCCCGGCACGTTATCGATAACGATTAACGGGCCTTGGTCGTTTTGCAAAGTGGATAGACCTCTTAATTGAATCGTCGAGTTGCCCGTTACGTCGCCGGAACCTGTATTGATCGTTAAACCGGCCACCTTACCTTGCAACAAATCCGCTGCGTTACGAGTCAGACCTTGGTTGAAATCCTCAGCGGTCACGTTGGTGATAGAACCGGTAATCTCACGTTTCGTCTGCGTACCGTAACCCACTACGACTACCTCGTCCAGTTTTTGAGTGTCCTCTTTCAAGTTTACATTGATCTCGTTTTTGCCGCCTACCGGTTGCAGCTGTGTCATGTAACCGATATAGGAGAACTCAAGGGTCGCGTTTGAGGATACTTCCATAACGTATTTACCATCCAGATCTGTAATCGTGCCGTTGGTCGTGCCTTTCTCGACTACGTTAGCGCCGATAATAGCGTTTCCTTCCGGGTCTTTAACGACACCGGTGATACGTTTCTTAGTCTGTTGGGCGACAATGTTTTTATTAAATACATTGATATTCCGTCCTTCGATCGAATATTTCAAACTCGTGTTGCGTAGTGCTTGCGATAAGATATTTTCTATGGACTTATCAGTGGCATTCACGCTCACTTTTACGTTCTTTACGTCAGAATCCACATAGAAGAATAAGAAATCGCTTTGTTTTTCTATAATAGCGAATAGATCGGTTAGCGGGGCCTGATCTGTCTTCACGGAAATCGTTACAGATTGTGAATAGGAATTAGTCGCTACCGCTTGGAACAGTGTCAAGAAAAGTAAAATAAAGGACATTTTTAGGACCGAGAGCATTTTTTTTAAGTCTTTGGACCTAAAAGACCTATAATACGAAACATTTTCCATATTTTTGTACTGATAAAAGGTTGATAATATGCGTCTGCCACAAAATTTGGTCGTGGAGTAGCAGAAGCAGGAATTAATTCTTTTTAATGGGGCCGGCTGTATTTTTGCAGCCGGTTTTGTTTTTTTTGAAAGATATGATCCGTGTTATCTCATAGGCATTGCTTGTTTTTTTTAAGATGTGTTGATATTTTTATTTTATTGAATATAGTAAGTTCCATCTCTTTGTGACCATTTGATCGGCAAACTGCGAGATATTACTTGTAAAATCTCCTTTAAAGATTGATCCTCGCTGAATGTTCCGGATACAGTGACATTCGGGTCCATCAGTTTCTTGTTTTCTATATGGATCGGGATCTCGTATTTTTTCTCAAGCTCATTCAGCAAGGTACAAAGCGCTATTGATTTATACTTTAGCAAGCCGTCTTTCCATGCCAGATTTTCTTTTGCGTTGACGGATTGGATATCAATCTTGTTCGTTGAACGGATGAATGTAAGTTGCTGGTCGGGAGCTAGTAAGACTTGTTGTGTCGGGCTTTCGAAACGGATAGACCCTTCCAGCAGGACGGCTGTGATCTGATCCTTCCCTTTATCGGCTTTTACACTAAAGGTCGTTCCTAATACCCGTATGGAGGCATTTCCCATATCGACGATGAAAGGTCTTTCCGGATTTTTCGCCACCTCGAAATAGGCTTCTCCTTCCAAATTAACCTTTCGCTGATCCGTACCGTATGCGTCAGAGTAGGTAAAGCGACTATTCCGGTTCAAAATGATCTTCGTACCATCATCCAATGTAAAATGAGATTTATTTTTATCGGTTATATAGGTATAGAATTGCTGAACCTTCCCTTCCCGGGTATTTAAGTGCGTCGTAGCGAAAAACAGAACAAGAAAGGCGATTGCCGCCGCAATGGGAGTAGCGATGAAACGGATCAGCCTCAATCTCTTTTGCCTGCTTTGATCATCGATTTTCTTTCTCAAATTATCGAGGGACACATTAGGCATTAAGGAATGGCTGAACGAGACTTCCGCATCCCAATAACTCTTTAGCAACCGAAATTCTTTTTTGTTCTTTTCGTCTGCGTTCAGCCATTCGCTCAGCGAAAGAAAATCTTCCGAGGAGCTGTTGCCACTTAATATCCTTGTGATAATATGATCTATGCTATTCTCCATTTTAAGTTGTTTCTATACTAATAGTCGCAACCAAATTTGAAAACCCTTAGTGGGAGCATGGATTTTTTACTTATTTTTTTCGTAGCTCATACACGAGTTCTTTGTATTCGGGTATCGCGTTGAATGAGGGGCATTGTTTGATCCATTCATCCGGCGAGATCGTCCCGTCTCCGTTTAAGTCCTCCGAGAGATCCCGGTGCCCACAGACCCATGAGCCGGGAAAGCAGATTAAGAGATGCCGGATCAAACGTAACAACGAGGTCTTTTGAGCCTGTGTGCGGGTATCCCGTGGCTGTCCGGTGATGTCCAGTCCACCCTCGTAGCAAATCCCGATGCTGTGTTTGTTGTGTCCTCTCGCATGAGCCGGAATTTGCTCTAGCGGGCGCAGGTTCACCACTTCTCCCGATTTACGGATGTAGAAGTTGTAACCGGCACGGAGGAATCCCCGTGCCTTGTGGTCACTCTCCAGTTGCTTCGGGCTATAGTCCGTATTCTCACGGGTTGCCGAGCAATGAATCACGATCAGGTCAATTTTTCTCATATCTCGTCCGGGCTTTCGCTATCAGAACCTGCGCTCTTTTTCGTAACCTCCAGAGGCTCGAAATTCACCTCATTGCGGGTAGTCCGCAGGGCCGAGCCCGGGAAAAAGATAATACGTGCCCCCTTTATCTTGGTGGCGTCGAAGTCCTCGGGCGTATTCGTTCCTTCGGAGTTAATAGACATACGGAAGTTTCCAAATTCTCCCAATTGCACCACGTTGCCGGAGGAAAGTTCCAAATCCATCGCCCAGTTTAATGAATCGAGCACCGCTTTCACGTCCGCCGACGAAAGCGTGGAGCGAGAGCAAATCAGTTTACATAATTTGTTGAGGTCCGAAGTCCCCGACGTTTTAGCGATCGCGTAGTTCTTTACTGAGTCTTTCTCTGCGCCGTTCAATACCTTACGCTTTACTACTTTAAATTTCACTGCCATAATTTTGAATTTTAAAAGGTTAATTACTAATGACAATGCAAAGATAGAGCCTCTGAAAAACGGGAATCGGCGAGTGTCGGTGAGTGTCGGGATATGTAAGTAGTAGTCGGTTTACTTGTTATTCTGGTTTTTTATTACGTAATTTGCGTTACGTGAATTGCGTAATGCAAATAAGATGCTGAATATGAATAATCCTTTTTTAATAGTTGGTTATCAAGGTCCAGAATATTTTTGTGATCGGGAGAAAGAGACAGAAGTGATTTTATCCGCTCTTCATAATGGGAGAAATATCACGTTGGTAAGCCCTCGCCGTATGGGAAAGACCGGTTTGATCAAGAATGTTTTTTATACGCTACAAGAAAAGGAGAAGAATGCCAAGTGCTTCTACTTAGATATTTTCTCTACTCAAAATTTGCGTGAGTTTGTCGCTTTGTTGGGAAGGGAGATCTTAGGTAAGCTGGATAGTCTCTCTCAATCTACGCTGAAGACCTTGCTTTCTTTTTTTAAGAGTTGCCGTCCCGTGATAACAATGGATGAGTTATCGGGCATTCCGTCTGTATCCTTGGATATCGTCCCTTCGAAAGAGGAGGAGACGCTGAAGGAGATTTTCGACTACTTGCGGCAGTCTGGAAGAGAATGTTATCTGGCTATTGACGAGTTCCAGCAAATCATGGAATATCCGGAGAAAGGGGTGGAAGGCCTATTGCGTTCTTATATTCAATTTTTGCCGAATGTTCATTTTATCTTTTCGGGGAGTAAAAAGCACTTGATGGAATATATATTCTTCTCAATCAAGCGCCCCTTCTATCAATCCACCCAGAAATTATTTTTAGACAAGATCAGCAAGGAGGTGTATTTTTCCTTTGCCCATTCTTTCTTCGAGAAGGAAGGGAAGGAGCTTCCGGAAGAAATATTTGATAAGGTGTACACATGGGTAGATGGGCATACTTGGTATGTGCAATATCTTTTGAACCGTCTCTTCGCTTTACCGGAAAAAACACTTTCTCCGGAGCTTCTTGATTCTCTCATGATGGAGATCTTACGGGAAGAAGAATATACCTACCAGACTTATTTCCAATTGTTGACATTTAATCAAATCCAGCTATTGAAAGCGATCGCCAAGGAAGGGATCGTCCGGGAGGTCAATGCTGCCGCCTTCATCAAAAAGTATGATTTGAAGGCGGTGAGTAGCGTGAATACTTCCTTAAGGATATTAATAGATAAGGAGTTTATATTGAGGCAACCGGATGGGTATATCGTGTATGATAGGTTCATGTCTATTTGGCTCAGCCGGATATGACAACGGATGAAAAATATTTAGTTGACACAGTTCGCTCGTACTACCAAAAATTATTCCATTAATATTATGATGGGATTATCTTCTTCTGCCAATTTCTGGAGATCTTCCCTATACAATAGTTCGTTAAGTTTTGAATTAACAAATAAAAAGTAGGTCAAGTCCTCCCGATTCATTATATTAAGGGTTTCCACATCCTGAAAAAATGAATCTGAACGAACTTGACCAACATTTAGAGCTAATAAATAGTGTGCTGCTTAAATCTGCGGTAAAGCTAAACAAATGGCGTGAGAAGTTTATGCTTGAAGTCCTACTTTTATATTTGATTATCCCCGGGCGGATTAATTTCCTTCAACCGGGTCGTTATGGTCGCTTTGGTGAACAACGCTATCGGACCTTCATGCCTGCTTCCATCCGGAAGCGGTTCAAACACCGCCGATAAAAACACCGGAGCAAGTTACATACACATTAATAGACTGGTATCTACATGTGCCGTGTACACGCAAGGAAACACTTCAGCGACTGGCAAACTATGTGGTTGCGGATACCTACTTCTCCAAATCCACCTTTGTGGATGGCGCACTCGAAATGGGATTTCATGTAATCAGCCGATTTAGAGATGACGCCTATTTCCGTTATCTCATCACGGAAGAGCCTACAGGTAAAAGAGGGCGGCCTAAATTATATGACGGGAAAATCGAGATGGAGCACTTGGAAGAGGGCAGATTTGAAATCATCAATTTGGAGAATGGGCAAGGACGTATTCTTTCAGCGGTAGTGCATTCACTTTTTGTTCTTTAAGTGCCCGGTTGTCGATAGCATCTCAATGGGATAGGGTTGGTATCTCAAAGGGATAGGTTTGTAAAGTCAATGGGATAGAGGTGTTGTCTCAATGGCTTTACGGCCGTGTCCCATTGACTTTTTTGTATCCCGTATTAGGGATGTTGCTGATAGGTTAGGGCGCAAGGGGCGCATCTTTACGTATGTTTCTAAAACTTTTTCTGTAAATAACGTTTATACCCCTCTTGTCTGTAGAGTGATGTAAATATTATTTTTCTAAAAATGTTTCTTTGAAAGCGTAAAGATGCGCCTTTTGCGCCCTAGGATTTTTGCCGGGGAATTTTCCTGATGCCTTAACATGTTGATATACAGTTGTTTGTGTGGTTCTTCCCTCTTCGGCTTTTTGGGTCTTTGGGGGGCGATATAATGGGTCCTTACCCACGTTTACGTGATCCGAAAGCACTAAAACCAAGTGCATTTCGCATGATTTCATGAGCTAAAAGCCGTTTTTTCTGTGTGATTTCCTATCGGGGCCAAGATCGTTTTTGTCGTTTTCATACGTGCAAATGTACTCGTGGAGCATTTGTTTTAAGTGCACGTGGTGATACGTGAGGCCACGTGGTGGGCCATGTGAGCCGAGAATGGATATCGACGTATTATTAATGTACGCGATCCCCCTCGTGAAAAAAACTTGAAAAATAATACCGGAAAAGTTTGGAGGTTATGTTTTATAACACTACTTTTGCACCCGCATTCGAGAGAGAACGCCGGTACAAAATGATGAAACAA
>OGLG01001841.1_pt1 | contig 10936 bp, 10 predicted proteins | sample 1572621 | NCBI WGS metagenome assembly OGLG01 (sample SAMEA2581912, study PRJEB24529) | metagenome | biome: Human gut stool | place: China | collected 2011 | reverse complement strand
GCATCGACGTGTCCGTGACGGCCGAGAACGGCAGCATGGTAATCCGTGTGCGCGACTTCGGCCCCGGCATCCCGGTCGAGGAGCTGCCCTACGTCAAGCAGAAATTCTACAAGGGCTCGTCCAAGGCGCGCGGCAGCGGCATCGGCCTCGCCGTGTGCGACGAGATCATGCGTCTGCACAACGGCACGTTCGACATTGCCAACGCCTCGGGCGGCGGCGCGGTCGTGACCATGACGCTTCCTATGGAAAAATAAATTTTAGAACAGCTGTTGCAATTTTTTAAAAAGTATGATACCATCATTGCAAGGAGAAACCTACATGGCAGAGCAAAACCAGACAAAACCCAAATTCCGCACCTCCATCGGCGGTCAGGCGCTCATTGAGGGCATCCTCATGCGCGGACCGGAAAAGCAGGCCATCGTCGTCCGCTCCAAGGAGGGGCTGGTCGAGAAGGTCGAGGAGCTGAAGCTCATCCGTGACCGCTATCCCATTCTCGGCCTGCCCGTGCTGCGCGGCGCTGTGACCTTTGTGGACTCCATGGTCCGCGGCGTGAAGGCGCTGATGTACTCGGCGGACTTCTTCCCCGAGGAGGAGAGCGAGCCGTCGAAGCTCGATCTGTGGCTGGAGAAGAAGCTCGGCAGCGAAAAGCTGCAGAAGCTCGTTGTGGCGCTGGCGGTCGTACTGTCGCTGGGCCTGACCATCGGCCTTTTTATGATCCTGCCGACCTTCCTCGCGGGCCTGCTCGGGCGCTTCATCCCGAACGTGGTCATACACAACCTGGTCGAGTCCGCCATCAAGCTGCTGATCTTCTTCGGCTACCTGCTCCTGTGCTCGAAGCAGAAGGACATTCAGCGCGTGTTCCAGTACCATGGCGCGGAGCATAAGACCATCTTCTGCTACGAGGCGGGCCTGCCGCTGACGGTGGAGAACTGCCGCATCCAGCCGCGCCACCATCCGCGCTGCGGCACGAGCTTTCTGTTCGTGGTGGTCGTGGTGTCCATCCTCGTTTCGAGCGTGGTGTTCAGCTTCGTCGACTGGCGCAATGTCTGGGTGCGCATCGGATTGCACCTGCTGCTGCTCGTGCCGGTCGTGGGCGTGACCTATGAATTCAATCGCTATGTCGGCGGGCATGACAATCCCGTGACGAACGCGCTGGCAAAGCCGGGGCTGTGGCTTCAAAATTTCACCACCAACGAGCCGGACGACAGTATGCTCGAGGTCGCCATCCGCGCGATGGAGCTGGTCATTCCCGAGCAGAAGGGCAAGGACGAGTGGTAAATGGCGATCAAGTACAACGACCTCTATATGGACCTGCGCAGGCGCCTGCGCGAGGCGGGCGCGGAGGACGCGACGCAGGCGGCGCGCGAGCTGGTCTGCACCGCGTCGGGCAAAACGAAAAATGAGCTTCTGCGCGACGGGCTGCTCTACGCCTCGCCCGAGGTCGAGCGCTCGGCGTATTCCCTGTGCGCGCGGCATCTGGCGGGCGAGCCGGTGGCCTATCTTATCGGCGAGTGGGAGTTTTACGGCCTTGGGCTGGATATTTCGCCCGCCGTGCTCATCCCGCGCCCCGACACCGAGGTGCTGGTGCAGACGGTCGTCCACGAGCTGGACTCCGGCGCGGACTGCCGTGTGCTCGACCTGTGCGCGGGCAGCGGCTGCATCGGCCTCGCTGTCGCCAGTCAGGTGCTGCGCAGCCGCGTGCTGCTCGGCGAGTGGGACGAGGAGGCGCTCAAGGTCTGCCGCCAGAACATCCGCCGCAACCAGCTCTCCGCGCGCGTGACGAGCCTGCGCATGGACGCGCGCGAGAAGCCCTCGCGCCAGCTCGGCGAGTTCGACTGCATCGTTTCCAACCCACCCTATATCCCCACGGCGGACATTGAAACGCTCGATCCCTCCGTGCGCGACCACGAGCCGCACCTCGCGCTTGACGGCGGCGCGGACGGACTGGATTTCTACCGCGTCATCGCGGATAAATGGCGCGACGCTCTCTTGCCGAACGGACTCATGGCCTTCGAGGTCGGCATCGGGCAGGCGGACGAGGTGCTGCGCATCATGCGCGCGAACGGCTTCGGCGACATCCAGATCGTCAAGGACCTGCACGGTATCCCCCGCGTGGTCTACGGACGGCTTTGCAAAGAGATCTGACAAAAAATTTTAAGATACAGAAGCAGAAACAGGAGGATGAACCAATGGCAGCAGAGAAAGTGACTAAGGCGGCGCCCACCGCGCCCAACGCCGACAAGAAGCGCGCCATCGAAACGGCGATGGCACAGATCGAAAAGCTCTACGGCAAGGGCTCCATCATGCGCTGCGGCGACGAGCAGGCCGCGAACGTGGAGGCCATCTCCACCGGCTCGCTGGCGCTCGACCTCGCGCTCGGCATCGGCGGATTGCCCAAGGGCCGCATCGTGGAGATCTATGGCCCCGAGTCCTCCGGCAAAACGACGCTCGCCCTGCACGTCCTCGCGCAGGCGCAGAAGGCGGGCGGCGAGGTCGCGTTCATCGACGCCGAGCACGCGCTCGATATCGGCTACGCCCGCGCCCTCGGCGTGAATGTGGAGGATATGCTCGTCTCCCAGCCGGATACCGGCGAGCAGGCGCTCGAGATCACCGAAGCGCTTGTGCGCTCCGGCGCGATCGACGTGATCGTGGTGGACTCCGTCGCCGCGCTCGTGCCGCGCGCGGAGATCGAGGGCGAGATGGGCGACAGCTTTGTCGGCCTCCACGCCCGCCTTATGTCGCAGGCGCTGCGCAAGCTCGCCGGCGCGATCAACAAGACCAACTGCATCGTCATCTTCATCAACCAGCTGCGCGAGAAGGTCGGCGTGATGTACGGCAACCCCGAGGTCACCACCGGCGGCCGCGCGCTGAAGTTCTACGCGAGCGTGCGCATCGACGTGCGCCGCATCGAAACGCTCAAGAACGGCAGCGAGATGATCGGCAACCGCACCCGCGCCAAGGTCGTGAAGAACAAGATGGCGCCCCCGTTCCGCGAGGCGGAGTTCGACATCATGTACGGCGAGGGCATCTCCATGCTCGGCGAGCTCATCGACCTCGGCGTGAAGCTCGACCTCGTGCAGAAGAGCGGCTCGTGGTACTCCATGGGCGAGACGCGCATTGGCCAGGGCCGTGATTCCGCCAAGCAGTATCTGCGCGACAACCCCGAGATCGCCGCGAAGCTCGAGGCCGATATCCGCCGTGATTTCCACAAGCTCATGAGCAGCCAGTCCAAAATCGCCGCCAAGGCGGCGGGCCGCGCCGTGGACGTCAGCGCCGACGATTTTGAGGGCTGATGAAGGTCGAGCGCATCGAACGGTCAAAGCATAAGCAGGAGCGCGTTCTCGTGTATCTGGAGGGGGGGAACCTTCTCCGGATCACCGAGAGCGAGCTTCTGCGTTTCGGCTTATATGTGGGGCTGGACATTTCGCCCGAGACTGTGGTACAATTACAAAAAAGCGGCGCGCGCAGCGAAACGCGCGTGCGCGCGGCCAATATGATCTCCGCCCGCCCGCTCTCAAAAAAGGAGCTGACGCGCCGCCTCGTGCAAAAGGGCGCCGAGGCGGACGACGCCGGCGCGGCGGCGGCGTATCTGGAGAATATCGGCGCGCTGGACGACGCGGCCTATGCCGCCATGCTCGTGCGCCATTACAGCGCACAGGGCTGCGGTCCCGCCCGCATCCGCGACGAGCTTTACCGCCGCGGCGTCCCCCGCGAGCTGTGGGACGAGGCGCTGGAAACAGCCCCCGACGCGCAGGAGACGCTCGCGTGCGTCATCGCGTCGAAAACGCGGGGGAAGCCCCTGAACGAAAAGGACTATAAACGCTTGTCGGACGCTCTGCTGCGCCGCGGCTTTTCGTGGGGCGAGGTCAAGACCGCCCTGCGGACGGCGGGCGCGGCGTTGACGGACGCGGACGACGGGCTGTGACCGAAAACGATTTTTGCCGCCGGTGCGCGGCGGACGGGAAGAGGACTATGGCATACAAACTTCACTTTATTTCGCTCGGCTGCGCGAAAAATATGGTCAACTGCGAGCAGATGATGGCCCTGTGCCGCGATGCCGGCATGGAGCTTTGCCCGTCGCCCGAGGGCTGCGACGCTGCGGTGGTCAACACCTGCGGCTTCCTCTCGAGCGCGAATGAGGAGGCCATCGAGAACATTCTCGCCATGGCGGAGCTGAAAAAGGCCGGCAAGCTCAAGAAAATTTTGGTCACCGGCTGCATGACGCAGCGCTATCAGGGTGAGGTGGCAAAGGAGCTTCCCGAGGTGGACGGCATTCTCGGCACCGGCAGCTACAAGGACATTGTGGACGCGGTCGAGACCGTCATGGCGGGCGGCACCGTCAGCCGCTTCGACGACATCAACGCGCCGGTCGACGAGTTCGGCCGCGTGCTCACCACGCCGGGCCACTACGCCTTCCTGCGCATCGCGGAGGGCTGCGACAACTGGTGCGCCTTCTGCATCATCCCCAAGCTGCGCGGCAAATACCGCTCCCGCACGATGGAGCATGTTCTCGCCGAGGCAAGGCAGCTCGCCGATTCCGGCGTCAAGGAGCTCATCGTCATCGCGCAGGACATCACACGCTACGGCATGGACTGGGACGGCAAGCCCCATTTGGCCGACTTTTTAGAGGAGCTTTGCAAGCTCGATTTCCATTGGATCCGCCTGCACTACCTCTATCCCGAGTGGATCGACGACCGCCTGATCGACGTGATCGCCCGCGAGGACAAAATTCTGAAATACCTTGACATTCCGCTCCAGCACTGCAACGATAAGATCCTCAAGAAGATGAACCGCCGCGGCGACAAGAAATACCTCTGCGCCCTGCTCGATAAGCTCCGCGAGCGCATCCCCGGCCTCGTGCTGCGCACGTCCATCATCGCGGGCCTGCCCGGCGAGGGCGAGGAGGAGTTCGACGAGCTGTGCGATTTCCTGCGCGAGCAGAAGCTGCTGCGCGCGGGCGTGTTTCCCTATTCCCCCGAGGAGGGGACGCGCGCGGCGAAGATGGAGCGCGTCGACTCCGACGAGGCGGCCCGCCGTGCCGAGCGGATCGTGGACATTCAGAGCGAGATCATCGACGCGTGGAACGACGAACGCCAGGGCGACGTGATGGAGGTCCTCTGCGAGGGCTTCGACGGGCAATCCATGCTCTTTGTCGGCCGCAGCTATGCAGAGTCGCCGGACATCGACGGGCGCATCTACTTCTCCGCCCCGCGCGACGTCGCGGCGGGCGAGTTCGTGCCCGTGCGCATCACCGGCGCGATGGACGGCGAGCTGACCGGCGAGCTGGCCGAGGAATAAGACGCCGCGCGGACGCGGCAAAATAGAAAACCGGCGCGCGAGCGCCTTGAAAGGACTGTTCACAGATGACGACTGCCAATAAGCTCACCCTTGCGCGGGTGGCGCTCATCCCCGTATTTCTTGTGATCCTGTATCTGGATTTCCCCTATGCGCGCTGCGCCGCCTTCGGCGTGTTCGTGGTCGCGTGCCTCACGGATTTTGTGGACGGCTACATCGCCCGCCACTACAACCAGGTCACGAATTTCGGCAAATTCATGGACCCGCTGGCGGACAAGGTGCTCGTCATGGCGGCCATGTGCTACCTCGTCGAGATCGGGCAGATGCCCGGTTGGTGTCTGGCCATCGTGCTGCTGCGCGAGTTCGCGGTCTCCGGAATGCGGCTCGTTGCCGTCGAGCAGGGCCGCGTGATCGCCGCAGCGTGGTCCGGCAAGGTCAAAACGGCCTCGACCATGGTCTGCCTCTGCGCGATGCTGCTCAACGTTTTCGGCGCGTACGCGTGGTTCGATCCCCTGTGCAATGCCGTCATCGTGCTGACCACCGCCTATTCCGGCATTGAGTATTTCATCAAAAATGCCGACGTGTTCCGCGAGCCGGACTGAAGCCAAGTTAATTTTGCTCTGAAAAGGAGTTTCTGTATGTACCTCTATAATTCCGCCACCCACAAAAAGGAAGAGCTCAAGACCCATACCCCGAACCACGTCGAGATGTACACCTGCGGCCCGACCGTCTATCACTTTGCCCACATCGGCAATCTGCGCAGCTACATCATGGAGGATGTGCTGGAGAAGTACCTCCGCTTCGCAGGCTACAGCGTCAACCGCGTCATGAACATCACCGACGTCGGCCACCTTACGAGCGACGCCGACGAGGGCGAGGACAAGATGCTCAAGGGCGCTAAGCGCGAGCACAAGTCCGTCATGGAGATCGCGCAGTTCTATACCGACGCCTTCTTTGCCGACTGCCAAAAGCTCCACATCAAGCGTCCCGACGTCGTGCAGCCCGCCACCGGCCTCATCGACGACTATATCAAGATCATCACCAAGCTGCTTGACACCGGCTACGCCTACCTCGCCGGCGGCAACGTCTACTTCGACACGAGCAAGCTGGACCGCTACTATATCTTCAACGACCACAACGAGGAGGACCTCGCCGTGGGCGTCCGCGAGGGCGTGGAGGAGGACACGAACAAGAAGAATAAGAACGACTTCGTCCTCTGGTTCACCAAGTCCAAGTTCGAGGATCAGGCGCTCAAATGGGATTCGCCCTGGGGCGTCGGCTATCCCGGCTGGCACATCGAGTGCTCTGGCATCTCCATGAAGTACAACGGCGAATACCTCGACCTGCACTGCGGCGGCGTGGACAATGCCTTCCCGCACCACACGAACGAGATCGCCCAGTCCGAAAGCTACCTCGGACATCCTTGGTGCCCCCACTGGTGCCATGTTGCCCACCTCAATACAACGGACGGCAAAATGAGCAAGTCCAAGGGCGAATTTCTGACCGTTTCCCTGCTTGAGCAGAAGGGCTACGACCCGCTGGCCTACCGCTTCTTCTGCCTGCAGAGCCACTACCGCAAGAGCCTCGTGTTCACCTGGGAGAATCTGGACAACGCCGTACTCGCCTACAACAAGCTCCTTGCGAAGATCGCCAACCTCAAGGACGAGGGCGGCGTGGACGAGGCCGTGCGCGCCGAGTACCGCGCGAAATTCTCCAAGGAGATGGACAACGACCTCAACACCGCCATGGGCGTCACCGTGCTCTACGATGTGCTCAAGGCCAAGACGAGCGGCGCGACCAAGCTCGCGATCATCGCCGACCTCGACGAGGTCCTGAGCCTTGATCTCATCGCCAAGGCCGCCGCGCTGCGCGAGAAGAACGCCGCGGCCGCCGCGCAGAGCGCGGGCGCGTTCACCGTCATCGCCGAGGACGGCACGCCGGACGAGGCCATCGAGGCGCTGATCCGTCAGCGCGCCGACGCCAAGAAGGCGAAGAACTTCGCCGAGGCCGACCGCATCCGCGACGAGCTGAAGGCACGGGGCATCGAGGTGACCGATGTACCGAACGGCGCGAAGTGGAAGCACATCTGAAAAAAACAGGAGGGCATTGCCATGCGTAAGATTCTCGTCGTCATTGATATGCAGAACGACTTCATCGACGGCTCGCTCGGTACGAAGGAGGCGCAGCAGATCGTTCCGCGCGTTGTGGAGAAGATGAAGGAGTACGACCCGTGGAACATCTATCTCACGCGCGACACGCATTACGAAAACTATCTCGACACGCAGGAGGGCCGCAACCTGCCCATCGAGCACTGCATCGAGGGCACCCACGGCTGGCAGCTCAACGATGCGGTCGCCAAGGCCGCGGAGAAGGCGACCGTTATCGACAAGCCCACCTTCGGCTCCAACCGGCTCGCCGGTATTCTGATGACCGAGCGCGCGCAGGAGGCGCTGGAGATCGAGCTGGTCGGCCTCTGCACCGACATCTGTGTGGTGTCCAACGCGCTGCTGTTCAAGGCGGCGATGCCCGAAGCGCCCATCACCGTGGACGCGAGCTGCTGCGCCGGCGTCACGCCGGAGAGCCACCGCCACGCGCTCGAGACGATGAAGATGTGCCAGATCAAGGTCGTCAACGACTAAAGAAAAAAGGGAAGCGTCCCGCTTGCGGGACGCTTCCCTTTTTCAGCTCTCCATGTGCCTGCCGAGGAAGGAAGCGATGGTCTGCGCGAGCTTGTACTCCGTCTCGCCGACGTGGTTCTCACCCTCGTTCTCCACAAACAGCACCAGCCCCAGCGCGTCGCCCTCGGAAATGATGGGCGCGGCGATGGCGGCACAGCAGCGGTCGAGCGTGTCGGTGACGTAGACGCTGCGCTCGCTGCCCTGTGCGCGGTAGATGGCGCGGTCCTCCATGATCTGCTCCAGCTCGGTGCTGATGCGCTTGCCGATCAGATCGCGCCGCGCGCTGCCCGCCGCGGCCACCACACTGTCGCGGTCCGTCACGGCGACGGTCAAGCCGGTGGTTTTGTTGAGTGTTTCACAGATCTGTGCGGCAAACTCGTCCACACCGCCCATGAGCGAGTATTTCTTGAAGATGACCTCGCCCTCCTTGCTCGTGTAGATCTCCAACGGGTCGCCACTGTTGATAACATTGACAGTAAAGACCTTGCTCGGCCGGCGTATTGCCGATTGAACGATTTTTGCGGGCAGATTTGTGTTGTCTCTACTGTCTTGCGGAAAATTTGAGGATTCCTCCCACACTCCGGTGGCCAGCAATCCATCGATATCCGGTTTTAGCTGAATGTCAATGTGGCCCTCATAAACGGTGATGCGATCCACGATCAGGCAGATGTCCCGCTTGTCCAGCTTTGGCTTTGTCAGAATGTCATCAAACACTTCGATGACTGTTTTAGCAGCCCGGTTGGCTTGCAGAAGGTGATTGCGAGAATCAATGTTGACATCAATCTGGTGCTCCAGACCGGCAATGCGGTGGGTCAAGTCCTTTTCCAATTCCGTGTATGCTTCGTCGATAATGGCAGCTTCGTCAGGGGCCTTTCCCATGGTGTCGATCAGCTTACGCTTGTACATGGTCTTGAGTTGCGCCTTGCTTTCGGCGAGCTGACGCTCCAGAGAGTCAATGGCATTTCCAATCTCCTGTTCCCGTTCCGGCTGCTGTTTGATGGCATCCTGAAGGCGTTCCAGGATAGCTGTGGAATTGTCCCGGACGATCTGGATATAGCTCTTGAGCAGTTCGTCCAGCTTGTCCACGCGGATATGGTGGCTGGTGCAGCCTTTGCGCCCCCTGCGGTGGTATGTGCCGCAGGTATAGGCAGGCTTCAAATCAGGGCGTGACATGGAGAACATAGGCGCTCCGCAGTCTCCGCAATACAGAAAGCCGGAGTAATCGGCAGCATACTTTTTCTCGCCGCGGTAGTTGCTTCTGGAACGAAGCTTGAGCTGCTCCTGTGTATAGGCGAAGGTGCGGGCATCGATGATCGGGGTGTGTGCGTTCTCAATGACGATATGCTCATCCTCGTCCAATCGCTTATCCCTGCCATTGATATTGGCTCGGGTATACTTTTTTTGCCGCAGCGTCCCTACATAAAAATCATTGCAGAGAATGCTCGAGACGGAGATAATGGACCATTCGGCCTTGGACTTAAGTCTGGTTTGCCGTCCCTGGGCTTCTTTCCATGCAATCTCATTGGCCCGTGGCGTTGGGATGCCCTTATCTGTTAGGTGATTGGCGATTCGCTTATATCCCCAACCGCTGTTATATAAAGCGAAAATCTCACGGACAACCTCTGCGGCGGGTGGGTCCACTTCGTAAACCATCTCCTTGGTGTTGATCATCCGGTAGCCGTAGGGTACGGCGCAGACCCATTCTCCGTTCTTCTGGCGGTGCTGAATGATTGCCTTGATCTTTTTACTGGTGTCCGTGACCGGCATCTCGTTGATGAGAAATTGAAACTGGATTTTCAGCCAGTCGTCATCGTTCGGAAAGTCGATGTTGTCGCCGATCGAAATGATCCGCACGCCCGCGTCGCGCAGGGTCTCCAACTCCAGCAGACCAAGGCTATTCCGCCGGGAAAAACGGGAAAAGTCCTTGATTATCAGGATTTGTGATTCGCCGGAGAACAGCTTGGGCCGCATTTGCTGATAGCCCTCGCGCTGCTCAAAGGTATATCCGGAGCGATCACGGTCCTCATACAAGGTGAGCTTTGCTTGGGGAAAATAAGTTGCAACATAGTCCGATATGATGGCCTTTTGGTTTTCAATGGATGTATTGTCGCGGTCCTGCTCAATATCCACAGAAATTCGGGTGTATCCAGATATGTTCATACGAAAACTCCAATGTTGTAATTTTTATTGAATAGAATTATAGCAACATTGTAAGCTAAAGAGCATGAAAAATCAAGTCTGTATCCATAAACAAAATTTTCTGCAGTTGACTCTTTCTCTTAAAATGAATATACTACAGACAGTACCTCTTTGATTTGTTTCTTTTTCTGCTGCATACAGGCAGCCATGTTTCTTTTGTTTTATGTGTCTCAGGAGAAGTATGCCGTTTTTCGAGTGCGGCTATCATACGGCTTCGGAGAAGCGTGTCAAATGGCACGCTTTTTTGCATATCTTTTACAAAGGAGAATAGTTTGGAAAAGTTTGGCAATACTCGTCTTGGAGGTTGCCATTGTGATTTATCAAAAGAAGAATTCCTCTCTGAATGTCGTAGAACTGTGGGTAACGAAGGAAACAGACGAAAGCGAAGTACAATCTGCACTTCGTAAGTATCAGCAGCAAGGCATATTTGTTTGCATTTTTCGCTCAGGCACAAAAGATTGTGTAGAACTAACTCAGGAGCTTTTAAGAATAAACCTGACATAATAGACATAATATTAGAAGCAGCCAAGCTTGATTCCGGTTTATACAACCGAAATGAGATGAGATACCCACCAATGGCTTCACTGGTGGGTTTTATGTTTTTAGACCGCCAGAATGTAGTTGCAGACCGTGACATCCAAACGCCAATGGGACAGATGGAATACACTCACAGCCATCAGAGCCAGTCGGTTGTACGCGGTGGGATGATTGTGCTCCTGGGCAAACTTGCGGTTGAATCCGCGCAGATAGTATATCCCATCTAT
>OGLG01001838.1_pt1 | contig 10939 bp, 3 predicted proteins | sample 1572621 | NCBI WGS metagenome assembly OGLG01 (sample SAMEA2581912, study PRJEB24529) | metagenome | biome: Human gut stool | place: China | collected 2011 | reverse complement strand
TAGATGTAAGAAAAGAGATTACATTTGACTTTAAGCCAACAGAAGACGATATAATATTTAATCTTGCGGCAGTACATAGAACACCGGGTCATCCTGATGAGGCATATTTTGAAACCAATATACTTGGTGCTGAAAATGTTACAGCATTTGCGGACAGATATGGAATAAAGAAAATCTTATTCACAAGTTCAATTGCACCATATGGCGCAGCGGAAGAATTAAAGACAGAGGAAACTATTCCTATGCCTAATACACCATATGGAATAAGCAAGCTTACAGCTGAGAAAATTCATATGATATGGCAGGCTGAGGATGACACAAGAGAATTAACAATTGTGCGTCCGGGAATAGTATATGGCAAGGGTGAACATGGCAACATGACCAGATTATACTGGGGCCAGAGAAAAAGATATTTTATGTATACAGGACGAAAAGATACAATAAAGGCTTGTATATATGTCAAAGAACTTGTAAGATTTTTCAAATACAGAATGATTGACAATGATTTTTCAGGAGTTGATATATTTAACTGTACATTTGAACCAGCATATAACATAGAACAGATATGCATGGCAATACAGGAGGCTACTGGAATGAAGCGGCATATACCGTTAATTCCGGGAGGATTGCTTATGACAGTTGCAAGAATTGTAGGTCCATTAGGCGGTAAGAGAGTAGGAATACATCCGGCGAGAGTTAAGAAACTGATGGTTTCAACCAATATATGTGGAAAGAAGCTGGCAGCTACAGATTATACATTCCACTATACATTGGTAGAGAGCTTCAGAGACTGGTTTAATGATTGCAATAAAGAGGGGTTATATTAGATAATAGATGCGGAGCCTTGGGGTTCCGCATTTTATGTATGGACAGGAGTATATTTATGAAGAAGTTGATAATAATGGTGCTGGCCTGTGGCTGTATGGTGGGATTTCTTGCATGTGGACAGAAAGAAAATGCTGATACCAGCCAGACAGAGAGCATATATGAAACAGAAACGAAAGAAAGAACAAGTAGTGTTGCTGGTACACAGGAAGTAACGACAGAAAAAGAGCCGGAAGCTGATGAATATGTTCTTGTAAATAAATACATACCGGATATATATGTCGAATTAATGTATGCGAAAGAGAATAACTTTACAGGTGTCAGGATATATGATTTCACGGATGCGTATCTTCGATACGGGACGGTTAAGAAGCTTGCAAATGTGCAGAAAGAACTGAAAGAACAGGGGTACAGCTTAAAGATTTGGGATGCATACAGACCGTTTGAGGCACAGCAGAAATTATGGGAAGTATATCCGGACCCTAACTATGTGGCAAATCCGGCTAACGGAATGAAAAAGCATAATCTTGGAGGAACAGTGGATATTACAATGGTTGCTGCTGATGGAAGCGTTATATCAATGCCGACAGAATTTGACGATTTTTCTTTGAAAGCAGATAGAGATTATTCTGATATAGAAGATGAAGAGGCTGTGAAGAATGTGATGATTCTACAGAATGCTATGGAAAATAACGGATTTACAGGCTATCAGGGAGAATGGTGGGACTATTCAGATACGGTGGAATATGAAGCTGAGGATTTTGAACCATGATATTAGAAAGTGCATTATGGTAAAGTCTATTATAGAAAGATTAGGGGAGTAACACATGTCACTACAATTAATTCTAGGCAGTTCTGGTGCGGGAAAATCACACCATCTGTATACACATATAATTGATGAGTCAATGAAGAATCCTGACAGGAATTATATAGTTGTTGTGCCAGAGCAGTACACTATGGCAATTCAGAAAAGACTGGTGTCCATGCACCCAAGAAAGGGAATCCTTAATATAGATGTTGTGAGTTTTGAAAGACTTGCATATAAAGTATTTGAGGAAGTGGGCGAGGACAATCTTGAAGTTCTTGATGACACAGGAAAGAATCTGATTATTAAAAGAGTTTTGGAGCAGAACAAGGACAGATTAAAATATTTTGGAAGTAATCTGTCTAATACAGGATTTGTGTCAGAGATGAAGTCTGTTATATCGGAGATGCTTCAGTATGATATCAAGCCGGATGTTATGCAGGATGCGGCAGGTGCAGCATACAGTGATTCGGAGGGAAGTGCAGCACTTCAGTATAAGCTTGATGATATCGTACTTGTATACAATGCGTTTGCCGAGTACATAGACAAAAACTATATAACTAAAGAAGAAATACTGGATAAATTATGCAGTAAGGTTACAGAGTCAGAGAGAATAAAGAATTGCGAGATAGCATTTGACGGATTCACAGGATTTACGCCGGTTCAGTATAATTTACTGACAATTCTTTTATCAATGTGTCCGAAGGTATATGTTTCTCTGACAATCGATGCATCAGAGCGTGAAAATTCAGTAAGAGGTAGGGAAGAACTCTTTTTCATGAGTAAGGATTGTGTATCAAAGCTTTATAAGATATGCGATGAAGGACATGTAAAGATTCTTGAACCTGTGTATATTGCAGACAGGGAGATTCCGGGAAAGAATATAACTGTGAATTTCAATTCAAGGTTTAAGAATTCAAAGGAACTGGGATTTCTTGAACAGAACCTGTTCAGAAACAGAGCACAGAAGTTTGGTAAAGAGACTGACAATATCGTTATATATGAGGGAGCTGTTGCCAGGGAAGAATTAACATTTGCAGCAGGAGAAATAATAAGACTTACAAGACTATGTGGATACAGATATAACGAGATTGCGATAGTTACTGCGGACATGGATGGCTACGGCAAACTGGCGGCTAATATATTAAAGCAGAACGATATACCATATTTCTTAGATTACAAGCGCCATGTGACGGACAATCCATTTATTGCGGCAATTAACGGTGCACTTGGAATAATAGAGAATAATTACAGCTATGACAGCATATTAGGATTCCTAAGAACCGGAATGAGCGGAATGGAGCGCGAAGATATTGATCTGTTAGACAATTACTGTGTTGCAGTTGGAATCAGAGGCAGGGGAAAGTGGCATGAACCGTGGATAAGAAAGTTCAGGGGAACAGTCAATAATACTGACCTGGAGAAGCTTAATTCACTAAGAACAATGATAACGGATATGTTGGACCCATTGGAAGAAGTGCTAAAGTCAAAGGAATCAAATGTTGCTGATATGGTAAAGGCACTTTATGAGTTTCTTGTGCGTGAAAATATGGAGCATAAGGTAAGTGCGCTTAATGACAGCGAGTACACTGGTGATGAATATGCGCAGTTATATAAGAAAGTTATAGAAGTATTAGATAAAATGTATGCTCTTCTTGGAAGCGAGAAGGTTGGTATTAAAGAATTTAATAAAATACTTGCGTCAGGATTTCAGGAGATTAAGATAGGACTTATTCCGCAGACCAATGACTGTGTTGTTATAGGTGATATAGAAAGAACCCGTCTTGACAATATCAAGGTCATGTTCTTTGTCGGAATCAATGACGGCAACGTCCCTAAGAAAGCTGATTCAAGAAGCATTCTGTCAGAAAGCGACAGGGAATATCTTGAGGATAAGGGGATTGTTATGTCCGCTTCCGTAAGAGAGAAAGCATTTACACAGAGATTCTATCTGTATCTTATTATGACGAAGAGTGCGGAAAAGCTGTACATGTCATATGCTGTGAAAAACAGTGAGGGTGCAGCACTTATGCCATCTTACATTATAAGAAGCATGAGAAAAATGTTTCCACAGTGCCTTAAGTTATCTTACAAAGACACAGCACAGCAGAATTCTTATGTAACAATACCACATGCGGCTTACAGCTATGAACAGACTGAAACTGCTGCAAATGTAGATGAGGATATTATTGATTCACTTACGGGCGGAAGGCTTGTCGGAAGCGTAACTTCTTTTGAGAATTTTGCAGAGTGTCCATTGAGATATTACCTGAGGTATGGAGTTGATTTAAAGGAACGGGAAGAATTCACATTTTCACCAGTAAACTTCGGCGTCGTATTGCATGCGGTTATCCGTGAGGTGTGCGATGAAATCAAGAAAAACGGTGAGTCGTACTATCTGATATCAGAGGAGAAGCGCCGCGAGATGGTAAAAAGAAGTGTTTCTGCAATTACTGACATATACCAGAACAGTATCCTTAAGGATTCAAGCCGTAATTCATTCATGATTAAGCGAATGGAAGACCTTGCAGACCGTACTATATGGGCAATGGGTGAGCAGTTAAAATGTGGTGATTTCGTGCCATTAGTATTCGAGCATAAGTTTAATATGGAAGTCGGAGACGGAGACAGAAAGCAGCTTATGAGCGGAACAATTGACCGCGTGGACATATGTGAGAACGACACAGATGTGTATGTCAGGATTATTGATTACAAGACTGGAAAGAAGGATTTCAACATAGTAAAGACCTACTACGGAATTGATATCCAGCTTATGGTCTACATGGAAGCGGCGATGAAGCTTGTGGCAAAGATGCGTCCGGGTAAAAATGTGCTTCCTGCCGGAGTATTCTACTATAACATAAGCGACCCGATTGTATCTGCAACTAATGAGAGTGCGGAAGAGATAGAGGATAAGATTAAGGGTGAACTGCGTCTTAAAGGAATGGTCAATTCTGATAAGGATATTGCCGAGAAAATGGACAATACCGGGGGTACATCACTTAATATTCCAGTGAGCAGAAAGGCTGACGGCGGATTTGATTCAAGAAGAAGCAAGGTGATGAATACAGAACAGTTTAACATGCTTGGAAGATTCGTTGATGTAAGGGCGGTTGATACCGCGGATAGAATTGCAGGTGGTGATATCAGGAGAAGTCCTTATAAAGACGGACAGTTTTCAAGCTGTGACAGATGTCCTTATGGGGCAGTGTGCGGATTTTCAGTGGATTTGCCAGGCTGCAATTACAGAAAATTAAAGAAATTCGATGATGAAGTATTATGGAATAATATAAAGGAAGGGGTTGATGAGAATGGAAAGAAAATGGACGCCGGCGCAGAAGAACGCGATTGATACAAGAGACTGTAATGTGCTGGTTTCGGCGGCTGCCGGTTCAGGAAAGACTGCTGTTCTGGTAGAGCGAATTATTTCCATGATTACAGACCCTGACAAGAATATAGATATAGACAGGCTGGTTGTTGTTACATTTACAAAGGCGGCAGCAGCCCAGATGAAAGACAAGATAAGAAAAGCACTTGATTCAATGCTTGACGAGAATCCGGGGGATGTGAACCTTTTAAGACAGATAACACTGCTTAACAATGCACAGATAACGACAATAGACAGTTTCTGTCTATGGATAATCAGAAATCATTTTCCAGAGGTTAATCTGGACCCGGGGTTCAGGATAATGGACGAGGGTGAGAAGAAGCTTATTGAAAATGATGTGTTAGAAGATGTACTTGAGGAATTCTATGCCGAAGCAGATGAAGAATTCTTTAATCTTGTTGATGCATTTGGCATGGGACGGGACGATTCAGGGCTTGTGAGCATTATAGATAAAATATACCGTTTTTCAAGAAGCAATCCGTGGATTGATGAGTGGTTTGACGAGTGCATGTTAGTTTATGATGATGAGACTTACGATAATCCTGCAATTAAGGAGCTGTATGATTCAATTAAAAATGCACTTTTCGATTACCGTGATAAATACAACAGATTAGTAGATATCTGTTCTGAGCCGGCAGGACCTGCAGCATATACAGGTGCTTTGCAGTCTGACCTGCTTGGAATTAATGAGATGATTAATTCACAGGATTTTGGAGAGCTTGGCAGAAGGATAAGAATATTTTCATTTGAAGCCCTGTCAAGAAAGAAGGATGCAGGAGCAGACCCGGATATTAAGGAATATGTTAAGGGGCAGCGAAAGTTGTTTAAAGATTACATAGGACGGCTTAATGATAAGATATTCTTGAAAGATGATGAGGGAATATTTGCAGACATGCAGGGGGCAGGCATCCAGATACGGACTTTACTTAAAGTGGCAAAGGTGTATGCCAAGCGTGTTTCAGAGGTGAAGCGAGAGAAGGGAATAATTGATTTTAATGACATGGAACATCTTGCACTTTCAATACTTGTAAAGAAAGAAGACGGAAATCTTGTGTACACAGAGACTGCTGACAAGCTTGCAGACAGATTTGAAGAAATACTAATAGACGAGTATCAGGATTCCAACCAGCTGCAGGAGGTTATTCTTAATGCGGTGTCAAAGACGAGACTGTCAGGTGTGAATAATAATATATACATGGTTGGAGATGTAAAGCAGAGCATATACAAGTTCCGTCTTGCATGCCCGGAGCTTTTCATAGAGAAGTACGATACATACGGTGAGACTGGTGATAATGTAAGAATTGAATTACAGAAGAATTTCCGAAGCCGTGAGAATGTGCTTGAATGTGCCAACGATGTGTTCAGTCATATTATGAATAAGAATTTTTCGGGAATCGGGTATGACGAATCTGTAAGGCTTAATGCGGGATTTCCATATCCTGAATACAGTGACAGTAATTACGGTGATGAAATCAACAAGAGTACAGATGTAATTCTTATATCTTCAGAAAATGAAGAAGAGGCTACAACAAGAGAGCTTGAGGCTGACAGGCTTGCAAAGCTGATTGAGGGAATAGTTTCTTCAGGTGTAAATGTGTATGATGCAGATGAGAATATATACAGACCGGCAGAATACAGGGATATAGTAATTCTTACAAGGTCAGTGACAGGCTGGGCAGATACATTTGCAGATGCCCTTATGGATAGGGGGATACCGGCATATACTGACTCGTCAACAGGATATTTCAGCGTGCGTGAGATACAGGTAATCTTAAGCATGCTTACAATAGTAGATAATCCTGTTCAGGAGATAAGTCTTGCGGCGGCAATGATGTCTTATTTTGGAGGATTTACGGCAGAAGAGCTTGGAATGGTGAGAAAGCTTGGCAGAGAGTATGTGGATACGAATGTGCATAATAATCTGTATGAACATTTGAAAGCAGTTGCAGTGCTTGGTGAAGCTGGGAAGGTGCAGGAGCCGGATGTTAAGCAGTTGTCCGGAAAATGTGCATTATTTCTTGCAAAGCTCACAGAATACCGAGACAAGAGCAGTGTTGAGTCACTATATGATCTGTGCTGGGAGATGATATATGATTCAGGCTACTACGATTATGTGGGAACAATGCCTGCCGGAACGCAGAGACAGGCTAACTTAAATGTCCTGCTGGAAAGAGCAGCGGGATATGGAAAGTCAAGTTATTCTGGTCTGTTTAATTTCTTAAGATATATTGAAAGACTTAAGAAGTTTGACGAAGATTTTGCAGAGGGGGCTGCCAGTCTTGATAATGAGAATCTTGTAAGAATTATGAGTATCCATAAGAGTAAAGGTCTTGAATTTCCTATTGTAATTCTTGCTGGGGCGCATAAGAACATTAACTTTATGGATGCAACAGCACCGGTGCTTGTAGACCAGAACTTAGGAATTGCAGTTGATTATGTTGACCTTAAAAGAAGAACCAAGACACCTACTATAATAAAAGGTGCTATGGCAAGAAGAATTGTAAGGGAGTCGATAGCTGAGGAAGAGAGACTTCTCTATGTTGCAATGACAAGAGCAAGGGAAAAACTGATAATCACTGGAGTTGTAAAAGATGCAGACAAGACACTTGATAAATACAGGGGAAGTGCAAAGCAGCTTGAAGCAGATGGAATGTTGTCTTTCGCAGACAGTGAGAATATAAAGAACTATCTTGATATGATAATGCCGGTGTGCCTTATGGATTCAGATAAATTGAAAGGCAGCTTCAGAGTAATGGTTGATGCCGGAGAGGATTCAGAGGCTGCGGTGCCTGAAGCAGTGGAGACGGAGAATGAGGCGGCTGTTGCTGATAAAGACCGGAACGTCCAGCCAGAAGTATCTACGGGATATCCTTCGTTGGATGAACTTCCAGAGTATGTTCCAACAGATAATGCTACCGGCAGGATGAAGCTGACGGTTTCACAGCTTAAGGCAATGCAGGCGGAGGATGATTCAGAAGAAAATGCTTATATGGATGAATCTGTGAAGGCGGCAGAGGTGGCTGAAAGAAGCGATGAGTCTGACAGCATAGTTCCTAAGTTCATAAGTGGTAAGGAAGTGCAGCTTGCAGCGAATGAACGTGGTAGTGCATATCACAGGATTATGGAGTGCCTTGATTATTCAGTGGGTGTGAACCTCGAAGGAGTCAAAGCTGATATTAACAGGATGTTAGAAACTGGCAAGATAAATGAATTACAAGTGAAAAGTGTCAATCCGTGTGATATTAATACATTTGTACAATCTGATATAGGAAAAAGAGCAGCCAGTGCCGTTAGGAGTGGCAAGGCAAGAAGAGAACAGCCATTTGTGTTTGAATATGGAGGACAGCTTATACAGGGTATTATTGATATGTATTTTGAAGAGGATGGAGAACTGGTGCTTATTGATTATAAGACAGACAGGGTTAACAAAAGTGCCGCCGGGGAACAAGAACTTGTGAAAAGGTATGCAATCCAGCTTAATTATTATGCCAAAGCTTTAGCACAATTGACGGGGAAATGCGTCAAAGAGAAGATAATATACTCGTTTACCATGGGAAAAGAGATTAAAATTAACTAATTTTACGAAAATTTTATAAAACCCCTTGTTTCTATTGTGCAAAAGTGGTAACATGAGCTTGATTTTGGGATACATGGTATCCAAAATGAACAATTAATTATTGCAAAAAGAAGGAGAAGAGCTATGAAAAACAGATTAAAAAAGTTTTTAAGCGTGGCACTGGTTGCAGTTATGACATTAGCATCAGTTGTAATTACTGATATTCAGCCAGTTCATGCGGCTTCTGGCGCAATAACAGAAGCAAAAGGGTGGTTTGAGACAGCATATGTTAAGTGGACACCAGTAGCAGGAGCAACTGGTTATAACGTATATGTTAAGTCTGCCAGTGCAACAGATGCAGCATATGTTCAGTTGGATGATGAACTTATAAGAAAGTATCCATCATACATGAGAGCAGATGCACTTGGATTAAGAGCAGGTGACTATGTTATGAAGGTTGTTCCTGTTGTAAGTGGTAAAGAAAATGCATCAGCAGCTATAGTTTCTAATACAATGACTGTATCTGCATATGACAGAAGTGGATTTACATTTTCAAGTAATTCACCAGCAAAGAACGGTGTTGGTGCATATAACAATGATGGAACATTAAAGTCAGGAGCATCTGTTCTTTATGTAACAGAAGCTAATAAGAATACAGTTAAGATGAAGATTGGCAACACTGAATATACAGGTGTAGCAGCTATTACACAGGCAATTAAGACTAAGAATAACTGCCAGCCAGTTGCTATCCGTATTATAGGTCAGGTTACATTAAGCGGACTTTCTTGCCCAGATATGAGTTCAGCATATGCTATTGGTGTTAAGGGAGCAGCTAACGTAACATTTGAAGGTGTTGGCGATGATGCTACATTATATACAGCAGGTGTTGCAGCATTCCAGTCAAGCAGCATTGAAGTAAGAAATCTTGGTCTTATGAACTGGGGCGGTGGAAAAGACGGAGATGGTATAACTCTTAAGAAGTCAGTTGGCGTATGGGTTCATAACAATGATATATTTTATGGCGACGCTGGTTCAGATGGTGACCAGGCTAAGGGCGATGGCTCTATGGACTTAAAGGATAATTCACAGTATGTAACAATTTCTTACAACCATTTCTGGGATTCAGGAAAGATGTCACTTTGTGGTATGAAGTCAGAATCAGGTGAGAACTGGATTACATATCACCATAACTGGTTTGATCATTCTGATTCAAGACATCCTCGTATCAGAACAATGTCAGTTCATGTATATAACAATTACTATGATGGTAATGCCAAATATGGTGTTGGCGCAGCTAAGGACAGTGAGGCGTTTGTAGAAGCTAACTACTTTAGAAATTGTCCATATCCAATGCTTAGCTCAATGCAGGGCAGCGATGTTCTTGCAGGCGGAATATTCTCAGGAGAGAATGGTGGTGTCATCAAGGCATACAATAACAATATGGAAGGTCAGAAGTCTGTTATATATGCTAATTCAGATGCTGGCACAACAAGTGCAAGTGCAACTGATTTCGATGCATACCTTGCAACATCAAGAAGTGAAACAGTTCCTTCTACATATTCAGCAAAACAGGGTGGAAAGACATATTCTAATTTCGATACAAAGGTTGATTTAGGTGTTAAAGAATCAGCAATTGATAATCCTGCAGATGTTCCATCAATTGTAACATCTGAGGCAGGTCGTCTTAATGGAGGAGACTTCAAGTGGACATTTGATAACAGTGTTGATGATGCAAGCTATTCACTTAACACAGCATTAAAGACAGCACTTAACAATTACAAGACATCTCTTGTATCTGTAGGTGGTGGCAGCACATCAGGCGAATCACATACACATAATTATGTAGGTGTTGTAACTAAGGAAGCAACAGAAACAGAAGAAGGTTTAATGACATATACATGTAGTATATGTGGAGATACTTATACAGAAGTTATTCCTAAGAAGGGCTCAACAGATACACCAGATGTACCAGCCCCATCAGAGGGAAGCTATGTACAGAACTTCACAGCAGATGGAAAGACAAGTAATTTCTATGCAATAACAGGTAATCTTGCAACTAATAAGGGCACAGTAACATATAATGGACTTACACTTACACAGTGTCTCAAGATAGAATCAGCAACAAATATTAAGTTTACTGCTACAGCAAAGGGTAAACTTACACTTGTATTTGCAGAAGCAAGTAAGTCTATAAAGGTAAATGGTACAAAGTATGCATCTGATTCAAATGGTATTGTATCAGTAAATGTTAACGCTGGAAGTGTAGAGATAACAAAGGGAGATACAATGAATCTCTTCTATATGGTATATACACCAGATGGAACAACAGAAGAGACACATACACATAACTATGTATCAAAAGTAA
>OGLG01001836.1_pt1 | contig 10942 bp, 7 predicted proteins | sample 1572621 | NCBI WGS metagenome assembly OGLG01 (sample SAMEA2581912, study PRJEB24529) | metagenome | biome: Human gut stool | place: China | collected 2011 | reverse complement strand
TTTTAATCTATATTATGTCTTATCTCTATTCGGGCGAGGGCTACTATGTCCGTGCCGACACCGATTTCTGTGACGAACTTTCCGATCAGCTTTTCAGTACGGACAACGATACCGTCCGCCGTGTCATCCGTCTGTTTCTTGAATACGGGCTTTTTGACTCTGCGCTTTATGAGCGTTACAGCATTCTGACTTCTGAGGATGTCCAGCGGCAGTATCTCTTCATCACCAAACGTCGCAGTCGTCACCATATCTGTCCGGATTATTGTCTGCTGCCGGAAGAGAAAACAACGGATGAGCAGCCAGATACTGTTGCCGCAACAGGGGAAAATGTTGCAGTATCCCCGAATATTGCAACGGCATCCCGGGATACTGCAACAAAAACAGCTCTCATAAAAAGAAAAGAAAAAGAAAAGAAAGAAAACATCTTCCCTAACCCTCCTTTCGCAAAAGGAGGGGATGAAGAAGAAGGGAGTGAAGGAGAGAAAGTAGCTGAAGGAGCCGGAGGCGGGATGAGAGAAGAATGCGATCAGCGATCTGCCACGAGGAAACGGAATCTGACGCAGGAAGATATCGACCGGATGCAGGTTCCCCCGGACGGATGTCCCCGCAATTTTTCCGGTCTGCTGGAGAATCTCCGACTCTTTCGTGTTCCTCCTGCTGAACAGTATGCTATAGTGCTGAAAAGTAATTACGGTGAAATCGGTGGTGATATATGGAAAGGCTTTAGCGTCATTCGTGGAAGCGGTGGGAAGATTAAACTGCCGGGACATTATTTGCTGAGTGTGCTGAATAAATAATATGAATTTGATAAATATATGTATATCAATATGTTATATGCTTATTTCTTATATTAACTAACTTATTAACGCACATTTCCGAAATCGCTTGTATAGCTGAGAATAAGCCCTTATATTTGCAGTGTCAATAAGCTTAACGACAGAAACTAACAAAAAGATTAATAACTAAAAACTATTACAATTATGCCAGTATTATATAAACCTTTCCAGTCTAATCTGGAAGATAAGAAAAGTGGGAAGAAACTGTTTTATCCCCATGTAGTTCGTACAGGAAATATCAATTCCGCACAGCTTTCCAAAGAGATTGCCGCATATTCTTCCCTTTCTCCGGGTGATGTAAAAAATACGCTTGACAATCTGGTGACGGTGATGGCGCAGCATCTTCAGTCGTCCGAAAGCGTCAGTGTGGATGGCTTGGGAACGTTCCGCATGGTGATGAGTGCCCGTGGCCGGGGTGTTGAGACCGCCGATGAGGTGAGTGCTGCACAGGCTACGCTTACCGTCCGCTTCCAGCCTACCACGACGAAGAATCTGGATCGTACCACCGCTACTCGTTCTATGGTGACGGGTGCCAAGTGTGCCCGCTATGACAAGCTGGTCTCCGCGCCTGGTGACGGCGGATCGGTTGATGATCCGAATGACAAGCCTGGTGGTGGCAGCGATGGCGGAGATGATGGAGAAGCACCGGACCCGACAGTATAATTTGTTTCTTGCTTCGCGGGAAGAAATATAAGACTAACGACTGAACTGTAACTGTAAAACAGAAAAATAAAGAAACAAGAAACAAACTAGAGCTAACTAAGGATAACCAGCAAAAGACTAACTAATGATAATTGGTTAAAGACTAGGACTTTAATAAGACAATCAACTAAACAGAGAATTATCAATTAACATGAGAACTATCAATTTGATCGTGGTGCATTGTTCCGCCACGCAGGGGAATCGTACGCTTTCTCCGGAGGAAAATACGGTAGGAACACAGAGTAAACTAAACTATTTAAAGAACGAGAAAGGAGGTAAATGATGGCAATGAAGAAATCAGTATGGGATATGATCCTAAAGGTGGTTATCGCGGTGGCGTCGGCTGTAGCAGGCGTTTTGGGGGCTAATGCGATGAGTTTGTAAGACAGCTACTATCCGTTTGCCGGTATCGATTAGCGATCCGGCAAACGGAAAAACTAAACTAGAGATATTAAATACAAATGATTATGAAAGAAAAACTATATACATTATTATTTTTTTATTGGTGACTATATCCGGAAAGGCACAGGATTTCAATCCTGGTCCGGAAGCCCAGAACCTGACCGAAAGAAAGAACGTAACGGTGGACTATGCAACAGGATTGTTCCACTACACCGTACCTCTGTATCAATTAAAGTCAGGTGATTATGAATTACCTATTTCATTGGATTATATTGCAAAGGGAGTGAAGGTGAGTGATCCTGAAGGTTTAATAGGTCAAAATTGGACACTTAACGTTGGTGGTATAGTTACCCGAACAATGCGTGGTGGATTTGCCGATGAGAAATCAGGTTACGGCTACCTGTGGACAGAAAATGCTGTTACTCCATTGGAACAGGATGCAAGGACTGTGGGGCTTCGTAAACGGGATGGGGAAAGCGATATTTTTACTGTCGTGTTCAATGGGAAGAAGGTGGATTTTATCATCCGTATGAATGAAAAAAGACAGATATATGCTTTGCCGTTGGGACAGACAGATGTTCGCATTGAGTGTGAAGGGACTTCCACAGAGATAACAGGCTGGACTATTACAGATAATAATGGTGACCGTTATATCTACCGGCAGAGAGAAATATGTGCAGATGTTGAGTATGTGGATGTTTCCACTTCCAATGCTATTTCAGATTCCGGTTATACCTCGGCATGGCATCTTACCCGTATTCTTCCATACAATGGAGCACCGATTGATTTCTGCTATAAAGGTGATGTAATGGATTTAGATTTTGGAAATCTATCATTAGATAGTATCCATACTATGAAAATCTATGATTCATATAAGATGATTTACCACTATGGTCAATCTGTGAAAGAACAACCGTTTGATTTTGACCAGTATAAATCTCGGTTTTATTCTGCTATTGAGGTAGCCCAAAACTATTTGAATATGTGTTCTCTTTTGCTGGATTTTAAAAATGTGGACTCTAAAATAAAAGATTTTGAAAGATATAGCCGGATAAATATTCAACCTCTACAAAGTGAATATATAAAAACTAACAATCGAATTGTCGGTGTATTGTCCAACATTTCGAAAATGAATGGTGTATCAAAAGAATTGGGAGAAAGTCTGAGAGGTTTCGCTGCATATTGTAAACGTATAGGCGGATTTAATGCGGATATGGCTGGTTCGTATTTGGAGGAAGCAGCAGACTATATATACGCCTGTTTATCTGAGGTTAAATACGTTAAAACAAAAGAGATATGGGGAGGAAAAAGCTATAAAGTTCATTCTCCATTGCTCAACAGAATCGTATTTCCTGAATATATTGTAAAATTTGCCTATTTTTCGTCTTCCTCTAGCTTATCTGCTATCAGTTTGTACAACCGAAATATGGAACTAATTTCGTCTGTTTCGTCCACGGGAGGAGCATTAGCGAGAGGATTGGCTTTCTGTGATAAAAACGGCAAGAAAACATCCGGTATTGAATTCAATTATTATGAAAAGTCTGATTTTCCAGTTTGGAAGGAGACAGGAGTAGATTTGTGGGGATATCCTTATGCGGAGGATGAGGATGAAGAGTGTACAGATTATGAGATATATGCTACTCTTAACTCGCTGAAAAATATAGTCTTATCGGATGGAGGGAAAATCGAAGTCAAATATGAAAGAAACTATGGGAGAAAGGGTATAGTCGGAGGAATTCGTTTGAAGTCATTGGTATTCAGTAACGAATTAAATGGACGTAGTGATACCATTTCTTACGGTTATCCGAGAGTAGGCGTGAGTGTGTATAAGCCTTTATCTAATGTTGTCAGTATCTCTTATCCAGAATGCACGGACTGGATTGAGTATAGCAGAGTGATACAGGAAGGTTATCCGGTGATAAATATGGGTAATAACGGTCTTTACTATTCATGTGTGACGGAGACTATATCCGGTAGGGGTTCTACTGTCTATAGTTATCAAGTATCTCCTCCTACGTCAGTGAACGAATCTGATTATCCATATTGGGAGAATGGTTTGTTGAGGGAGAAAGCAGTGTATGATACTAATGGAGAGATGCTAAAGAAAATTCAATACATTTATGAAACTGATGTCAACTATGAAGATAAACTTCCGCAAATGCAACCCTCTGATTTTTATTTAGATGGGAAGTCTTTGGAATCTTTTTATAGAAATCAGGGAACTTCGTATCTTACAGGAAAAGAGATTTATGAGTATAATATCAAACCACGATTATCTCCTACTAATACTGACAAGTTCTACAATCTGCAATATGGCTGGAGAACTGCTCTAAAAGAAGAAGTAGAATACAGAAGTGACGAAAATATTCCGTATTCTCGGACGAAATATTATTATGATAATCCGATGTCGATGTATCCCACCTGTGTCATTCGTATTGGCTCTGATGGTATTGAACGGACTGAAGTTCTGAAGCGTGCGATGGATATGGCAGACACTGCAGATTCTGTCTTTGTTATGATGAAAGAAGCCAATTTTCTTTCGCCTGTTGTGAAGTCACTTATCCTTGTTGATGAAAAATTAGTACATGAGACTGTGTGTCGCTATCAGGTTGACAGAGAATCAAAAATTGGTTTCATAGCTCCAGTTGAGGTATTGACTTATGTTCCTGATATGCCGGAAGCTTATGCTCAGAGCGTAGTTGATACAATACTGTTTAGTCATGGGGAAAGTAACTATACTACAGAAGCTTCTTATCGATATGCCTCAAAGATGTGGGTGGAAACCAACGGGAGGACAGAACGGAAGAGCCGTGTTTACGACAGCTATGGGAAACTGTTACTGGAGTGTGATGTAATAGGAACTACGGCAAGTGATAAATATAAGGGAGTGGGAAAGGCGATAGATGAGGCTGATCTTAAATTTGCTATCAATTATTTGAGAAAACAACAACGGACTTTTGCGTCAGGAATAGAAGTACTTAAAGAAGAAGTGGATAATCAGCATTTTCTTCGCTTTCTGAACTCGCAAGACCATTCCTTTATAGCTTCATTTGCTGAAGAAATAGTGAAAAGTAAGCCGGATTTGAGTCAGGCGAGATATTATTATGAACATATTGTATGTTATGATTTATTTAATGTGTTTAAACAAGAATATGAACGGATGATAGGACTCTATCCAAAGTTTGAGATTTTGAGACAATTTATAAGTGCAATGGAGGCAATGATGCAATTTGATGGACTATCATTATTCGATTACTTGTACGGATTGTATGGTGAAGTAGATAAATACAAATTTGCTTATCTCCCCAAATTAACTCCGGCTTCCGGTATGAAAAACTTGCGACTATATATTTTGGACGGAAATGCAACTGCTTCAGGAAGCATCACCCATGCAGGAAGTGAGGTTCCATATACCGTTGAGAGCGTTTCTTCTTCTAAATTGAAAATATATGATATTGACCTAAGTAAATACACAGACATAACCTCTGTAACTGCCAATACTCAAGGTTCTTATATGGCATTGGTCCCTGAAGGAGCAAATTTTAAGGCCACTTCTTATAATCCTGACGGTACGGTGTATGCCCGATTTGACCAGAGCGGAAATGTAGAGTATTACACTTACGATGCTGCCGGACGAGTTATCAAAGTGGAAGACCAATATGGTAATATTTTAAAAACGTATGAGTACAACAAGCTTAATAACTAATAAAACAAGATGCAGAATATGAAAACAATAGAGATGAAACGAACTTTGTCAATACTCTGTCTGCTGTCGTTTTCCCTTTTCATGAACGGGCAGCAAGCGACAGGTTATACGAAAACACGTAATTATACGGCAGAGCGAACTTATATGGATGCGAGTAGCCAAACGGGTAGCGGTGCTGCACGAATTGTCAATGATATTGTCTATACCGACGGTTTTGGCCGTAAAGAACAGGAAATACAGATAGGCGGCAGTCCTGGAGGTAATGCGGATTTGGTACTTTCTTATACCTACAATATGATGGGTCAAGTAGAGAAGGAATACCTTCCGTATGCAAAGACCGGCAACAACGGTGCCTTTGATAAGTTTTCCCCGGAGCGTTGGAGTGTCTACGGTACGGGAGAACAGGCATATGCTTATAATCTGACTCAATATGAGGATAGTCCACTGATGCGTGTTTCCCGGAAGATGGGACCGGGCAAGGCGTAGCATACCAGTGATAAGAGTGTCCGTGTGACTTACGGAATGAACAGTACAAATGAGGTAAAGTGCTATAAAGTTTCTTCCAGCGGCTCATTGATCGCTTCAGGATTCTATGGAGCGGGGAAACTGGAAGTCATTGTTGAAACAGACGAAGATGGGCATCGGAGTAAAACCTATACCGACTCTAATGAACGGACTCTTCTGACTGTATCTGTCAACGGTGAAGATAGCTTGGCAACCTACTATGTGTACGATGACCGCAATTGTCTCCGTTATGTACTGCCTCCAGAAGCCAGCCATCAGCTGGCGGAGACCGACACGACGGATATCTCCGTGCTGCATAGCTTAGCATACAGTTATGAATATGATAAACTGAACCGGATGATTTCCAAACGTCTCCCGGGTTGCGCTCCCATTTATATGGTTTATGACCGTCGTGACCGTCTGGTTTTGAGCCAAGACGGCAAACTCCGGACTGCTGATGCAAAAAAATGGAGTTATTTTCTCTATGACTCTCATGATCGTGTAATAGAAAGCGGTGAAATGCTTTTATCGGCAGAGCAAACGTGTGGCGAACTGCAATTGGCCGCTTGGGAAAGCGAGCATTATCTTCCTGCGGGAACTCGCACTCCATTGCAATATACGGTATATGACAATTACAAACCAACGGAGAATGTGACTGCCCATCCGTTTGTAGCAGCCGTTGGCTATGATACGTCGTATACCCTGTATCCTTCGGGGTTGACCACAAGTACGAAAACACGTTTGCTTGGCACAGATGACTGGTTGACAGAGACAATCTACTACGATGATCGTAGCCGTGTCATTCAAACGCTCTGTCATTATCCTGAAAAGGGACTGCGATATAGTCATACAGCTTATGATTTCACAGGTAATGTCTTGAGAAAGCAGGATAACATTGGTACGGATATCCTTGAAACCGTTTATACGTACGATGATCGTGCACGGTTACTAACGAAAGCCAATACTTGGAACGGGCGTTTTACCGATAAAATCACTTATGTATACGATGCATTGGGGCGTCTGACTGGCAGGAATTATGGTGATAAGGTGTCTGAGAGTTTATCCTATAATATCCGTGGCTGGCTGACTGGAATCGAAAGTCAGCACTTTTCTCAAACGTTACACTATGTTGATGGAGTAGGTGTCCCCTGTTATAATGGCAATATCAGTAGTATGACCTGGCATTCGGGAAGTGAGGCCGGATTACGTGGCTATAAGTTTACATATGACGGCTTTTCCCGCTTGAAAGATGCTGTTTATGGTGAAGGAGAACTATTAAGCAATAATACGAACCACTTCACTGAACAGGTAACGGGCTATGACAAGAACGGAAACATCCTCGGTTTACTCCGCTACGGGCAAACCAATACAATGAGCTATGGCTTGATTGATAATTTAAACTTGGTTTACAACGGTAACCAATTGGAGTCTGTCAACGACAATGCTACGGGCCATGTATTCGGTAACGGTATGGAATTCAAGGATGGCGCAAGTAAAGAGATAGAATATGAATACGATGTAAATGGTAATTTGACGAAAGATTTGAATAAAAAGATAGCTGACATTCAATACAATTGTTTAAATTTGCCGGAGAAGGTGCAGTTTGAAGGTGGTAACAGTATTTCTTACCTCTACGCGGCTGATGGAACAAAACTCCGTACTACGTATAAGACAGGAAATGCCACTATCATAACAGACTATTGTGGCAATGCGATCTATGAAAATGGTGTGTTGATAAAGGTGTTGACAGAAGATGGTTACATTACCGTTTCGAATAATCAATTTCATTACTTTATTCAGGATCATCAAGGTAATAATCGTGTGGTTGTCACTCAAAATGGTGTGGTGGAGGAAGTGAATGATTATTATCCATTCGGAGGGTTGCTTTCTTCATCATTGTCTAATAATGTTCAGCCTTATAAGTATAACGGCAAGGAACTGAACAGAGATAATGGTTTGGATTGGTATGATTATGGGGCGAGAATGTATGATGCTTCGTTGGGAAGATGGCATGCAGTAGATCCTTCAGGAGAAAAATATCCTGCTTTGGGGTTATATGCTTACTGTAAAAATAGTCCAATAATACGAATTGACCCTGATGGAAAAGATGATTATGTTGTAAATGCAAATGGAGCAGTTTACTTGATGCGTAAGACTGATAGGATAGTAGATGTTTTATATGCAAGTGGTATTAATTCCTCTCAAAAAGCGACGCAGCCTGATCCAAATTGGAAAAGTATTCGGGTGTTTGATAAATCTATGTTGCAGGGATTAACGGCGAGTAAAGGGGAAAAGGGGAGAGACTATTGGGATCGTAAGCTTTACACTACGACAAACTCGGTATATAATGCTGCTAATGTTTTTTTATTTGTTGCGGATAATACAAGTGTGGAATGGACTCTTAAGGGAGGTTATATGGATGGAAAGAGAACATTTATATTAGGTACAAATAATAATAGGAATAGAGTTTCAAGTATGTATGGATTAACTAAAGTGCAAGAGGCTTTATTTCCTACCTTTATACCAATAATAGATATCCATTCTCATCCTTATAATCCCTTTGCTTCACCTGAGGATATGGATAATGCTAGAATGCTGAGAGATATACGATATGGTATTTATTATAAAGATAATATTATTAATTATACTGATCAAAACAATAGCACATATTCTATTAAAGTTAATTCCATGAATGATTTAATGCGATATATATTTCAACAATTAAGATGATAATGAGAAAAAAAGTGATTATTTCTTTGATATACGTATCAATAGTATTGACTATTCCCCTGGCAGTTGCCTGTCAGGGGGCAAATGACGATAGTATAGATCCTATACTTTTGGAACATGTAAAATCAGTGATAGATTTCTATCCTGATTGTGGGAAGACTTTAAAAGTTTCTCAGTTTGATTCTAGAAAAACTTATGTATATAGTATGTGGCCTAAGCAAAGTGGCTTTTGGTTTGATACTGGTCAAAATGGGGATGAACTTAGGTTAATTTTGCCTACAAATGCTATGAGATATAAAGATAAATATATTCTTTTTTATTTGGAAGGGAAAAAAGCGCTGAGTGAAAAGAGAGTTAGTAGAATATTAGGTATTTCATATCCAGATGATATGCCTGATGGCTATCATGGACAAGATCCACGAATACATCAAAGATAAGTAATTAGATAAATCAGCTTTTACACAAATAGGTTATGACACTGAAATTAACTAGAATTTTCATTTGAGATATTTTAATGGTGGAGAAAAAATCCGCTGTAATTGATATCATAGCTTGTGGTAGCCTATTAAATTAGAAGATACGTTCCCGCATGAATACCCTCACAAATTATATGTTCTATTTTGAAGATTACTTTTAAAAAGGGGATGTTCAGACTTATCCTGATAGAAGAAATACTGCATAAAAAGCTGCAAGAATATGCAGGAATGATCTTGCTTTTGGATATAAATAGGTGAAATATGCATGATAACTACCAATGTTAGGAGACGTTTCATTTAAAGAAAAGCTTCGTTGGTTTTAAAGGAACGACTCGTTGGTCGGTGAGAAGCACTTCGTTTCATTTAAAGGAACGGGTAAAAAGGTACTTTGAGTGCTTGTTTTGCTCCGGATGTCGTCAGTTACAGAAGAGTTTGAAAATGTTAGATTGAAAGTTAAATGATGAAATACATATTCGGAATTTATGTTTTTGATCTTATCTGTGTTTTATTGATCGCTATAAAGTGAAATCTGTGTAATTTGGAAATATGCCAATCGCGAATCCTTCCGTTTTTCCAGTTCAGTCCGTACTTGTGTTGTATATTTCTGATTCTACGAGATGATTCCTATCCATTCTTCATGCACTGAGAAATCACTGTTCTGATTGAGGAAAGTTGATTCACATTTAATTTCATCTCCTGTTTTGAGATACACTTTGAAATAAATGTCAGAGTAACGTTATATTATTAAAAGTACTTAACGAAAGCCCAATCCATCACTTTTTATTTGTTTCTTTGCACCAAATTCGGGTATAGTGTTGTCTTGTGGTTTGAGGCAGCACTTAATTTTGCTTAGAAATTAATGGAGAAACTCATTATAAATGCTTGTCCGGTGTGTGGCAGTACGCACTTGAAACGCGTCATGACTTGTACGGATTTTTATGCTTCGGGCGAACAGTTTGAACTGTATTCGTGTGAAGATTGCGGATTTACGTTCACGCAAGGTGTTCCGGTAGAAGCAGAGATAGGCAAGTATTACGAGACTCCCGATTACATTTCCCACACTGATACGCGCAAAGGCGCGATGAATACCATCTACCATTATGTACGTTCCTATATGCTGGGTCGCAAAGCGCGCCTGGTAGCAAGGGAAGCACACCGTAAAAGAGGGCGTTTGCTCGATATCGGGACGGGAACCGGATACTTCGCCGACACCATGGCACGCCGTGGATGGAAGGTGGAAGCAGTGGAGAAAAGTCCGCAGGCACGTGCTTTTGCAAAGGAGCATTTCGATCTGGACGTAAAACCCGAATCGGCTTTGAAAGAGTTTGCTCCCGGTAGCTTTGATGTGATCACCCTTTGGCACGTGATGGAGCATCTGGAACACCTCAATGAAACATGGGAAATGCTTCGTGAACTGCTGACAGAGAAAGGGATGCTCATTGTGGCAGTGCCCAACTGCTCTTCCTATGATGCAGGACGTTACGGTGAATATTGGGCGGCATACGATGTCCCCCGCCATCTCTGGCATTTCACTCCCGTCACTATTCAGCAGCTGGCTTCCCGTCATGGATTCATTATGGCGGCTC
>OGLG01001835.1_pt1 | contig 10948 bp, 10 predicted proteins | sample 1572621 | NCBI WGS metagenome assembly OGLG01 (sample SAMEA2581912, study PRJEB24529) | metagenome | biome: Human gut stool | place: China | collected 2011 | reverse complement strand
CCGGGAGCTGCTCTACAACGAGGAGGACCTCCGCAATCCGTGGTTCGTCTGCCGGTCGAAGTTCTCGAAGATATAGGTGGTTTTGCGAGCCGGTTTTCGTTCTGCGCCGGTTGCGTTCGATCGTCGCCTCTGCCGCCTGCGGCGGTATTTGCAGCAGCGGTTGGCCGGGATCGGACCGGCGAATGCCTGTCTGCTTTTCGGGTCTCTCCTATGAATTCTTGCTGATATGCTCGATGTCGCAGGCGCCGCAGTTGCCCGAGCAGCCCGCGACGCCCTGTCCGTCGGAGCAGTCGGCCCCGCCGTCCGCTTCGCGCGTCTCGTGCACGGCGCATTTGATGCCGAGTTTCTGCATGTTTTTATTGGTCGATATTTCCGAGTCGATGTTGTGCCCCTTGATCATCAGCGTGAGGGACATGCCCAGTACGAACAGCCCGACGGCGAGTATGGCGCAAAGCAGGAGGATTAACCACGTTGGCATAGGATTCCGTTTTTTTACTACCCGAAATTTGGGGTTTCGGGGACAAATGTATACATTTGTAAGATAAATTGCAAAAATGTTGCCCGGACCTTCCGGGCGACGTATTGTGCTGACTAAACAGACGCAACTATGAAAATCGTGATAGCGGGTGCCGGCGAGATGGGCAGTCACCTGGCCCGTATGCTCAGCGGCAACGGCCACGACATCACCATCATCGACAGCGACCAGAAGCTGCTCTCCGAGGTGGGCAGTCTGGCCGACGTGATCACCGTCGAGGGCGACTCGACGACCTTCGCCGTGCTGCGCGAGGCTTCGGTGCGCAAATGCGACCTGTTCATCGCCGTCAACCACGAGGAGAACGACAACGTCGTGGCGGCGATGCTGGCCAAGAAGCTCGGTGCGCGGAAATCCATCGCCCGCATCGACAACAACGAATACCTCGAACCCAACAACAAGGAGATGTTCATCGACATGGGCATCGACTACCTGTTCTACCCCGAGAAGGTCGCGGCCCGCGAGGTGATCAACCTGCTGGGACACACTTCTACCACGGAGTACGTCGATTTTTCGAGCGGCAAACTTTCGCTCGTGGTTTTCCGCCTCGAACCGGCCTCGCCGCTGGTGGGACGGCAGATCGAGGGCTTCGACGACGACGAGACGCCGCTGAGCTACCGCACGGTGGCCATCACGCGCGGCGGGCAGACGATCATCCCGCGCCGCGGCGAATTGTTCATGGAGGGCGATGCGATCTATGTGATCGCCCGCCAGGATGCCGTGAAACAGGTCATGGAGTTTTCGGGACAGTCGAATATCGAGATCAAGAACATGATGATTCTGGGCGGGTCGCGCATCGGCATCCGCATCGCCACGGAGCTGCAGGACGAGGTGAACATCAAGCTCATCGACTACAACGCCGAGAAGGCCTACCGGCTGGCCGAGACGCTCGACAAGACGCTGATCATCAACGAGGACGGCCGCAACACCGAGGCGATGATGGAGGAGGGGCTTTCGAACATGGACGCCTTCGTTGCCGTGACGGGGCGCAGCGAGACCAACATCCTGGCGGCGATGCTCGCCAAGCGCATGGGGGTCAAGAAGGTGATCGCCGAGGTCGAGAACCTCAATTACATCAATCTGGCCGAGAGCATGGGCATCGATACGATCGTCAACAAGAAGCTGATTACGGCGTCGAACATCTTCCGTTTCACGATGTCGTCCGACGTGCAGGCGATCAAATACCTCACGGGCAGCGAAGCCGAGGTGATGGAGTTCATCGCCAAGCCCAACTCGCCCGCTACGCGCAGCCGCATCAAGGAGATGGGGCTGCCGGAGAATGTCATCATCGGCGGCATCGTCCGCGGCGACAAGGTCGAAATCGCCGTCGGGAGTACCGAGATCAAGGCTTTCGACCGTGTGGTGGTCTTCGCCCTGCCGGATGCGGTGGAGCGGGTGTGCGATTTTTTTAATTGATTAACGGCGGCCGGCCCGCTCCGTATGCGATCGGAACGGATGGAGGGAGCGGCGAGGCGCAGTTGTAACTGATTTTCCGGTGTCATTCAAGAGTACGATTTTACGGACTTTTTTCTCGTTGCGCAGCCGTTCGGTCGAACGGTTCCGGCGTCGTCCCGCCGAGACGCAGCGCAAAGAACTCGAACGGCTGCTGCGCGAATGCGCACGAACCGAGTTCGGACGACGGTACGGTTTCGGGGAGATCCGCACGCCCGAAGCGTTCGCGCAGCGGGTGGAGCGGTTCGATTACACGTCGTTCAAACCCTACGTCGAGCGGATGATGGCGGGCGAGGCCGATGTCGCGGCGCCCGGCCGGGTGCGGTGGTTCGCCCGTTCGTCGGGCACGACCTCCGAGCGGAGCAAATACCTGCCCGTCACCGACGTCTCGCTGTGGCGCTGCCACACGCGGGGGCTGCGCGACGTGGCGACCCTCTACGTGGGGCAGTATCCCTCGACACGGGTATTCGAGGGGAAGACCCTGACGCTCGGGGGCACCTGTTCGAAGAGCGGCGGAATCGTCGTAGGCGACCTGTCGGCGCTGCTGGTCGAGCGAACTTCTTTTTGGAGTGGCTGGTTCCGCACGCCGCGCCGCGAGACGGCATTGCTGGCCGATTTCGACGAGAAGGTCGAACGCATCTGCCGCGAGTGCGCGTCGGAGCGGGTGACGGCCTTCGCCGGTGTCCCGTCGTGGAACCTGGCGCTGTTGCGCCGCATGGTGGAGTACACGGGGCGCCGCAACCTGTGCGAGGTATGGCCGCATCTGGAACTGTTCGCGCACGGAGGCGTGGGGTTCGAACCCTACCGTGCGGCGTTCCGCGAACTGATCCCTTCGGCGGGGATGCACTACATGGAGACCTACAACGCCTCGGAGGGATTTTTCGCCATCGCCGACGATGCGTCGCGCGACGACATGCTGCTGATGCTCGACTACGGCAATTTCTTCGAGTTCCGCGACGGCGACGAGGTGGTGCCGCTCGAAGGCGTGCAGGCGGGGCGGAGGTATGCGATGCTCATTTCGTCGTGCAACGGGCTGTGGCGTTACGAGTTGGGCGACGTGGTGGAGTTCACCTCGACCGATCCCTACCGGATTCGGGTCGCCGGGCGTACGCGCCAGTTCATCAACGCTTTCGGCGAGGAGGTGGTCATGGAAAATGCCGAACGGGCGGTGACGGTTGCCGCCGAAGCCACGGGTGCCGTGGTGTCGGAGTATACGGCCGGTCCCCGCTACATGACGCTGCACGGGCGGGGCGCCCACGAATGGATCGTGGAGTTCGGCCGCGCTCCGGAGAGTTTCGATGCCTTTGTCCAAAAGCTCGACGGCGAACTGATGCGGCTCAACTCCGATTACGAGGCCAAACGCCGCAGTACGATGGCGCCGCCCGAGATGCATGTCGTTCCGGCGGGTACGTTCGCCCGCTGGATGCTCCGGCGCGGCAAAAACAAGGTTCCGCGCCTTGCCAACGACCGCAGGGTGTTGGAGGATGTGCTGGCGACGACGGCCGAACAGGATGCGGCGGTAGGCGTGCGGGGGTAGCGGCCCTGGCGGCTGTGGTGTCGCGGTTCGCCGGCAGCGGTCGGAGTTGCACGAGCCGTTTCGTGTGAGAGCACTTCGCCGCACGGGGCGACGGCGCGCAGCACTGTCGGGAAGATGGCGGCAGGAACGTCTGGCGGCAGGTGTGAATTGATAACGAAGGAGATTATAACGACATGTACATTGCAATTGCGGGAAATATCGGCAGCGGAAAGACGACGTTGACCGAGATACTGACCCGGCACTACAACGCGAAGGCCTACTATGAGGAGAGCAACAATCCTTATATCGGCGATTTCTACAACGACATGCAGCGGTGGGCGTTCCACCTGCAAATCTATTTTCTGGGCAGTCGTATCCAGCAGACGCTCGATATGCTCGCATCGGGCGACGACGTGATCGTTCAGGATCGCACGATCTACGAGGACGCCCACATCTTCGCCGACAACCTGCACCAGATGGGGCTGATGTCGACGCGCGATTTGGAGACCTATATGGGGATTTTCCGGCTCGGTTCGGGGTTCATTCCCCGCCCCGATCTGCTGATCTATCTTCGGGCGAGCGTGCCGACGCTCACCGCGCAGATCCGCAAACGCGGGCGCGACTACGAAATGAATATCGACGAGGACTACCTCTGTCGTCTGAATACCAAGTACGAACACTGGGTCAACGACATCTACGACGGCGAAGTGCTCCTGGTCGACAAGGATACGGAGGATTTCGTGGAGAATCCCGCCGTGTTGGAGAAGATTTGCCGGCGGATCGACCGGTTGCGTAACGAACAGAAGCGTTGACGATGCTGCCTGCGAAATTCGTCGAACGCGTCCTGCGCGAACTGGGTCCGGACGAGGGCGGCGCGTTGTGCCGTGCGCTGACGGGCGAACCGTCCGTTTCGGTGCGGCTCAATGCGGCCAAGGGACTCGCCGCACCCTCCGGCCGTCCGATCGGTTGGAGCTCGGGGGGATACTGGCTCGATGCCCGTCCGTCGTTTACGCTCGACCCCGATTTTCACGCAGGACGCTACTATGTGCAGGAGGCGTCGTCGCAGTTCGTCGGTCATATCGTCGCGGCGTGCGGCGGAATCAGGGGCGGGCGCGTGCTCGATCTGTGCGCCGCTCCGGGAGGGAAGACGACCCTCTATTCGACGCTTGCGGGGCGCGGCGGGTTGGTCGTAGCGAACGAGATCGTCCGCAACCGTGCCGCCGTGCTGGCCGACAATGTCCGTAAATGGGGCGTGGGCAACGTGGCCGTGACAGTCAACGATCCGTCGCAGGTCGCCCGTCTCGAAGGGTGGTTCGACGCGGTGGCGGTCGATGCGCCCTGCTCGGGCGAGGGGATGTTCCGCAAGTTGGAGGAGGCGCGCACGGAGTGGAGCGAGGCCGGCGTGGCGCTGTGCGCCGAACGGCAGCGGGGTATTCTGCGCGAAGCGTGGCGGACCCTGCGTCCCGGCGGATTGCTGTTGTACAGCACCTGTACCTTCAACTTTACGGAGAACGAAGGAGTGCTGCGCGACTTCTCGGTGTGGGCGGCCGGCGAGACCGAACCTGCCGAACGGATCGCGGTCGATCCGGCGTGGGGCGTCGTGTGCGGCGCGGAGGGGGATTTCCAGACCTTCCGCTTCTATCCCCACAAGGTGGAGGGCGAGGGCTTTTTCGCGGCGGCGGTGCGCAAACGTGCCGCCGGCGGCGAGCGGCGGCGAGTGCCCAGACCGCAGCGCGACCCGCTGGCGTGGGCCGACCGCCGTGCCGTGCAGGAGTTGGAGCGGTGGGTGGAGGAGCCCGAAGCGATGCGGTTCGCTGCCGTGGGCGATACGTTCTACGGCTATTGGCAGCCGCAGACGGAGGCCGTGGCGATGCTTTCGGGTGTGTTGAACGTCATTGCGTCGGGGGTGGAGATGGGACAGCTTTTCAAGGGCGTTCTCCGGCCGGCCCATGCGCTGGCGCTCTTCACGGGGCTGCGCCGCGGGGCTGCGGCCGTGTGCGAGTTGCCGCCGGAGGAGGCGCTGCGCTACCTGCGTCGCGGCGAGGTGGCTGCCGACCGTTTCGCGGAAGGGATGAATCTGGTGACGGCCGACGGTGCGGCGCTGGGATTCGCCAAGCGGATCGGGCGCCGTTGCAACAATCTGTATCCGAATTCGCTCAGGATACTCAAAGGATAGGACGATAAATTTTACGGGATATGGCAAAGAAACTGTTTTATTCGATGGGCGAGGTGTCGGAGATGTTCGATGTGAACCCCTCTCTGATCCGGCATTGGGAGTCGAAATTCGAGGTGCTGAAACCGCAGAAGAACAAGAAGGGCAACCGGATGTTCACGCCCGAGGACGTGGAGAACCTCAAACTGATCTATCATCTGGTCAAGGAGCGCGGGATGACGCTCGACGGCGCCCGGCGGGCGTTGAAGGGAGGCGGTATGCCGGGCGTGGCGCGCGATATGGAGCTGCTGGAGCGGTTGCAGTCGATCCGCGCGCAGCTCGTTGAGGTGCGCAACGAGTTGAAGGAGAGTGCCGAACGGGCGATCGTAGTCGATTCCGACGTGCCCGAAGCGGCACCGGCGCCGGTTGCGCCGGCGGCAGAGGTTCCCGCGGTACAGTCGCAGGCCCGGCGGCGCGGACGCCGCAAGAAGGAGGAGCCCGAACATAAGGAGTTATTCGCGTTTTACGAACAATCGCTTTTCTGACCATGAAGATCAAGGAGATAACCGACGCGATCGAGCGTTTCGCGCCGCTTGCGTTGCAGGAGGGATACGACAATGCCGGTCTGGTGGTGGGCGATCCCGAACGGGAGGTCGGCCGTGCCCTGCTGGCCGTGGACGTGACCGAGGAGGTGCTCGCCGAAGCCGAGCGGGAGGGCTGCGACCTCGTCGTGACGCATCATCCGATCGTCTTCCACCCGCTCAAACGACTTAACGAAGCCGATTACGCGCAGCGGTGCGTGGCGCGGGCCGTGCGCCGGGACATCGCGCTCTACGCCTGCCACACCAATCTCGACAGCGCCCCGAACGGCATGAGCTGGCGGCTGGCCGAAATGCTGGGCGTGGGGAACCTTCGGGTCCTCCAGCCTTCGGAGACCGGGGACGGCGCGGGGTTCGGCGTCGTGGGCGAACTGCCGGAAGCCATTGACACCGTGGAATTTATGCGGATCATCCAACGGCGGCTTGAGGTGAGCGTCATACGGTACAGTGACATAGCGACATCCGGGGTGCGCCGCGTGGCGGTCTGCACCGGGGCCGGGGCCTCGCTGATCGGCGAAGCGCGCCGTGCCGGGGCCGACATCTACATCACCGCCGACATGAAGTACAACGACTTCATGGCGCCCGACAAGGCCCTCACGGTGGCGGATATAGGTCATTTCGAAAGCGAATATTGCGCAATTCAATTAATATTTGATATTTTATCGAAAAATTTATGTACCTTTGCGGTTCGCAAGAGTGAACGCTCGCGCAATCCGGTAAACTATCTGGTTTAAGTCTAAACTATAAAGACAACATATGGCAACGCAAAAGAAGACGGCCGACGTCGATTATTCGATGCAGGAGAAGATCATGGCGCTCTATGAGCTGCAGAAGATCGACAGCAAGATCGACGAAATCAACAAGGTGAAAGGCGAACTGCCTCTCGAGGTTCAGGACCTCGAGGATGAGATGGCCGGGATGAAGACCCGCATCGAACACATCAACGCCGAGATCGAGGAGCTGAACACGCTGACCAAGCAGCGCAAGCGCGAGGTGGACCAGGCTAAAATTATGATCGGCAACTACAAGGAGCAGCAGAACAACGTGCGCAACAACCGCGAGTTCGACGCCATCACCAAGGAGATCGAGTATCAGGAGCTTGAAATCGAGCTGGCCGAGAAGCGCCTGAAGGAGTATTCCGCCGGCGTGAAGGCCAAGAAACTCCAGCTGGAGGAGGCCGAGAACCTCTCCGTAGAGCGCGCTGCCGACCTCGCGGCCAAGAAGGCCGAACTGGAGGGCATCGAGGCCGAGACGGCTCCGCTGGTGGCGGAATACGCCGCACAGGGCGAGCGTGTCAAGGAGAAGATCGACGAGCGTCTGCTGGCGGCTTACGACCGCATCCGCCGCAACGTCCGCAACGGACTGGCGGTGGTGACCGTCAAGCGCGACGCCTGCGGAGGCTGCTTCAACCGCATCCCGCCCCAGCGTCAGGTGGACATCCGCCAGGGCAAGAAGATCATTATCTGCGAATACTGCGGCCGCATCCTCGTTGCCGATCCCGACGAAACGCAGGAATAGAGACGATACGAACAGCGAAAAGGCTTCCGGAAAACCGGGAGCCTTTTTTATTTTTAAATATTTTTGTAAATGCGGGAATGTTAATTTATTAACACCAAAAATCCTTCCTATTTTATAAATAATCCTTAACTTTGCAAAGTTGTAATTTCCGGACTTAAATTATTCGCATGAAAATAGCCATAGCTCAGCTGAATTACACGATCGGAGACGTGGACGGCAATGCCTCGAAGATCATCGACTCCATTCACAAGGCGAAAGCGCAGCATGCCGACCTGGTGATTTTCGCCGAACAGGCCGTGAGCGGAACCCCCGCCTTAGACCTGCTGCGCAAGACGACCTTCCTCGAACTCTGCGAGGACGCTCTGGTCGAAATAGCCTCGTGCTGCGACGGCATCGCCGCCATCGTCGGTCTTCCGATCCTCACGGCGGACGGCACGATCAGCGCCGCGGCGCTGATCCAGGATCGCAAGGTGCTGCGCTACATCGGCAAGAAATACATCACGGCGCGCCGTGAAATGGGTTTCCTGGTCCCTTCGAAAGGCTATGAATACGCCACGATCAAGGGCCATAAGTGCGCGATCATCGTGGGCGACGATTTGAGCCGCGAGCGCGACTTCGACCAGTCGGTCGAAACGGTCATCTCGATCAACGCCCGCAAATACGGCAAGGGAACCATGACCTACCGTTACGAGATGATGCGCAACCTGGCTTTCGTCGAGAGCAAGAATCTCGTGCTGGTCAATCAGGTGGGCGGTTCGACCGACATCGTCTACGACGGCACGTCGGGCGCGCTGAACAGCCGCGGCGAACTGGTGCTGATGATGAAGAATTTCGAGGAGGATTTCCAGATTTTCGATACGAAGGCGTCCGCCCGGCCGATCACGATCCCCTCGACCTACAACGACCGCACGCGTCTGGTCTACGAGGCGGCACGCTGCGGACTGCGGGACTTCTTCCGCAAGAACGGCTACCGGAAGGCTTCGATCGGCCTTTCGGGCGGCATTGACTCGGCCGTGGTGGCCTCGATCGCCGCCGATGCGCTGGGGGCGGAGAATGTCCGCGCGCTGCTGATGCCCTCGCCCTTCTCGTCCCTCGAGTCGGTGGAGGACGCCAAGGAGCTGGCGCGCAACCTCGGCATCGAATACAACGTCATTCCGATCTCGGAAATCTATACCAGCGTGGTGAACACCCTCAAGCCGGTCATCGGCGGCACGGAGTTCGACGCCACGGAGGAGAATATCCAGACGCGTATCCGCACGGTGCTGCTGATGGCCCTCCAGAACAAGACGGACTACATCCTGCTGAACTCCTCGAACAAGAGCGAGAACGCACTGGGGCTCTGCACCCTGTACGGCGACACGGCAGGCGCTTTCAGCCCCACGGGCGACCTTTACAAGAGCGAAATGTACGACGTGGCACGCTATATCAACCGGACGCAGGGCAACCCGATTCCCGAAAGCATCCTGACCAAGGAACCTTCGTCGGAACTGCATCCCGGACAGAAGGACAGCGACATTCTGCCGCCCTACGAGGTGGTGGACGCCATCCTGTTCCGCATGATCGAGGAGGGGCAGCACCGCGAGGAGATCGTCAACGCGGGCTTCGACTCGGAGGTGGTGGAGAAAATTCACGGCATGATCATGCGCAACGAGAAGAAACGCTACCAGTTTCCGCCCGTGCTGCGGCTCTCGTCGTGCACGTTCGGACATGAGCGGCTGATGCCCCTCACCAACAAATACGGAGATTAGGGCGTGGCGGATTTGATCGAACACTGCGGCGTGGTGGAACGTACGGAGCGCGACACGGTCTATGTGAGGATCACCTCCCGGAGCGCCTGCGGAACCTGCAAGGCCCGCCAGGCGTGCGGCCTGGCCGAGGCGCAGGACAAGATCGTCGCCGTGGCGACCCCCGAGGCCGGGCAGTATGCCGCCGGCAGGGAGGTGATGGTCGGCGTGCGGCGGAGTGCCGGCGTACGCGCCGTCGTGCTGGCCTATGTCGGTGCGCTGGCCGTCCTGCTGGCCGTTCTGGTCGGGACGATCGCCGTCGCCGGATGGAGCGAAGGTGCGGGCGCCCTCGCCGCTATTGCGGGCGTGGGCGTTTATTATTTCGCGCTGTGGCTCTTCCGGCGGAAAATCGAACACACAATTCAATTTACAATAACAAAAATCTGATGGAAGTATTACTTTACACGATCCTGACGCTGTGTGCGCTGGGAGTGTTCTCGGCGGTAATCCTCTATTTCGTGGCCCGGAAATTCCGGGTCGAGGAGGACCCGCGGATCGACGAGGTGGAGAAGATGCTCCCCGGGGCCAACTGCGGCGGCTGCGGATTCGCAGGATGCCGGGGTATGGCCGACGCGCTCGTGAAGCGCGACGACATCTCGGCGCTCTTCTGCCCCGTGGGCGGCGGCGACTGTATGAAAGCCGTGGCTGCATACCTCGGAAAGGCCGCTGCCGAAAAGCAGCCCGAAGTGGCGACCGTCCGCTGCGGCGGCACGTGCGAGAAGCGTCCCCGCACCAACGAGTACAACGGGGCCAAGTCGTGTGCCGTGGCTTCGTCGCTCTATGTGGGCGAGACGGGCTGCGCGTTCGGCTGTCTGGGCTTCGGCGACTGCGTCGCGGTCTGCGCCTTCGACGCCATTCACATCAACCCGGAAACGGGACTTCCGGAGGTCGACGCCGACAAGTGCACGGCCTGCGGCGCCTGCGTGAAGGCGTGTCCGAAAATGATCATCGAACTGCGGAAGAAATGGCCCAAGAACCGTGCGGTGTACGTGTCGTGCGTGTCGAAGGACAAGGGCGCCGTGGTGATGAAGGCCTGCAAGGCCGGATGTATCGGCTGTGGCAAGTGTGTGAAAGTATGCGCCTTCGATGCCATCACCGTGGAGAACAACCTCGCCTACATCGACCCGCAGAAGTGCAAGCTCTGCCGCAAGTGCGTGAACGAGTGCCCGACGGGCGCGATCCGGCTGGTCGGCATGGACCCTCTGCCCAAGGCGCCGAAGCCTCCGGCGGCTCCCGCTGCGCCGAAGGCGGCGCCGGTCGCTGAGAAAACGGCACCGGCCGCAGAGAAGGCTGTTGAATCCGCCAAGCCGGCCGCGGAGAAGGCCGCGCTTGCATCCGGGCAGGCCGCTCCGGCCGACGCTTCTAAGGCGGCCGCAGTCGAAAAGCCTGCCGGGA
>OGLG01001832.1_pt1 | contig 10957 bp, 9 predicted proteins | sample 1572621 | NCBI WGS metagenome assembly OGLG01 (sample SAMEA2581912, study PRJEB24529) | metagenome | biome: Human gut stool | place: China | collected 2011 | reverse complement strand
GTTTTTCAAAGCACCTTGCGCCTTCATCGCATAAAATCCTATCGAACAATAGCGAAAATGGCGGATCAAGTCAATCCGTCCTCCGATCTCACCCAGTAAGTATTGCTCGGCTTTCAAGGAGACTTGCGTATTGTATTTTGGCCAGTAGAAACTACCTCCCAGCGACCATGTCACCCGTTGGTGAGTCCCATAATGATATTCAAACTTCTGCCAAGATCCCGTACCCGTACAACCAATACGTCCTTCCAAAGAAAAACGTTCATCCTTCAAATGATGGGTTACCGCTAAATCCACGCCATAACGATCCGCATTGAACAAACCGATACTGGCTCTGGCGAACGTACGATAAGGTAAACGAAAAGATTGGGAAAGGGTAACCATGCCCGGGTGAATCTTACCCGCCCAAGGACCATATCCATCATTATATATAGGAAACACCATCTGCGCCGTCAGCTTCATCCCATTCCAGAAAGAGACCTCGATCGCAGGCGAGAGGTTGAATAACACTTGGTATATTTGCGTGATAATGAGGTTCTTCAGATACAACTCCGGATAAACCACCACGTCTACTTTAAATAAGGAGCTATTCATACGGTACTCTTTTTTCACCTTATCCCAGCTATCGCCCAGATCGTAAGTAGCATCCCAGGCGGAACGGGCCGCATAGGAGCCGGGAGCCGCCTTCAAGCTGTCCGGATTTGCCGTATAGATCAATGAGATCTGCGGTATATTATTATCCAATACGACGATACGGCAGGATTTGCCCTTCTCCGGCAAGCCTGTTTTCTGGATGCGGTCTATGGCATGGGCCAGTCCCACACCCTGCAAACGCCAAGGGGTATTCTCCAAGACATACACTCTCTCCTTCTCGTCTTCCGACCAGACAACATTCTCAAAACCCATATCGACCAGCATATTCGCGGTGATATCCGCATATACCTTATTATATTGGGCCTTTGTAAACATAGGCAATAGTAGCAAAAAGAATAAAAGGCATTCCTTACGGAGTAAAATGGCTCGTATAGAAGACTTTCTATTCATATCTCTAGAGTTTGATTCCAAGTTATCATTGGTTTACTGTTTTTCTTATTCTTACCCTTCCACATAAAAAACGACTAGTGAAAACGATCGTTTAGATCTTGCATTTTTTTAGAAAGTAAAAAGATGATGCTCTTTTGTCATATTCGTGACACTTTGATTAATCTATCCTGTTGAGAAGAAGATATATAGCAGGACAAAATTTAATCGGAAAAGGTTGCCGGTCTCGGAGAAATGCCTACCTTTGCAAACGACTAATTGAAACGATCGTTTTTTACAGTCGTTTTCAATCTAAATATTTTTATTGTTATCATAGATACTTCTCATAATAGCCTGCGCCAAAATCAACAAATGACACTTTATATTTAGAGAACGACCTCATTATTTTAAGATGTACATAACCCCGCATCCAAAGTCAGCTAGCTTCGTTGGCAAAGTAAGTTAACTTACTCGGGCATTTAAGTTAGCTTACTTTGCCATTTAAGTTAACTTACTTTTTGGCCCTTCTATACAGTCCAAAAAGAATACGGAAATTTGCTATTCTCGGAAAGCATTCTTATCTTAGCAAATTATAGCAGATTATAGCAAAGAGAGAGTTTCATGTTAGCAGCCATTCATATACAGTTAATCGTTGGTACGATATTTATCATATTGTATAGCGTCACTATATTAGGACTGGTATTAGTTATCATTACAGAGAATAGGAATCCGTTAAAGACAATTCCTTGGGTAATCGTCTTATTATTAGCACCCGGTATCGGACTGCTTTTCTATTTCTTCTTTGGACAAGATAACCGGAAACAACGGATCATATCGAGGCGTACCTATAAACGCATCATGAAAAGGCCGCAAGAGGGTAAATTACCTCAAGACGCCTGCGTAGTTCCGGACCCCTATAAACCTTTATCGACCTTGTTGACTAACACCAACCAATCCTCCCTCCTATACGGAACACAAATCACGATTTATACGAATGGTACCGATAAGTTCAAAGACTTGCTGGAAGAGATCCAGAAAGCGACCCACCATATCCATATACAATATTATATATTCTGTGATGACGAGATAGGAAAACAGGTGCAACAACTCCTTATCAAGAAAGTAAAAGAAGGTGTGAAGGTACGTGTACTTTATGATGATGTGGGTTGCTGGAATGTAAAAGACGGCTTCTTTAAGGAAATGAAGGAAGCGGGTATCGAGGTATATGCGTTCTTGAGGGTAGCGTTCCCCGTTTTCACCAGTAAGGTGAATTACCGGAACCACCGCAAGATTATCGTGATAGACGGTAAAGTCGGGTTTATGGGAGGCATGAATATAGCCGACCGATACGATAAGGGAACCTCTTGGGGCACATGGAGGGATACGCATTTCAAATTCGTAGGGAAAGGAGTGCACGGGCTTCAATCCGTATTCCTCATCGATTGGTACGTGGTTAGTAAAAAGCTCTTGAACGATCGGATTTACTATCCGGCCGCCCAAATCTATAGCGATAATATTATGCAAATCGCCACTAGCGGTCCGGTAGGTCAATGGAGAACTTTGTTGCAAGCGACCATTTTCATGATCGCCAACGCCAAGAAGTATATCTTTATACAAACCCCTTATTTCCTGCCTACCGAAGGATTGAACCAAGCGTTGCAAACCGCCGCCTTAGGGGGAGTGGATGTTCGTTTGATGCTGCCTAAGCGTTCCGATACACGTTCAGCGAATATGGCCAGTCATTCCTTTATCGACGAGATGGTAAAGGCCGGCGTAAAAGTATACCTCTACAAACCGGGCTTCTTGCATTCCAAGCTAGTCGTGTCCGACGACGCATTGACAAGCATCGGGTCCGCCAATATGGACTTCCGTAGCTTTGAGCATAACTTCGAGATTAACGCTTTCGTATATCAAAAGGAATTCGCCCTGCAAATGAAACGCATCTTTACACACGACATGCATCACTGTGAGCGTTTGATCCCTTCCCGCTGGTTAAAGCGCCCCCTCAAGCAACGCATGGCGGAATCATTTATGCGTCTGTTTTCTCCCCTTCTTTAAGGAAGATGCTAAAGTTCACGGAGCCATACACCCGGTGCTGATAAAAATAAGGCAAAGATGAGAAGTCATTGGTCTTAGGATGTTCCATGATGAATATCCCTCCATCCCTTAGTAAATCACGCTCGAAAACCAAGGCGGGTATTTCCGGCAACTCCGGCAAGGCATACGGGGGATCGGCAAAGATGAAATCGAAACTTTGCTTAGGGGCTGAATTCAAATAACGGAAAACATCCCCACGAATCAGAGCCAACGCATCCGTCTTCAGCTCTTTCGCTACCTTGGCTATAAAAGAGGCATGAGCGTTATTTTTCTCTATGGCGGTTACATTCCGGCATCCTCGTGAGATCAACTCAAAAGAGATACTTCCGGTTCCGGCAAAAAGATCCAACGCATCCATACCTTCCAGATCCACCAAATTATTTACTACGTTAAAAATATTCTCTTTCGCAAAATCCGTCGTAGGACGTGCGCTAAACGAAGAGGGCACGTCAAAACGCCGACGACCGTATATACCGCTTATTATTCGCATATTAATAAAGATATTAAATCCATAGGGGCTTTCGTTACATCCGCTCCCTGCAAATAGGCTTCCGAAGGGATCTCCATCGGCTTAACATGGCGTAAATAGGCTCGCAATCGCTCCAGAACCCGCATTCGCGAGGAAGATTCCCCCGCTAAAAGCAACTGGTCCTTTTCTTGGTTCAATCCCGCCTGTTTCCATACATATAATATATAGTATACTATATCGTCCGATTGGTCGATCGGATAAGAGTTCACAAATAAGAGTTTCCCTTGAGCGTAACACGCCACATCCATCCGCTTTCGTTCTATCACGACATACATTTGCCGGGGTAAGCTAGCACTACTTTCTTTTGTCCATAGCGTTAGCGGAGAAGTCATGTAGTGGGAGAAAAAAGGATGCAAAAGAGAACGGGAGCAAAATTCGTAAACCTCCTCGTCCACACCAAACACCAATTTAGCCTGTTGTTCCTTTAAAGTATCGGTTAAGCAATGCAATTCCAGTGTAGAAAAGCTGAAATCCAATAAACGCCCTTCCTTACCGTCCCCCCAATAATTATCAGGGACCAAGCTATATTCCGTCCACGTAAGAAACTCATGAGCGAAGAAAAACTCCTTAAGGGAAGAAATGAAAGAGACCGCCCGATCGAATTCCGTTTCCCGATAAAAGAAACTTCCTCCAGCCGAGGGATCATACCCGGAAAAAGAAAGTCCACCCGACCGAAGCCGGATGGACACTATATACTTTTCCGAATTATCAGTAGTTAACGTATCAGGAATGCTGATAGTCATATGAGCCGCTGATTATTCCCAGTTACCTGCGTTGTTATTAATTTCTTCCAAAGAACCTACGCGCAATCCCGGGAACTTACCTTGTTTCTCTGCCTTGTCGATCAAGTTATAAGTCAACTGAGCATCCATGTCACGCAAATATTCTTTGTAAGGAACCTCACAAGCGAATACTTTGATCTCATAACCAGAACCAGATTTCAACGTAGCCGTATCCATCTTGAAAGTAATCTTTTCACCCGGAACGGCCGGAACATAACGCATAGCCGCTACATCATAGTTCTTACCCAGCAAAGTATCTTTCGCCAATACCCACATGGTATCACGTCTGATTAAACCTTTCTTAACAGCCTCTGCTTCTGTCATACCTTTCTCCAACTGCTCATCCGTCAATACACCTTCCTTGATCAAGAACGGCAACTTATCCGTATTCAAGAATTTCTCCAAATCGTCGAAACTTCCGGCATGAGTCTTATACATGTTCTTGTATTCGATCTGAGCCTTACGGATTTCAATCAAACGGGCGATGATCGCATTGTCACGAATAGTCTTCTGATCATCATACTCAATCGGACCAGTGACGCTCTTGTAGCACATGTAAACTAGCAGTACAACTGCGGCAGCTAATAAAATCTTTAATGTAACTTTCATGGTTTGTATTGTTTTTTGAATTTATTTCGTTCGGCAAATTTAAAAAAGAATATTTAATACACTACCTTTATCGCGAAAATTATTGCGATCAAAATGATAAATAGTTACATAAGCCAGCAAATCGAACGAAATTTCCCCTATAAACCGACGGATGATCAGTTTTTAGCGCTTCATACGCTTACCGAATTTCTCTTGTCTGAGGAACCGGACAGCCTTCTACTGATGAAAGGCTACGCAGGAACCGGAAAAACCTCTCTGGTCGGGGCTTTGGTGAAAACGCTTAACGAACTAAAGCAAAAAACGTTTTTGTTGGCTCCACCCGGTCGAGCAGCCAAAGTTTTCTCGGGCTACGCTGGCCAAAAAGCGTATACAATTCATAAAAAAATATATCGTCAACGGGCGTTTTCCAATGAGCCGACGGGCTTCATGCCGGCAGATAATTTACATAAAGATACACTTTTTATCGTCGACGAGGCTTCTATGATCGCCAACGAGGGGTTGGATTCATTTGTTTTTGGTTCCGGACGCCTGTTGGACGATTTAATCCAGTATGTCTATTCCGGGGAAAACTGCCGTCTTATCCTAATGGGAGATGTCGCACAGCTTCCTCCGGTAATGCAAACGGAGAGTCCCGCCTTGAATCCTGAGATATTACGGGGTTACAACCTACAGGTTTGGGAGATAGCGTTAACTCAAGTCGTACGCCAAAGCGAGGACTCGGGAATCCTGTTCAACGCTACCCGGCTACGAGACGCACTACGAAACCACACGGTCGAAATCTTTCCGAAATTACAATTAAAAGGCTTCTCCGATTTCACGAAAGTCAATGGAGATGAGCTAATTGAGGAAATATCTTCCGCCTATAGCCGCAACGGTATGGAAGAGACAATGATTATCTCCCGCTCGAATAAACGAGCCACGATTTATAATAACGGCATACGTAACCGTATCCTATACAGGGAAGAAGAGCTATCGTCCGGCGATCGTTTAATGGTAGCCAAGAACAATTATTATTGGACAGCGAATTGCAAGGAGATGGACTTTATAGCGAACGGAGAGATCATTCAAGTCATGCGGGTACGCCGTGTCACGGAGATGTATGGCTTCCGCTTTGCCGACATCACGGCTCGTTTTCAAGATTATGATCTGGAAATCGATTTGAAAATCCTATTGGATACTTTACAGACCGACTCCCCCGCCCTCTCTAAGGAGCTAAACGACAAGCTCTTTTACACCATATTGGAAGATTACGAGGACATTCCTACCAAGGCGGGAAAAATGAAAAAGATGAAGGTAGATCCTCATTACAACGTCGTCCAAGTAAAATACGCTTATGCGGTAACCTGCCATAAAGCCCAAGGCGGCCAATGGATGAACGTCTTTCTCGATATCGGTTACATCACGGAGGAAATGCTTGGTGAGGATTTCTATCGGTGGCTCTACACGGCTTTTACCCGGGCGACCCATCACCTATATCTGGTGAATTTACCGGACGAGTTCGTCGAATGATTTACAATATTTTAAGATCGAAACTGGCAACATTGACAAGAAATACTTATTTTTGTTGCAAAACATACGTATGTCCGGATGATTTATAGCATCTGAAAAACATATAGAAATGGCAAACAAGGAAAAAATAGATTATCTATTGATCGATATCAGGGAGCTGGAGAAGTTGGTAGCCGGAATGAGGGACGCGGAAATTTATCCCGCCTCTTTCTTCAACCAGACCTTCCAGTTGACCCACAAGGTATTGAAGGAGCTTCATACGCTGGAGGAGTTTCAGTTAGAGGCTTTGCGTAAACAAATGGAGGAACACCAACGACTTATCGATTCTATTCCCGTAAGTAAACCTTTACAGATGCCGGAGGTGCAACCGGCTCCGGAAGTATCCCCTACGATCGAGGTCGTACAGGTACAAGAACCGGTCGTTGAGGAACCTATCGTAGTAGAACCAATTGTCGAAAAAGTGATCCCAGAAGAAAAGATCGTACAAGAGACAATCCCCTTGAAAGAGATAGAGATTCCACATAAAACTATATTAGCGGATAAATCCAGTATTTCACTGAATGATATATTGGAGAAAAAGAATCTTTCTGATTTCCGTAAGGCATTCAGTTTAAATGATCGTTTCCGCTTCAGAAGGGAATTATTCGGAGGAAATGAGGAGAAAATGAATAAGGCGATCGCAGACCTGAACGATCTTAGCTCGTACGAGGAGTCGGTCACTTATCTGAACAAGGTGTTGAACTGGAATATAGAAGACGCTTCCGTAGCCGATTTCATCAAGCTATTGGAAAAACGCTTCTCATAAATATACGATATGGCAAAATTGACTGTAGTCCCAACCCCTGTTGGTAACTTGGAAGATATGACATTCCGGGCGATCCGTGTGCTAAAAGAAGCTGATCTTATTTTAGCGGAGGATACCCGTACGACCGGCATCTTGCTGAAACATTTCGAGATACAGAACAAGATGCAGTCCCACCACAAGTTCAATGAACATAAGACGGTGGAGCAAATCGCGGCCCGTATCAAGGGAGGCGAAAATATCGCCCTTGTTTCCGATGCCGGTACGCCGGCCATCTCCGATCCGGGATTCATGTTGGTGAGGGAATGTGTTCGCCAAGGGGTAGACGTAGAGTGCCTGCCCGGAGCTACGGCTTTCGTGCCCGCCTTGGTAGCGTCCGGATTACCCAATGAGAAGTTCTGTTTCGAGGGGTTTCTCCCTCAAAAGAAAGGAAGGCAGACCCGGCTAAAAGAATTGGCTTTGGAATACCGGACTATTATTTTTTATGAATCACCTTTCCGTCTGCTCAAGACCTTGACACAATTCGCCGAGTTTTTCGGTACGGACCGCCAAGTATCAGTATCCCGGGAAATATCCAAATTACACGAGGAAACCGTACGAGGCTCCTTAGAAGAAGTAATTCAGCATTTTACCGTGAACGAACCAAGGGGTGAGATTGTTATTGTATTAGCAGGCTTAAAAGATAAAAAGGACAAAGAGACAGAAAAAGATGTTTAACTTAACAAGCAAAAAGAACATGAAGAAAGTATTATTAGTATGTGTCTGCACAGCCATGCTGGCCTCTTGTGGCCAAAATTCAGCGGATTACAAGAAACTAAAGGCTGAGAACGATTCTCTACGTATCGAGAATACGAAGAACACGGATGAGCTTAATGATATGCTCTCCACCCTAAATGATATTGAATCTGATTTTCAATCTATACGTGATGCCGAGAATTATTTGACAATCCAACAACAAACCGGCGGTGAGCTAAATCAGTCACGCAGAGATCAAATCAAGCAGAACATGCAATTGATCAGCGAGACCTTGAAGAAGAACAAGGAGCAAATCAGCCAGTTGGAGGAGAAATTGAAGAAAAGCGGTATTCAATCTTCCGCATTACGAAAGACGATCGATCGTCTTTCCTCCGAGCTGGATCAAAAGGCAACGATGATTGTCGCTTTGCAAGAGGATTTGGCAAAGAAGAACGTACGTATCCAAGAATTGGACGAGATGGTAAGTTCCTTGAATGAGGATGTGGAAAGTCTGGCTACTACCGCAGCCGCTCAATCCGAGAAATTGAACGCTCAAGATAAAGCCCTTCACACGGCTTACTACTGTTTCGGTACTTCCAAGGAATTGAAGGAACAGAAGATCTTATCCGGTGGTGGCCTGTTCTCTAAATCTAAAGTATTGCAGAGTGGTTTCAACAAGGATTATTTCATCTCTATCGATATCCGTGAGGTAAAAGAAATTCCTTTGTTCGCAAGCAAGGCTAAACTAAAATCCAATCATCCGGAAGGATCTTATGAGTTCGTAGAGGATGAAGACGGAAACTTGACCTTGAAAATAAATGACGAGAAGGCTTTCTGGAGCCTAGGCAAGTATTTAGTGATCGAAGTTGGATAATGATTTATAAAAGTATATTTATCGATTTGGACGATACCCTTTGGGATACGTACCATAACAATAAAGAATGCCTTGAAGAGCTATATACCGATTACCACTTTAATCGGTATTATGCCTCCTTCGAGGCTTTCTTTGATATTTATATGCCTCATAATCTAGACTTATGGGGCAAGTACCGTTCGGGGGAAATAGACCGGCAAACCTTAATCTTGGATCGATTTCTCTACGTACTTCGTCCGTTAGGAATAGAAGATAAGAAAACCGTCTTATCGGTAAATAATGATTTCTTGCAACGTACGACCACCAAAACCCGATTAGTGCCCGGAGCCATTGAATTACTGGAATATCTTCGCCCTTCCTATCGGTTATTTATTTTATCCAATGGATTCCGTGAGGTACAATTCAAGAAACTTAGCAACGCAGGCTTGGCTCCTTATTTCGAACGGATGATCCTGTCCGAGGACGCTAATATACAAAAACCCCATAAAGGTATTTTCGACTTCGCCTTAAAGAACACGAACTCACGCCGATCCGAGAGCTTAATGATCGGGGATAGCTGGGAAGCTGATATCATTGGGGCTTACCAATCCAAGATCGACCAGATATGGTTGAATCCGGAAGGATTACCTGCCGATGGATTCACCCCGACCCATACAGTCCGCTCTCTGGAAGAGATCAAATCCATCCTATAAATAGACCTTTCTTACAATGCCCATTATAGCATGCTTACGATGGGCATTATAAGCTCCTTAGAATGGGCATCATAAAGATCTTACAATGCCTATTCTAAGAACAACATCTTAACAGCTTATAAATAAATCGATTACTTATCGGCAGTCACCAGATATTGACGAAAGCCCTCAGAGTATTCCGGATGATACCCGTCTCCTATCGAATCGGAACAAATAATAAAATATTCAAGACCCGGCACTTTAGCGCATAAGGACTTAGCCTCCTCCGAGCCTAAGACCATAAACGCGGTAGCATACGCATCAGCGGTCATGGCATCCGGAGCGACGATCGTAGCGCTAAGGATATCCCGCTGTACAGGGCAACCTTCACGAGGGTCGATCGTATGGGCGTATTTACGTCCATCCTTTATATAAAAATTACGGTAATTACCTGATGTAGCCATTCCTAATGGTCTTGGGAAACTAACAACCTGCTCCCATTCTTGGTTCATCCCGTCCGCATCGTCTATCGGTTTCGCAATGCCTAAGCGCCAATCCACACCCATGGGATTCACACCTTTCACACGCATCTCGCCACCAAACTCCACCAAATAATTACGGACCCCTTTCTTCTCCAGCATTTGGGCTATCATATCGCAAACCGTTCCATCCGCCAAAGAAGAAAAGTTCATCATCAAGCGAGGATCGTCCTTCACGATGCGATCCCCTTCTAAACGAACTTTCTGAAAACCGATAAACTGACGGACACTGTCGATATGAGCAGGGGTTACGCTATCCTTCCGGCTGAAGCCAAACCCCCAAAGGTTGATCAACGGGGCGCAAGTCACGTCGTAGGCCCCATTTGTCTCAGTAGACACTTCAAGCGCCTTCTTAAAGACTTTTTGGAAGAGCGTATCTACCCGTATGTCACGGTTCTGGTTTACCTGACTGATTACCGAAGTAGAATCAAAAGCATTAAACAGGTGGTAGAAATATTTCAACTGCTCGTCAATCTCCTTATCCAATGGTTTAGTATGCTCAAACTTAATATGATAAGGTGTATGAAGCCTTCCGGATACCTCATAGTATTGGGGAGCCTGTTCACAACTTATCAACAAGATATTAACAAGTAAACAAAGAATGGAGAATTGACTTTTCATATTAGAACTCTGATGTAAAATGGAACTTAATATCCGGAAAATCCTGTTGGGCCATCATCAATACATAGCTGGAATCCGCTAAATAAACATCACGGCCTTCCTTATCCAACGCCATATATTGCTGGCCTGCACTCTCGGAGTGTTGAGTATGATGATCGGCTTTTACTCCATT
>OGLG01001826.1_pt1 | contig 10986 bp, 8 predicted proteins | sample 1572621 | NCBI WGS metagenome assembly OGLG01 (sample SAMEA2581912, study PRJEB24529) | metagenome | biome: Human gut stool | place: China | collected 2011 | reverse complement strand
AGCTTGGCGTCAGCGTCCAGTTCGAAGAACAGGGCATCGACACCAGCAAGGTGTCCAGCGAAATGGTCACGGCGATCATGGCGTCGTTGGCCCAGAAAGGCAGCGAGTCGATTTCAAGCAATGTTCGATGGGGCGTTCAAAAACGAATGCTGGATGGAACATTTATTTCGTCCTCTGTACCTTATGGGTATGAAATGTTTCATGGTCAGCTTCGTATTTTACCAAGTGAAGCGCAATTCGTGAAGTGGATTTTTCAAGCATATTTATCCGGCTTAAATGCACAAAGTATTGCCGAACAGATGAATCAAGCGTATGTGCTGCTTGGCATTGAAAATACAAGAAAATGGCACAACACTACAATCTTGTATATCCTATCTAATGAACGATATATAGGAGATTCTCTATGGCAAAAAACATATGCAACAGATTCACTTCCTACACGGCAAATAAAAAATACTGGAAGCAAGACTCAGTATTATATCGAACACACACATACGCCAATCATTGATAGAGATACATATTCTGCAGTACAGCGCTTACGCGAGAAGCGCAAACTGGATGCGAAATATAATGATGATTATCAGCCGAATATCTTGAAAAAAAGAATAATGTGTGCAAACTGCAATGTCCCCTTTCAACGAAAATTGCGCAGCGGCGAAACAAAATGGATGTGTAGAGTTCATAATAATAGCAAAGACGATTGCCCCACTTTCCCGATTGAAGAAGCGGCTATCCACAATGCTTTCTGCCGCCTGTACTACAAACTCAAACACCACGGCGAACCCATTTTCACGCAAATGCTCTCGAATCTCCAAAAGATCCGCTATAGCCGAATGCTCTGGAGCGAGGATGTTATCTCTCTCAACAAGAAAATATCCGACATACTCAGTCAGGTTCAATTCCTAACCCGGCTTCAACAGGCGGGCGGCGTTGATCCTGATAGCGAGCGGCAGTTTCATATTGAAGCGGACTATTTCATCGACGCGACCGGCGACGGCACGGTCAGCGCAAAGGCAGGCGTTCCGTTTTCGGGCGGAAACGGAAACCATGAAACGCTCGGCAATTCCATTCTCTATTACACGCGCAGGGAAGATCATCCCGTCTCCTTCATTGCACCGGATTACGCCTACGATATGTCACATATTGAGAAGATCCTCGGCTGCGGCGGGCGCATCATCAACGAACGGATGAGCGGCAGCGATTGCTGGTCGTTTGAGGAAAACCCGCTGGTCAGCCTCGCGGTCTGTGAGCGCGCCCGCATCGGCTTCCTCTGCGGACAAACAGGGGAGCCGGAGGTGTATGAGCCGCGCGCGTGGTATCCGGATGCGGCGCTTTACGGCGCGGAGCAGCTCGTCTCCGGGGAAAGCCGCCCGTGGGGCGGTGTGAACGCATGGATTGCCGCGCCGGAGGACGCGGAACCGTGGGCAGAGCTGCGGTGGGCCGCTCCGGCCTGCGAAATTTGGTAAATCCCGAAAATGCGCCCCAATATCTGGACATATTTTCGGCAAAACGGAGAAAAAGGAAAACCGGAACAAAATTTCTTTTCATCCACCCAGGCACGTGATATACTCGGAATATCAAGAGAAAAAAGGAGGAAGCCGGGATTGAGTGAATTGCTGCGCATGGAGCACATCAGCAAACGGTTCGGCAACTTTTACGCCAATCAGGACATCAATTTCTCCGTCGCCAAGGGCGAGGTACATACGCTCCTCGGAGAGAACGGCGCGGGGAAATCGACGCTCATGAATATCCTCATCGGCCTCTACCAGCCCACTGAGGGCAAGATCTTTCTGAACGGGCAGGAGGTCCGCATCGAATCGCCGAGCCAGGCGGTCAAGCTTGGCATCGGCATGGTGCATCAGCACTTCATGCTCGTCGAGGCGATGACCGTCTTTGACAACATCATCCTCGGCGACAAACACGCCAAGGGCCTATTTATCGACCGCGCGGCCCGCAGAAAGGAGATCGAGGCGCTTTCGGAAAAATACGGCCTCGACGTCCAGCTCGACAAGCTCATCACGGAGATCTCCGTCGGCGAACAGCAGCGCACCGAGATCCTCAAGGCCCTCTACCACGGGGCCGAGTTGCTGATCCTTGACGAGCCCTCCGCCGCCCTGACCGACATCGAGGTCGAGGGACTGTTCGCCATCATGCAGAAGCTTGTCGGCGAGGGCAAATCCATCATCTTCATCAGTCATAAAATGCGCGAGGTGCTCCGCATCTCCGACCGCATCACCATTCTCCGCCTCGGCAAGGTCGTCGGCACGGTCGACCGCGCCGAGACCGACGGCCAGAAGCTCGCCGGCATGATGATTGGCAAAGAGCTGACCGAGTCACACTATGAAAAGGTCGACGCCTCCGGCCATGAGATCGTCGCGGAGCTCGACCATGTGGACTATAACAAGGAGAGCAAGCACAGCGGCCTCGCCGATCTGTCGCTCCGCATCCACGCCGGAGAGATCGTCGGCGTCGCGGGTGTCGACGGCAACGGCCAGACCCAGCTGGCCCAGCTCATCACCGGCGTCATCGCCCCGGAGAGCGGCACGGTCCAGCTCAAGGGTGACCGCGTCGCCGTCTTCGACCCGAACGGCTTCATCGAGCACGGCGTCAGCCATGTCCCCGAGGACCGCAACCTGCAGGGCCTGATCGGCGATATGTCGATCGCGGAAAATCTTGTCCTCAAGGACACCGACGATCCGCGCTTCAGCCACGGTCATGGTTTGCGCCTGAACAAGCGCGCCATCCACGCCTACGCGCAGTCCATGATGGAAAAATATGATGTCCGCGCCACCTCTGACAGCCAGAGCGTGCGCGAGCTGTCCGGCGGCAACCAGCAGAAGGTCATCATCGCCCGCGAGCTCGAGAGCGGCCCGTCCGTCCTCGTCATGGCGCATCCTACGCGCGGCCTCGACATCGGCGCGACCAGCTTTGTCCACGACCAGATGATCGCCGCCCGCGCCCGCGGCGTCGGCATTCTGCTCATCAGCGCCGACTTTGACGAGATCCTCGAGATGTCCGACCGGATCGTCGTCTGCTTCGAAGGCCGCATCATGGGCGAATTCTCCGGCAGCAAGCCGCCGATCAACGAGATCAGCCTGGCCATGACCGGTAAGTGAGGGGGAGAGGTATGGGAAAAGTGAAAAAAGCGTTTGGCGCGTTCCTTGTGCCGCTGCTGTCCGTTCTGCTCGCGTTCCTGATCGGTGGTATCATCATGGCTGCCCTCGGCGCGAACCCGTTCCTTGCCGTGAAGTTCCTGTTCCAGGGCGCGTTCGGCTCCAAGGCCGGCATTGGTACCACGCTCACCAAGGCCACGCCCCTGATCTTCACGGCCCTCTGCGCCTGCTTCGCGTATAAGTGCGGCGTGTTCAACCTCGGCGGCGAGGGGCAGTTCCTGATGGGCTCCATCGCCGCGTTCCTGACCTGCTATTTCACCGGCCTGACCGGCTTTGCTGGCGTGCTGCTCGCGCTGCTGGCCGGCGCGGTGGCCGGCGGCTTCTGGGGCATGATTCCCGGTGTGCTGAAAATCGGCCGCGGGCAGAACGAGATGATCATCTCCATCATGCTCAACTATGTCGCCACGCTCTTCATGGGCGTCATCTACACCAGCTGGATCCGCGATGCCTCCGTCCCGCAGACACCCGCCATTGCCGATGAGGTGCATCTTCCGCGCATCATCACCGGGATGCGCTTCACTTGGGGCTTTGTGATCGCGGTCGCGGTCGGCCTGATCCTCTATTACGTCCTGTTCTGGACGAGCGCGGGCTTCCGCCTGCGCGCCGTCGGCTGCAACCTCACGGCCAGCCGCTTCAACGGCATTCCCGTCAAGCGCTTTATGCTCGCCAGCTTCATTGTCTCCGGCGCGATTGCCGGTCTCGGCGGCGGCGCGGAGCTGCTCGGTACGCAGTTCCGCCTCATCAACGGCTACGGCGCGGGCTATGGCTTCGACGGCGTGGCGATGGCCCTCATCGGCCAGCTGCACCCGATCGCGACGATGGTCGTCGCGCTGTTTTTCGCGGTGCTCCGCGTCGGCTCCACCACCATGCAGGCCGCTACCGGCGTGCCCACCAGCGTGTCCGACATCATTCAGGCGCTTGTCATCGTCTTCTCCGTCGCTGGCATGGCGCTGACCAAGCTCCCGGAATTCCAGGCGTGGCGCAGCCGCGTCTTCCACGGCAGAAAGGCGGGTGAAGCGTAATGGATTGGATCTCGAGCCTCCTTCTTGCAACGGTCCGTCTCGCCATCCCCGTGCTGCTCATCTCCCTGGCTGAGCTCTACGGCCAGCGCGCGGGCATGGTCAACATCGGCCTCGAGGGCCTCGCCTCCATCGGCGCGCTCGTCGGCTTCCTCGTCTGCTATGTCACGGGATCGAACTGGCTGGGCCTGCTCTGCGGCGCGCTTGCGGGCGTGATCGTCAACATGATCTACGCGTTCTCCACGGTCACGCTCTGCGCCGACCATACCGTCTACGGCATGGCCCTCAACATCTTCGCCCCTGCGCTCGCGTCCTTCATCTACCGCGTCTACTTCGGCACCGGGTCCGACCTCAAGCAGATCACCACCATGTCCTCCGTCGCCATCCCCGGCCTGAAGGACATCCCGGTGCTCGGGCCGCTGCTCTTCGACCAGAGCCCGATGGTCTATCTCACATTCCTGCTCGTCCTCTTCACGGCCATCTTCTTCGGCAAGACCCGCGCGGGCCTGAGCTATAAGGCCGTCGGCGAGCATCCGCAGGCCGCCGCCACGCTCGGCATCCCGGTCGTCGGCGTGAAGTACCTCGCCTGCGTGATCTGCGGCGCCCTGTCCGGCATCGGCGGCGCGTACCTCACCACCTGCTATTCCAGCACCTATACCGATGGTATCGTCGCCGGGCGCGGCTTCATCGCGCTGGCCGCCGTCATCTTCGGCCGCTGGAACGCGGGCGGCATCCTGCTGGCCTGCCTGTTCTTCGGCTTCTGCGACGCGCTCCAGATCCGCCTCCAGGTCTCCGGCATCGCCATCCCGTATCAGTTCTTCCAGATGATCCCCTACGTGGCGACGGTCGTCGTCCTCACGCTCATCGGCGCCCGCCAGGCCGGACCCAAGGCCAACGGCAAGCCCTACCGCCGTGAACAGCGGTAAACCGGTAATAACGCTTCGGCGTTGTTATAAACTTATGGCAGCACCGCATTGTGCGCTGCTGCCGAATCCTAATATTCTATGGAGGACAAAAAATGAAAAAGATCATTGCAATGCTTCTGGCGCTTGTCATGCTCCTGTCGCTGGTGGCGTGTGCCGGTACTGCGAAGACCGACACCGCGGCTCCTGCGGACGACACCAGCAAGACCGACACGACCGACACCGCCGCCGAACCGGCTGACACCACCGAGCCCGCCGACACGACCGCTGAACCCGTTGTCACGGAAGAGCCCACCGCTGCCACCAAGGCTGACGGCTCTGCCTATAAGGTCGCCATGATCTGCGACTCCAGCATCAACGACGGCGGCTGGGGCGCGGCCTGCTACAACGCCATGATCGCCGCGGCCGAAAAGATGGGCTGGGAGACCGAGGTCACCGACTCCATCTCGCAGGACGCCTACTATGATTCCATCGTCGCCTACTGCACCCTCGGCTACGACATGATCTACGCCCCCGGCAACCAGTACACCGATGCCGTCCTGCAGGCGGCTGAGGAATATCCCGACGTGGCCTTCGCCCTGCTGAACGGTGCGGAAGATACCCCCGCCAAGGCCGTCAACGGCAACGTCTCCTCCCTGCTCCCGAACGCGCAGCAGATCGGCTGGATCGCGGGCGCCCTCGCCGGCCTCATGACCGAGAGCGGCAAGCTCGGCTTCATCGGCGGCATGGAGCTCGACACCACCAAGGGCAAGATCGCGGGCTTTGAGGAGGCGGCCAAGTACGTCGCCGAGCAGGAAGGCAAGACCGTCGAGCTGCTCAACGTCCCCTATGCCAACTCCTTCTCCGACGCCCCGAAGGGCAAGGAATTTGCCACTGAGCTGATCGCCCAGGGCGCTGACGTCTTCTTCGGCGACGCTTCCGCCGTCGACTCCGGCGCGCGCGAGGCCATCGACGCGGCCAACGCCGCCGCGGGCGAAGTCAAGATCTACGACATCGGCCAGCCTGCCGACATCCTCGGCCAGAACGAGTGCATCATCTGCTCTCAGGTCACCGACAACTCCGCCATGATCGTCGCCTCCATGCAGGCTGTCATCGACGGCACCTTCGGCGGCGCGACGCTCTACGGCACGCTGCAGAACAACACCCTCTCCGCCGGCGCGCTGAGCGATCTTGTTCCCGCCGACGTGCAGGAGAAGTACCTCGCCTACATCGACCAGATGATCGCGGGCACGTTTATGCAGTAATCTCTTGCGGAACGCCCAAAGCGCCCGGCGGACCCTGTGTCCGCCGGGCACTTTCCCGTTTTCGGGCATTCTCGCCGGGAAATGCGGCTGCCGACCGGGGAAAACTGTCGATTTCTCCGGTTGACTCTTTTCCGATGTGTGTTATAATGTGGGCTGTCTGAAACAATATAAAATTGTAGCGCCAAGGTGTCCACCGCAAGGCGGGTGAAAAGGGAATCCGGTGAGAATCCGGAGCGATGCAGTCACTGTGTACGGGAGCGGACCTGCAAAGGAAGCGCCGGACCGGCTAGATGGCCGGTGTGTGCGTCCTTACCACTGGGAAACCGGGAAGGGCAGAGCCGCAAAGAACGAAGTCAGGAGACCTGCCTTGGCGTGGAATCTCAGATCCGCTGTCCACGGGTCGGCCTTCCTGCAAGTTTGTATGGTCTTCCGCTTTGGAAGACGACATTCGATACGGCTAGGGAGAACGGCTGCGCCAGCGCAGCCGTTTTTATATTTTTCAGAACATTTTAGAAAAGAGGTAGACCTCACATGAAAAAGACCCTCGCGCTTGTGCTCGCAGCCGTGATGCTGCTGAGCCTCCTCTCCGCCTGCAAGAGCAGCGCGGACGAGACCCCCACCGTAGACCCCGCAGAAACCGAACAGACCACTACCCCCGAAGAGACCACGCCCGCCGAGGAGCAGACCCCGGAAGAGCCGCAGCCCTCTCAGGAAGAGCTGGATCAGGCAGCCGCTGACAATGTCGCCGCCCTGATCGACGCGATCTATGTCCAGTCCCGCACCGATGAGACCGACGCCCAGTGCGAAGCGGCCAAGGCCGCCTGGGACGCCCTGACCGATGCGCAGAAGGAGCTCGTCGAAGGCGACGAGGCCAGCCCCGATTACTTCGGCCTCGATACCGGCGACGCTTCGCTCGACGATGCGCGCAATCAGGATGAGATCGGCGAGAACGAGCTGCTCGTTGTCTCCTTCGGCACGTCCTACAATGACAGCCGTGTTGCCGACATCAAGGGCATCGAAGACGCCCTGCAGGCCGCGTATCCCGACTGGTCCGTCCGCCGCGCCTTCACCGCGCAGATCATCATCAACCACGTGCAGGCCCGTGACGGCGAGAAGATCGACAACATGACCCAGGCGCTCGACCGTGCAGTTGCCAATGGCGTCAAGAACCTCGTTGTCCAGCCGACACACCTGATGCATGGCGCAGAGTATGACGAGATGTGCGAAGCCATCGAGCAGTATAAGGACAAGTTTGAATCCGTCTCCATTGCCGAGCCGCTGCTTGGCGAAGTCGGCTCCGACGCTACCGTCATCAATGCCGACAAGGAAGCTGTTGCCAAGGCCATCACCGCTGCGGCTGTTGCCGATTCCGGCTTCGAGAGCCTTGATGCCGCCAAGGACGCCGGTACCGCGTTCGTGTTCATGGGTCACGGCACCGCACACGTTGCCAAGGTGACGTACAGCCAGATGCAGACCCAGATGCAGAACCTCGGCTATGAGAACGTCTTTATCGGCACCGTCGAGGGCGAGCCGGAAGAGACCGCCTGCGAGGCTGTCATCGAGGCCGTCAAGGCTGCGGGCTATACCAATGTCGTGCTGCGCCCACTGATGGTCGTCGCCGGCGACCACGCCAACAACGATATGGCTGGTTCCGAGGAAGATTCCTGGAAGACCATGTTCGAAGCCGCTGGCTTCACCGTCGACTGCCAGATCCACGGCCTCGGCGAGATCGCCGATGTGCAGGCGCTCTATGTCGCCCACACCAAGGCTGCGATCGACTCGCTGAACGCCTAATTTGACTTAAACTGAGCTCCGGGGTGGGGAAGACCTGCCCCGGAGCCAAGCGCCATTCAGGAGGAACCATCATGAAAAAGACCATCGCCCTTGCGCTCGCTGCGCTGATGCTGCTCGCGCTGCTGACCGCCTGCGCGGCCAAGCCCGCAGAGACCGAACCTGCAGAGCTGGAACAGGCCGTGCAGACCGAACAGCCCGCCGAACCCGAAACCGACGAGACTGCGGAGGATGCGGATGCGTCCGCCGAAGAAGAGACGCCCGCGGAACCGGAGCAGCCCGCCGAACCGGCCCTGCCCGACGGCGTCTATACTGCCGACTTCAACACCGACAGCTCCATGTTCCATGCCAATGAGGCCTGCGACGGCAAGGGCACGCTCACCGTTGAAAACGGCGAGATGACTATCCACGTCAGCCTTGCGGGCACCAGCATCCTCAACCTCTTCCCCGGCGTCAAGGAAGACGCGGAAAAGGAAGGGGCTGAGCTGCTCCAGCCCACCACCGACACCGTTACCTATTCCGACGGCCTCTCTGACGAGGTCTTCGGCTTCGACATCCCCGTTCCTACGCTGGACGAGGAATTTGACCTCGCGCTCATCGGCAAGAAGGGCACGTGGTACGACCACAAGGTCTCCGTCTCCAACCCCGTTCCCGTCGAGGAATCCGGCAAGACCGTCGACGATCTCGCCCTGGCCGACGGCACCTACACCGCCGAGCTGACCTTCGCAGGCGGCTCCGGCAAGGCTTATATCCAGTCTCCCTGCACGCTGACCGTCGCGGACGGCAAGGCCGTGGCTACCGTCGTCTGGAGCAGCAGCAAATATGACTACATGCTCGTGGACGGCGAACGCTATGACGTCCTCACGACCGAGCCCGGCTCCACATTTGAGATCCCCGTCGCGGCCTTTGACACCGAGCTCACGGTCATCGGCGACACCACCGCGATGAGCACCCCGCATGAGATCGAGTACACGCTGAACTTCGATTCTGCGACGCTGACCGCTGCCGAATGAAGAAGCTCTTTATAGCGCTCCTCGCCGCGCTGCTGCTGGCCTTCGCGGCCTGCGCTGCGCCGCAGCAGGAGACCGCCGCGCCGGAACCGGCGCAGAGCGAGCCGGCAAGCGCGGTTTCGTGGGACGACCTGACGTTTGACCGGACGCTCCCGCTTCAATACGCCACGCAGTTTTCTGTTTCCTACGCGGGCGAGGACTATACGCGCCTCATGATCGGCGACGATCAAACATTCCTCGTCGTCGCCGGGGACGCGCCCGTGCCGGACGGCGTCCCCGCGGATGTGACCGTCCTGACCCGGCCCCTTTCGCACATCTATCTGGTCGCGACCGCTGCGATGGACTATTTCCGGCAGCTGGACGCCATTGACGCCATTGCCCTCAGCGGCCAGAAGGAGGCGGATTGGTATATCGACGAGGCCAAGGCCGCGATGCAGGCCGGGACGATGGTCTACGCGGGCAAATATTCCGCCCCGGACTATGAGACGATCCTCGCTGCGGGCTGCGACCTTGCCATCGAGAACACGATGATCTACCATACGCCCGAGGTCATCGAGCAGCTCGAGCGCATCGGCGTCCCCGTGCTCATCGAGCGCTCAAGCTACGAGCCGGAGCCGCTGGGCCGCATGGAGTGGCTGAAGCTCTATGCCGCCCTGCTCGGCAGAGAGGACGCGGCCTGCGCATATTATGATGACCTCATCGCCGCGCTCGCGCCCGTGCTCGACCAGGAGCCGACGGGCCAGACCGTCGCGTTCTTCTACATCACGACGTCCGGCGCAGTCAATGTCCGCAAATCCGGCGACTATATCGCCAAGGCCATCCGTATGGCGGGCGGCGAGTATGTCTCGTTCGACGAGAGCGGCGAGGAAAACGCCCTGTCCACAATGACCATCCAGATGGAGTCCTTTTACGACACCGCCCTGGACGCTGACGTCCTCATCTACAACAGCACCATCGACGGCGGGATTACCTCTATCGATGAGCTGCTCGCCAAAAGTCCGCTGTTTGCGGATTTTAAAGCCGTCCAGACCGGCAATGTCTGGTGTATCACGAAAAACTTCTATCAGGAATCGCTCGCCCTCGGCGACATGATCCTCGACGTCCACGCCGTTTTGAACAACCCGGACGCCGCCGATCTCCGGTTCCTAAAAAAATTATCATAACAGGAGGAGCAGCATGGAACATACCCGCAAACTTCACACATGGGGCGGTTTCCTGCTGCTCCTCGTCCTGCTTGTTACCTTTTTGATCTGGAATCTTCTCGCGGGCAGCGTCCGGCTCCCCGCGTCTGAAATATGGGCGGTTCTCCACGGCGGCGGCGACCTCACGCAGCGCCGCATCCTGCTGAATATCCGCCTGCCCCGCTTGCTTGCGGCGATGATTCTCGGCGGCGCCCTCTCCGTCTCGGGCTTCCTGCTGCAGACGTTTTTCCACAATCCAATCGCCGGGCCCTTCGTCCTCGGCATCTCGTCCGGGGCCAAGTTCACGGTCGCGGTCACGATGATCCTGCTGCTCAGCCGGGGCGTCACGTCGTCCTCCGCCGCGCTGATCGCAGCGGCCTTTGTCGGCGCGATGCTCTCAATGGGCTTTGTCCTGCTCATCTCGCGGCGCGTCCGCCGGATGAGCCTGCTCGTCGTCTGCGGCGTGATGATCGGCTATATCTGCTCCGCGCTGACGGACTTTCTCGTCACGTTTGCCGACGACAGCAACATTGTCAACCTGCACAACTGGTCCCTCGGCTCCTTCTCCGGCATGAGCTGGGACAATGTCCGCACGATGGCCGTGGTCTGCCGCGCGGCCCTGATCCTGACGTTCCTGCTCTCCAA
>OGLG01001821.1_pt1 | contig 11013 bp, 10 predicted proteins | sample 1572621 | NCBI WGS metagenome assembly OGLG01 (sample SAMEA2581912, study PRJEB24529) | metagenome | biome: Human gut stool | place: China | collected 2011 | reverse complement strand
ATTCCTCTTGAAAACCGTTGTTCAATAGAGATATTCATAATTTCACTTTTCGTATGTGATTCTTCCTGTGCTGCTGCCGATAACACTGCAAGCATCATTTCGCTCGTATTATCAAGTGTGTAAATATGCTCTGTTTCAAAAAATACACCGACGGGTGGACGGAGTGAAGAAAGCTCTCGTACATATCGGATACAGTCAACAACGTTTCTTGCAAATCGGGATACACTTTTTGTTATGATTAAATCAATTTTTCCGGCTTCACAATCTTCAATCATTTTTTTGAATGCATCTCTATGTTGAAGCGAAGTGCCGGAAATGCCTTCGTCGGCATATATTTCTACAAGCATCCAATTCGGATTTTTATTTACTACATCCTGATAATGATTTTTCTGCAATTCATATGAGGATGTTTGGCGTGGATCATCCGTAGATACCCTTGCATATACAGCTACTCGTAGTTTTTTTTCTGTTTTAAAAATATCCTCTGGTGGAAGTGCCGGAATTACTTCCAGTTCTTCTGGATCAATACCTTTGTATCTTTGCCGGATTCTGGCTTTCTGTTCATCAATATTACTGCTTCGTTCTTCACTTTCTTTCATCAATAGCGACATCCTTTATAGTTGATATAACTATCATAGAATTTTTGGATTGAAAAAGACATAAACCATCGGTTAAGTGATTAACGGATGGTTTATGTAGAAATAGATATTTGATTGTTATTGAATGATTTAATAATCATTCAGGTTATCAGCATCGTAATTGTGTTTTGAGGATAGATGCCAATCATTGATTCGTAAAATGTTTTTTATGGCTGAAAGAACCTCGAATATGTAACGTTTTTCAGTGCTGGTACAATCTGCCATTAATAAATCAATGTCAGTTTGATATTCAGTAGGATTGTATAACAAGTTCCCATAGAGTAATTCATCAATAGTAATTTCAAGTGCGTTGCTAATTTTGATTAAAGATTCTAAACTGGGTTTACGCTTGGCATTTTCTATATAGCTTATATAAACAGTAGAAAGATCAGCAATTTCAGCCAGCTCCTCGGCAGATAATCCTCGTTGTTTGCGGGTTTCTCTTATACGTTTGCCTATAAGTGCATAATTTATTTCCATGTCCTCACCTCCTTTCCATCACAACTTGACTTTTTTGTGTTGTAGATAGAAAAAATGGTGAGCTACACAACAGCAATTGGTTGTATAAAGAGAAGTATATCATATGTATATAGCAAAAAGAAGATTGTCGATTGATGGGAGAAAAAGGCGATGAGTTGTAATTGAACAACAGTGAAAAAAGGGTTATCATTTATGTATTAAAAATTATGTCTGGGAGGAAAATACATGGCAGATAAAGAGGAAATCAAAACACTGGAGGATTAGAGGAAAAAGGAAGAATACTGCGGGGAGTACAAAGAAAAATTCCGGCAGATGTGCCAAGAAAATAAAATGATAAAGGGTTCGACAGTGTTGAAACTATATGATAAAATTGAAGAAATACAAAGAGAATATGAGCATTTAGATAATAAGCTGACATTAATGGAATACAACTTTATATAGTTCTATTTTTTTTGTTTTAATACTACTGTTTCCCTTAGTAAATACTTGTAAGATACACCTCTAATATTTTTTCGGATTTCTAGTTACAATTAAGGTAACTACTATCGGAAAGAGGTGTATTTACTTGCGTACAGAGGATTATATTGCGGACAATATTATAGCTTTATGTAAAAAACGTGATATGAGTAAATATCGGCTGTCACAATTGACTGGTATATCTCAATCTTCGATTGGAAAAATTATTGCTAAAGAAAGTTTACCCACTATGCCTACTGTAGAAAAGATATGTGATGCACTGGGAGTAACAATGGCACAATTCTTTGCCGGAATGGATGTTCCAGTAAGCTTATCAGAATCACAACAAGAGGTTCTGAATATTTGGAATAATCTTGATGAAAAAGAACAGAATGTAGTGATACAAATGCTCCGGGGACTTCAAAAATAAAGGAAACAGTTGTAACGAAAATGTTGACTGTTTCTTTTTTTATGGAGTTGGGAGATTATGGTGATTGAAAAGAAATATTATGATATTGCACAGCGTGAATTGGAAGAAATGCAAAGAGAAATTAATGCAGAAAAAGCGCAAATGTCAGAAGAAGAGATACTAGAGGATAAAAAATGGCATGATGAACAATTGGAAACAATTATAAAAAAGGCAGAAGCTCATATGCGTCGTTTTAAGAAAGTTCCAGATCCTCAAAAAGTAGTGAAATTTACTTTTTTACAAAAAGATGCATTGGAAATTGCCCGAAATATGCAGATGAATATAAAAACTGAGCGTAAAGAAGATGATTTATGGGGGACGATAGAAATGTCATTTAATAATATGTGGTTTTTAGATTCGGCTCCTAGTGAATGGAAAGATATTTGGAATAACTTGATGAAAGAAGCTCAGAGAGTGTATATAGAAGCAAAAGATAACATGATCATGTATCAATATTATTATGATTTGGCGGTAGAAGTTCCTTGTGTGCAGACACAATACAAATAATGATATATGAATGCTGTTCTGTAATAATTTTATGATATACTGTGGATATGATATGTAAAAATAGTCGGAGAAAGATTTGTGAATGTACGATTATTTAGGAGGAAAAAGCATGACAGATGCAGAACAAAGAGAGGCTGCCCGTCAATTTGTAAACCGATGGATGGGAAAAGGGAAAGAAGATGAAGATGGACGTTCTTATTGGATTGATTTATTGACGAATGTTTTGGGAATGGATAATGTGACAGAACGTTTGAACTTTGAAAAGAAAGTTGTAATTGATGGAAATACAAAACGTATTGATGTATATATTCCTGAAACACGAGTAATTATTGAACAGAAGAGTCTTGGAAAAGCATTGGATCAGAAAATCAGGAATTCAGGAGATGTTGATCTTACTCCATTTGAACAGGCAGACAGATATAATGGGAAGCTGACTTTTGATGAAAGAGCTCGGTGGATTGTTACGTCAAATTTTGCTGAAATTTGGATTTATGATATGAACCAGAAACAGCCAGAACCGACAAAGATTGCTTTAGATGAATTACAAAGCAAATATCCATTGTTGGACTTCTTGGTGAAAAAGGAAGTAAAGACAATATCGCATGAAATGGAAGTATCAATAAAAGCAGGAGGTATTGTTGGGCTTCTTTATGATGCGTTTTTAAAACAATATCGTATACCAGATATTAAGGAAAAGGATGAAACACTTGAGCAGAGAGAAAAAAGAGAGCATAAACTAAAGAGCCTGAATGCTTTATGTGTGCGAATTGTTTTTTGCTTGTATGCAGAAGATGCTGGTATTTTTGGAAAGAGAAATATGTTCCATGATTATTTGGAAACATATGAAGTAAAGGATTGCCGGAGAGCTTTAATAGAATTATTTAAGATATTGGATACACCTGTATCAGAGCGAGACGAGTATTTGGAGGAAGAACTTGCTCAGTTCCCGTATGTAAATGGTGGGTTATTTGCTGATGAAACTATTGAGATACCACCTTTTACAGAGAAAATTAAAGAATTACTTCTTACAAAAGCGTCAGAAGATTTTGATTGGAGTGATATTTCTCCAACTATATTTGGAGCGGTATTTGAATCTACATTAAATCCTGAGACCAGACGTTCAGGAGGAATGCATTATACATCTATTGAAAATATTCATAAAGTTATTAGTCCTCTTTTTTTGGAAGATTTGCAGAAGGAATTTGATAGTATTAGAGCAATTCAAGTGAAGCGTAAATTGGAAGAATTCCAAAATAAATTGGCATCACTTACATTTTTTGATCCTGCGTGTGGTTCCGGAAATTTCCTTACAGAAACATACCTGTCGCTTCGTCGTTTGGAGAATGAGGTGATAAAGGAAAAAGTTGGCGGACAAATGACATTGGTAGAGGTAAATAATCCAATTAGAGTTTCTATTCAGCAATTTTATGGAATAGAGATTAACGATTTTGCAGTTACAGTTGCAAAAACGGCTTTATGGATTGCAGAATCTCAAATGTTGGAAGAAACGAAAAATATTGTGTATGGATTTAATGACGATTTTCTTCCTTTAAAGACATATGTAAATATTACAGAAGGAAATGCATTAAGAATTGATTGGAATGATGTAATTCCTGCAGAAAAATTATCGTTTATAATGGGAAATCCGCCATTTGTAGGAGCACGTTGGATGGCGTCGGAGCAGAAGGAAGATGTTGAGAAGATATTTGAAGGATGGAAGAGTATAGGAAATCTTGATTATGTTAGTTGCTGGTATAAAAAAGCGGCTGACTATATGGGAAATTATAATATCAGAGCAGCATTGGTATCAACTAATTCAATTACACAGGGAGAAAGTGTTTCGATTCTCTGGAAACCGCTTTTTGAATCAGGTGTACACATTGATTTTGCATACAGAACATTTATATGGGATAGTGAAGCGTCAATAAAAGCGCATGTTCATTGTGTAATTGTTGGCTTTAGCAGAGCTGTAAATAATAAGCAGAAAATAATTTATTCAGGTGAGAACGCAATTCCGGCGAATAATATTAATGGATATTTGCTTGATGCAGAAAATATATTCATTGAAAAAAGAATGAAACCATTGTGTAATGTTCCTGAAATAGCATTAGGTGGGCAAGCAATTGATGGTGGATTTTTAATATTGACGGAAGAGGAAAAGGAAGAGTTTTTGGAAAAAGAACCACAAGCTTCTCCGTTTTTTAGACATTATATGATGGGAAAAGATTTTATTGATCGAAAGCCGAGATATTGTATTTGGCTTGTTGGAGCTGATCCTGGATTATTAAAAAAATGTCCGATGATATTAGAACGGGTGAATAAAGTACGTGAATTTAGACTTAGTAGTACAAGAGCGAACACAAAAAAAGCGGCTGAGAATCCAACTTTATTTGCATCAATACTTGAACATAAAAATCAATATATTGCGATTCCCAAAGTTTCTTCTCAGAATCGTAGATATATTCCAATGGATTATTTAGATGGTGAAATTATTCCGGGAGACAAATTATTCACTATGCCAAATGCATCATTTTATGAATTTGGTGTATTGATGTCGAATGTTCATATGGCATGGATGCGAGCAGTGTGTGGAAGATTAAAAAGTGATTATAGTTATTCAAACACAATAGTGTATAACAATTTCCCGTGGCCTGTAGTAACGGAGAAGAATCGGGAACAAATTGAAAAATCGGCACAGGAAATTTTGAAAGCAAGAACATTATATCCTAGTAGTAATCTTGCGGCTTTATATGATCCTTTAACAATGCCAGCCGAGTTACGGCGAGCACATACTGCAAATGATAAAGCTGTTATGGCTGCGTATGGCTTTAGTACAAAAATGACGGAAGCAGATTGTGTGGGAGAGTTGATGAAATTATACCAGAAAATGCAATGATAAAAGTTTATAGAGCTGTTTTTTGCTCAAAGTAAAATATTTGAAAACATAGAATATTCCAAATCCATAAAAGATGAATGAAAACCAATATGGGAATTTTACAAGTATTACAAAATTTGTAAAATTTTCATATTGGTTTTTTTGTAATCTGAAAAAATTATAAATTTGGATATCGAGTAAGGTATCGGATTTTTGATTTTTATGTATTTTTCAATTTTGGATATGGCTCCGAAATTGGCAATTTTGCGGAAGTGTATCCACACTTCCTGTCCTTGCTGTTTTTATAATCACATGGTGATTTCACAGGGATATAGGGCTGTTTAGCCTATTTTTTCTCCCTGTGCTGTGACCGAAGAAATTCGAGGAACCAATTATATATTTATGCTGAATGTGAGGAACTGGGGAGCACAATCCTCAGCAAGAATCCTACATCCGGAAAATATCATATTGCTAAAATAGCGATATGGTATTACCGGGGTGGATCTTGCTCTAATGTGTACAGTAACCTCGGCATAAATAGAAAGAATGGGTTTGGGGAATCCCCAGCAAGATAAAAACCTGATGAAAGAACATTTGTCGGAAAGACAATATTGTTAAACACAGGTGGATCTTGCTCTGGGGTAAGAAAGAAGTATCTTTATATTATCAAAATGATATTTGGAGTTTATGTTGTTGGAAAGTCGTAAGCAGGAAGATAACTTCAAGTTGTTGGTGCAAATATAATGAATAGAAGTGTCCAGTACATTTTTGGTGATGGGTATTTTGGTGGAATCCATTTTTATTTATTTTGAATAATAAAATTTTGAATCTGCAGCCGATTCTGCCTGCCGGACAATGTTTTTAGATATCTGTAAACGTCACGGACTGGAACTTGATGAAGAACCATCGTATGATGGAAGAAAGTATTTGGAAACACGATAGAAGCAAACGCTGTACTTATCGTCTTGTCTGGCAGGGAAGATTATTAGGCATTAACCAGAGAGATATCGGCAGAGAAAACAGAAGTGATAGACAATGATATTTGTTAGATATGCTTCTTGTCGTTGGCTGTATCATATTAAAACGCTTTTTACGTTAAAAAAGTGCTGTGATCACAAGGCTTTTTGCAAGCAAAAATGAAAAGGCTATATATAGGTAGCCTGTGAAACTGGAAGTGCCCATTTTGGGCCTGATTTAAAGAATAATGTTCTGACAGAGACCAATGGAATGACTCTCTGCTGGGGCTCCAAAAGAAAGGAAAAATGATTATGGAAAAAATGATGAATACAAAAACAGAGGGTAACACATTTACAAAGAAAATCGGGCAGACAGTCTATGTTGTCCGTTATCATTTCAATGAAAATGCAAAGGAAACAATGCAGGAGAAGATTAACCGGATGCTGGTTACAGAAGCAAGTCGACAGGCAGTGTATTAAAATTAGGTGGATGTAATTGAAGAAAAAATATGATATCATGTGAGTAACAAATCGGTATTTAACGAGGAGGTAATGATTATGAGTAGAAATATAAAAGGTGGTTTTTTAACATTAAGTGGTGTTGTTGGTATTGTAGGAATGATAATAGCAGCAATGCAAAATCCAGCAACTGCATGGGTAACGCCACCTGGAAGAATGATTGTAAGTATTTTAGAAAATGGATTATTGATTCCTACGGTTTTATTCCTTGTTCTTTTTATTTATGGATTGTATATTCTCCTAACGGAGAAAAACGATTGAGCAATACCGGTTTGTCGAATTAAGAAAACCGGTATTTGTGGAGGAGGAATTCTGTAATGAAATTTTTTGAAAATACCCGTAAGCCACAAGGCTTCGGCGGAAAATTGATGACGAAGATGATGAACAGCGGTCACGCCAAATTATCGCAATGGGGATTCTCAAATATCTCCGCGAAGTCTGATGCTGAAGTTCTGGACGTCGGCTGTGGCGGCGGAGCAAATATTGCGGTCTGGCTTGATAGATGTAGAAATGGCCACGTGACAGGAATGGATTATTCTGAGGTTAGTGTGGCAGAATCTCAAAAATTGAACGCCCTCGCCATTAAACAAGGGAAATGTAATGTAGTTCAAGGAGATGTATCTGCTATACCCTTTTCTGACGCGACTTTTGATTATGTTTCTGCCTTCGAAACAGTTTACTTTTGGCCAGGATTAGTAAAATGCTTTTCCGAGGTCAACCGTGTGCTGAAAAGCGAAGGCATATTCCTGATTTGTAACGAGAGTGACGGAACGAATGCCGCAGATGAAAAATGGACAAAGATGATCAATGGTATGAAGATTTACACATCTAAACAACTTGTTGCCGCTTTGAAAGAAGCGGGTTTTACAGAGATCAAAACGTATTCAAATGCAAAAAATCATTGGATAAGTATTGTTGCAACGAAATAGCCAATTTAAGTTTGTTGAATTAAAAATGAAATAAAGTTCCAGTAATCATAGAGTGTATGGATTCAATTCCATATGCTCTTTTTCTTTACTTAATTTCATGAAAAATGTAAAAATCTAATGTTACGAGTTGCATTAAAGAAAACTCGTAAGAAAAAAAGTAAAAAAATTTGCTTTTGACCACTGTAAAACATGCTCTGAGCGTTTCGTTATATGAAGGGATAATTTTTCTTTCATATTTCAAAGAAAAGAGGATAAAGAAATGTCAGAAAAAAGATGTTATACAGTTCAAGAGTTACAGGAAATCTTAGGAGTCAGCAGACCTACTATTTATAACCTTTTAAAGAAAAAGGAATTCCGGTGGATCCAGTTGGATGGCGGAAAGTATCGCATCTCTAAGAAGAGTTTCGATGACTGGCTCGATAACTTGGAACAATAAAAAACAGGGTGTTGATCAGGCAGATTTTGTCTGCAATCGACATCCTAAATTTTTATCTGGATTTGAGATATGATATAAGAAAAAACACTAACACTAAAAAAGACAGGAAGTGAAGAATAAATGGCAACAGCAATTATGAAACAAAAAGAAGTTCCGGAAATGGACGATGTTGAAGAGATCATTTCAAAGATATCAGAAGACAGTCCTTACAAACGGCGTCCGACACAAAAGAGAACCTGGATGACCGTGCCGGAAATGGGAAAGCTGCTGGGATTAAAAAAGACAGATCGATACTGGCTGGTGCATAAAAATGTTTTTGAATCTAAAGAGATTGCCGGAAAGATACGAATCAATATTGCCAGCTTTGAAAAATGGTACGCCAATCAGATTAAATACCATAAAGTTACCGGAGAAGAACCGGGGAAAGAATTGAAATCCTGGTCCTATTCCGTTAAGGAAGTTGCGGATCTGTTGGGTGTTGATGAGTATCTTGTTTATGATTTACTCAAGAAAAATCAAATGGAAGCTGTTATTGTCGATTACTGGAAACGAATACCAAAAGAATCTTTTCAGAACTGGTATAAAAGCCAGTCCCGGTATCGAACAAAGGAAGACAGAGAAAAAGACGCTCTTCTGGAAGATGCAACAATTACGATGCCTGAGATGGCACAGCTGCTTGGAACAACCAGAAGCGCAGTATATACAATTCTTGATAATCCAAAGTATAGTCATTTTTTTGAATTCATTGTGATTGCAGAAAAGAAAAGGATCACAAAAGAGAGTTTTCAAAAATTCCTGGAAGGTCAGGATCGGTATAAGCTGGATCCATCGAATGATTATGAAGAACTTGCACAGGAACAGAATATTGCCCTGGCTAATTTCCGGCGGAAGAAATTATCACAGACCGGAATACGAGGAAGCAATGGAAATATAAAGTATCTTACTTTTGATGAAGCTTCCTATCTGGCAAAGGTCAGCAGAAGCATGATCAACAAGTGGGCGGATAAAGGAAAGTTCACAGTAATAAAAGTTGGCAGTCGAGTTAGGATCCGTCGGGATGAATTTGAGGACTGGATGGAGCAAAGAGATTTGGAAAGGAGTATGCAATAATATGGCATCAATAAGAGAACGAAACGGAAAATTTAATGTAATCTATTCTTATACGAATGAAAAAGGTGAGAGGAAACAGAAATGGGAAACCTATGAAACGAAAGCCGAAGCAAAGAGAAGAAAAAAAGAAATTGAATATAAAAAAGAGATGGGATCATTTGTCGTCCGTAAATGCAAAACACTGGACGAGCTTATTACAGAATATGTTGCACTTTATGGCAAAGAAAACTGGGCTCTTTCTACATATGAAGGAAATGTCTCTCTTATCAATAACTATATTCTTCCGATCATTGGTGATACGAAACTCTCAGAGATCAATACCCGTTTCATCGAAAGATATTATCAGAGTCTTTTGAAGAGACGTGCAGTTATCAATCCATTGAATAAAACCAGTCGAAATGAATTTGTATCTTCCAGTACGGTCAGGGATATTAATAAGCTGCTTAGAAACTGTTTTGAACAGGCAGTGAAATGGGAGTTGATGGAGAAGAATCCTTGCACCCATGCGACTGTACCAAAACATAAATCACAAAAAAGAGACATCTGGACAGCGGATACATTGATGTATGCGCTCAGTGTCTGTGAAGATGAACGATTAAAGCTCGCAATTAATCTATCTTTCTCATGTTCCCTGCGACTTGGTGAGCTGCTTGGTCTTACCTGGGATTGTGTAGATATTTCTCATGAGGCAATTGAAGAAAACCGTGCATATGTCTTCATCAACAAAGAATCACAGCGTATAAGAAAAGAATCTTTAAATGCATTGGATGGAAAAGATGTGTTGCTGGTATTCCCGACAAATCATAAGAAGAATTCTACGGTCCGTATTCTGAAAACACCGAAGACAGAAAGCAGTGTGCGTAAAATATTCTTACCGAAGAGTGTTGCTAATATGCTGGTAGACTGGAAAGCTGAGCAAGATGAAATGAAAGAAATTCTTGGTGATGAATATATGGACTATAACCTGGTTATGGCAAGTACCTTTGGGCTTCCTCTCGGAGATGGAGCAATCCGTGGTCCTTTAAAAAAACTGATCGAGGACTATAATCTCCCACCGGTTGTATTTCACAGTTTCCGTCATAGTAGTGTTACTTATAAGCTGAAACTGAATGGTGGGGACATCAAAGCGGTACAGGGTGATTCCGGCCATGCTCAGGTCAATATGGTTACGGATGTGTACTCTCATATTCTGGATGATGACCGAAGGAAAAATGCAGAGCTTTTTGAAGAAGCATTTTATGAGAAAAAGAATCTGGATCCACGGATGCATGTACAGCAGGACAATAATAATACTGTTGCCAATGGTAATATCAAGGCATTCCCCGGAGGAACGCTAAAAAAGGTACCGCATAATTATCGGATCTGACGATTATGCGGTACTTTTATTTTGCAGGAAAAGCTATCTTATAAGTACTGACTGAACTCTATTTTTTCTTTATTGGGTCCCTCAATTGTAAAAAACTTTACACCATTCTCCCAAAATGGAAGAAAATGGATCTCATCATTGGTCGTATTCATCTGCATTTTTTCAATATACTGATAAATCTCTTTTATATCTTTTACATTAATTGCTACATGATCGATTGCCCCACTTTCCATGCGGGCAGCTTTGTTTTCATAAGTCTCGATCACAAGTGT
>OGLG01001820.1_pt1 | contig 11022 bp, 10 predicted proteins | sample 1572621 | NCBI WGS metagenome assembly OGLG01 (sample SAMEA2581912, study PRJEB24529) | metagenome | biome: Human gut stool | place: China | collected 2011 | reverse complement strand
CCCAAAGGGGTCAGTCCCGCGTGCCCCAAGGGGTCAAACACACGCGCCTTTTCCAAATGACAAAATCGGAGCATATACCGTTATCTCTCCTATAAAGCGAGGAGCGTATGCCGAAACATACCGAGTAAAAGACGCTCAGGGGGCTAAACGCTTTCTGAAGTTGATATGCACGCCTCAATTGAAGCACTGGCAAACAGACGAAACTGGTAATATAATTGAGGTGGAGGTCGCCAAAAAGTTACACAACCATAATTTGTGCGACAATATAGACTCAGGCTCTATGGTTATCGGAGGACAGAAATACTCCTATCTTGTCAATGTGTTTGTTAACAATGAGACTCTTGCAGAGTCTATTGCCCGAGGCCGGGAATATAGCATATATGAAATCAAGCAAATTATAACTGCTGTATTAACTGCACTTAAATATCTCCATACTCTTCCACGTCCTGTTATTCATAATGAGGTGACAATCCAAAACATCTTGTTGGATCTAAAGACTGATGACTTAAAAGATGTACGACTTATAGATTTTGGATATGCTCGTTATCTTGATATGCCAAACTGTAAATCCGGACTTGATGACTTGAACGTATTTTATCTTGCTCCTGAGCGGTTTGCTGGTGTTTCATGTGTTCAAAGTGATTTGTATTCTGTAGGAGTCTGCTTATATACTCTTATTTATGAGAAGCTGCCCTGGTTCTGTGACCTCGGGCATTGTTCAGATGCTGAGAAAATAGAAAAAGTATCAAGGCGTAGAGAACGACCGCTTGACATCCCTGATATTGATATGTTTGAGCTTGATAAACAACTTATCAATACAATCAAAAAGGCTCTTCTTTCTGATGTTAACGACCGCTTTCAGACGGCAGATGAATTTATTGCTGCGCTTAACGGTTCTGTAAAAGTTGACAATCCGGACTTGACTCGTCAGATGAAAGTGGGTGGCGATGAGAAGAAACAATCTACGGCGCACCATAAGCCGGCAGATGGAGAAGGCTTCTCAGCTATTGCCGGAATGAAGGAGTTGAAAGATTTAGTCAAAACAGAGGTAATAGATGCCATCAATCAGCGAGAAGAATATGAGCGATATGGTGTATCTATTCCTAACGGAATGCTACTGTATGGTCCTCCGGGATGCGGAAAGACTTTCTTTGCGAAACAGCTTGCCGCAGAAGTTGGATTTAACTTTATGGTAAAGAAGCCCAGTGACCTACAAAGCCGTTGGGTTAATGCCACGCAGGAAAATATCGCGGCAATGTTTAAGGAGGCTGAAGAGAATGCTCCAACAATTATCTTCATTGATGAAATGAATGAGCTGACACCTAATCGTGACAGCGGAAATGTTCATCAGATGCACCTCAGCGCAGTAAATGAATTGCTTGCGAATATGGACCGTCTTGGAGAAAAAGGCATTTTCGTGATAGGAGCCACAAATTACCCACATCTCATGGATCCTGCGATATTGCGTTCCGGGCGTCTTGACAAGAAATTCTATGTTGCGCCTCCCGATTTTGAGGCTCGTAAGGCCATGTTTGAAATGCTCTTAAAAAAACGGCCCTACGATTTCGGATTAGACTACGACAAACTTGCTCGTATGACAGAAAACTACGTTTTTTCAGATCTTACCCTTATAATCAACGATGCCTCCCGCAAGGCTCTTAAGGCTAAGAGCAAGATAACGATGGCTATTCTGGAAGAAACCATAACCAGTACGCAGTCATCGCTAAAACCGAGAGATATAGAGAAATATAACAAGATTAAAACTCAGATGGAAGGCGGCGAGATTGACAAACCGCGTCCTCGTGTTGGCTTCTAAAAACACAATGATATGAAAACCTCTGAAATTTATCTTCTTACAGCATTTGTCTGTTCAGCGTGTGATGGTGATATTGCACCGAAAGAAATCGCTCTGGTAAAGGATTGGAGTGAAAAAAGCAATCTGTTTGGTGACATTGATGTTGAAGCCAAACTGAATGAATACGTCGAGTCTATAAACAAATATGGCAACCGATTCATTAAGGAGTTCTTAATGTTATTGGGTACTAATGACTTCTCTGATGAAGAACAGCTCGAAATCATCCGTATTGCAATTGAAATGATAGAAGCAGATGGACTTATATTATACTCTGAAGTTAAGTTTTTCAAGAAACTACGTTCATGTCTCAGCATATCGGATGATGCAATCCTTAACGTATTACCTGATAAAGAAGATTATCTTCTGCCCGATATTAAAACCTCAGATTTCATCTTTGATGAAGATATAAAGTTCACTACAATAAATTTAAACGCCAATCAATAGATTTAGGTTATCTGGAGAGAGGCACTACCGATTATCAATAAGTCAGCTCATTTCCTAAATTGAAAAAACAGCGTTTCGAGTTCAACCCAGCGAAGGCGAAAGGCATCACTCGTGGAGTTGAAGCGTATCAGGGTGGTAAGAATCAGGATGCACTTGACTGGTTTAACAAAGAAATCAGTGAGCATCCGGATAATGGCTACGCCTATGTTTATACTTCTATACTTCGATATGGAAATCAGGAGTATGGAAAAAGCATTGTCCTCAATAGACAATGCACTAAAAAACTCCCCAAAAAAGAGAAAGAATGGAGGTCTCTTACTATTGTTTCATGCGCTGAAGTTTATACAGCGATGGGTGATACAATCAAAGCGCTTAATGACATGTCTCAAGCTATTCAGACCAATCCAACAAACGCTCGTTTCTATAATTAAAGAGCTAAACTTTATTACAAACAAAATCATTATACACTCGCAGATGCTGATTACCAAAAGATGATAAATCTTGATTAGGGCGATGTAATGGGGTATATGGGTATCGGACGTAATGCCAATGCTCAGGAACGATGGGATGATGCAATCAATCAGTTTGACTTTGTCATTAAGCTTGCACCGGATTATTCTTCGGGCTATTCTTTTAGAGCAGACGCATATATCGGGAAGAAAATGTGAAACGAGGCAACGGAGAACATTATAAAATTTAGATAAGCATTAATTTACTTTTTCAAGAAAATTTCGACAGATAGTGTAATTGGAGCAATAATTCTGATATTGACCGGTAACAATACCTAAGTTTATCCGATAATCCTCACTAATCCCCTTTAATAAGTTAGAGGCAACAAACGGATTATTCCATCTTGCGAATATGCGGTCAAGGTTAATCCCTCGACGAAGTTGTTTCTTCGCAAACTCATTGGCCTCTCTTTCATGAGAATCATTTTCTGAATCGTCATCTCCATTGGATCCGATATAGTCTTCGGTTGAGTTCGGAGTTAAATGATGATAGATATGTCCAAGTTCGTGAAAAATATTGAATGCAAAGTTGTCAATTCGGTCATACCGTTTTGTCACTACTATTGTGGGATTTGTACCATCCCAAAACGAATATCCATCAACTGGAGTGCGTTCAAAATTTTTGATTCTGAAAAATTTGATTCCATACTGATTAAGAACTTCCTCCACCTTATCTTCCACAAGAAAATTGTGGAAAAAGATATCATTGAGCTTATTAGAAAGTTCCTCTATCTTTGTTTGATCAAAAAAGGAGGTTAATGTCTTTTCCTTACTCTGATGACGTGCAATCAGTGTCCATGTAAAAAGATTCTGTACGTCTGTTTGCATTTTACTGGACTTTCTGAATTTTGCAATTTTTCTTTCCGGAAGACTGCAAAACTCATCCGCTGAGGTTACCCCTGCGTAAGAAAGTAATTTGTCCACATCCTCTATAGCCCCCTTGATGCCAAGAATCTTCTTAAGTATAGACAAATTAATGAACGGCTTAATCTTAAGCCAGTCTTTGATTTTGCTATATCTTGTTAATATTCCCTCATTACGATAAGCCTCTGCGATAACATATTTAGACTGCACATCCATCCATACAGCAGCTTTAATATCTGTTACAGCTTCCAATAAAACGGCTATCTCAGCGTTTATTAACCTTTTCCCTTTAATGATGTCATTAATCACAGACGCAGATTTGCCGAGCATCAAAGACAAGTCTTTTTGTGTGATAGATTTCGTTTCTAATGCATCTTGAACAAATTGTCCGGGCGTGATGGCAAAATCTTCATCGTTGGAATTCCTGTAACTAGTTGAAGCGGCCATAATTTCGGGGTCGAGGAGGTATGGGTTAGAAATTTCCGGCAAAATTACGAAAAACAATCGAAACTCCCAAATTAAAATGATTCGGGAATTACAGAATTATTTTATTGGTATTGATGCTTAAAATTGATATTTGTGGTTTGGAAAATTTTATATATCTTTGCAGTGGAATTGTGATTGATTCGATTCGGTCATCACTGAAATGCTTTTTTCTCTGAACACCACTCGAACTCAGTTACGAAAATTTCCAATGCTTAGTCCACCATATTGGGCTGCGGCCACTTAACTGGATATGCAATATAACACTTTGCAGAGAACCCTCCAAATGCCGCAAGATGTTTCAAGGATGGGATATGGCTCTCCTTATATGTAAAACATAAAAAATGAAAGGCAAATTTAAGGATAAAGAAGATAAATTGACTCCACTTTGACCAGAAAAAGGTCACAAAAAAAGGGAGTTTCGTCTGGCAGCGACTCCCTTTGAAATTCGTTTTGATTTGTGCCGCGGCACATCTTATGTTCCGTACAGCGTGACAAAGATAACACTTAACCTTGAATTTTACAAAGTGTTTTAAAGCATACTTTCACGCTGCCCTTTGAATACCAAGCGATTGCTTGGAATACGCATTAGCATTATTTAAGTTTTTAATTTTTCAATCAAATGAAAGGACGAAACCAACATGTGGTACCTCACGAAAGTGAGTGGGCCATTAGAGGTGCTGGTAATTCAAGGGTAACAATAATTACCTCTACCCAGAGTGAAGCGATTAACATCGCCCGGACGATCTCCCGGAATCAGAGGTCAGAGTTATTAATTCATGGAAGGAACGGTCGTATCCGTGCTCGCGATAGTCATGGCAATGATCCCTTCCCACCAAAAGGATAAAGTATGCTTAACAAGAAACGCATATTTAATATCGAGGGGTATCTCAGTAGATACTGTACCGATATCAACTTCTACGTAGAAGTTAGAGCGGCTAATGTCCCAGAGCAAATTCTGAGTCGTTTGGGCCTAAAGGCAGAACCAGGAGTGAGAAAAGTCCCTTATGGCGTTGGACCAATCTCTAAGTTCAATGCCAAAGGGAAAGTAATGAAACTAAAGAATCAACCGAAGATTGAGGTCAGACAGCGTCGGCATTCTCGTAAGACCGGCGAATATCTTGGAACTTGGCACTTGTGGATGTGGCAGCGTCAACAAGTCGAAGCGCCCAAGGTGCCCGTGGAGTTTGTAGAAAAGGATGACGAGTTACTCATAATTTCCCCCATACTTCAATACATCCCGGAAAACGAAGAGATAAACTGTCATACAGTGAACATCTTTCTTGAATGCTTTGGTCATGCAGCGTTCTACACCAAAGACCTTCAGGTTATGGTTTGGGCGCCAAAAACTACGCAAGGCAACTGGGTTATGCTCCCCGAAGGTACGTCCATCGAGGAGAAGCAGGAGAAAATCGAACAGGTTGTTAGGGATCGTGAATCACGCGGTATACCAACCTACAAATCTGGCCTCGAGATGCTAAAAGCCTATGGCCCTGGAGATATCGTCGCTGGCACCAATGGCTTTAATGGCTACTGCGCATATGTATATCCAGAGCGTGGCATCATTCTTCTTGAATGCCTTGACTATGGAAATGCAACATATGTGCTTCCATATGAGGGATGGGAGAAAACCTCTCAACTCACCAAGGGAGAGATTCTCGAAGGCAACCTATGCTTAAATAGAATACCTCATGATGTCAATTGGGCATCTCGCATTAGTAGAGTAATGCGTGGATAAGCAACTCAAATATCGAAAAGGCATCCTCGAGTGATGCCTTTTCGATTATTATTTCATTATGTTGTAATCTTGTATGGTGTTACTTATCGGTCAAAAAAACGAACAGGAGAAACACTTGTTTCAAGTTCGCTCGCTCTCCGTGGTAGAGCGAGCTTACCTCAAAACGAAAAATCCCTGAACGCAAATGCCAAAGGAATGGGGTGGAAGATATATGGAGTATATGGATTACGCTCCAATGTGCCCTCTATGCGTATTGAGTATTGATTGTCGAGTCAAACTACGGATGCACCAAGGGCAAAATCATCTTTGATTAGGAGCTGCGTGCAGACCTTTTGCACGTAATATGCACGTAAAAATAAAAGAAAGCAGCTTAACTTAGTGGTACTCACTTTGTTAAGTCGCTTTTGGGGTGCCCAGAACAGGAGCATTAACTATGAATCGAAATGAATAGTGCTCATTTTTGAGTGAATGTCGATATTTGCGTAAAATGCTGTAATTCAACTGAAATAAACTAAGTTGAATCAGTTCAAATTTCAATCAGACTCGAACTCGATTTGTTAAAATTCAACTTTCGCTGACAATTTGCTGACAAAAATTGTTGTATCTTTGTAGTGGCTTTAGAGCCTAAATACCAGTGAAGTAAACTAAGTTGAATTTAAACGAAACTCTCCAATGGCGACAATTAAACGCGCTTTATCGGCGAAGACAAATCCTTCGGGCAGGGCTGAAATCATGCTCCGAGTGTCCGTCTCCCATAGTGTATCACACCGTATCAAGAGCGGTCTCTTCATCAAGAAAGAGCTGTTCAAGGATAACAAATTCTCCAATCCCCGTGACCCGGAATTGAAGAAGGAAGTCCGCGAAGTTCAGGACCGGCTTGATGAAATTGAGAAGTTCCTTATTCGTATCTGTGAGGACACGCCTCTCAATAAAGTGACGAAGGACTTTCTTCTCACCCAGCTGGACTTATTCCTCAACCCTCCCGTGGAGGAGGCTCCTGTCGCGCCCGAAGTTACCTTCTTCGACATCTTCGAGGACTACATCACAAAGAAGAATATCTCTGAATGGAGAATCAAGCATCTGCGTGTTCTCAAACGTGCACTGATGCGATATGAACTCTATGTGCGCGCCAACGGCAACCGCCGGTATAAAATCAAGCTCGATGATTTCACGGTTGATGACGTGAACGACTTCGAGAAGTTCCTCCGCAACGAACATAAGTTCTACAAGAAGTATCCTAAAATCTACGAAGCTGTACCGGCGGATACGCACTCTCAGCGCAAAAAACCGAAACCTCACCCCAAGGGGGACAATACCATCGTCGGTCTCTTCGGATTGATGAGAGCGTTCTATCGCTGGTGCAGAGACCAGGAATTGACGACCAACGATCCCTTTGCCAAATACAACGGTACGACAACAGAGGTGTACGGCACTCCCTACTACATCTCCCTTGAAGAGCGCGACAAGATTGCCGACTATGACCTTTCGGCGAATCCCTCACTGGAGGCTCAGCGCGACATCTTTATTTTTCAGTGCTTGATTGGTTGTCGAGTGTCAGATCTTATGGCTATGACTCCTGCGAGCATCATTAACGGAGCCATAGAATATATGCCGCAAAAGACCAAGGGAGAACGTCCTCAGGTCGTCCGTGTACCGCTTAATGCACGTGCAAAGGCTCTGGTAGAGAAATACTCCGGGCGCGATGATCTGAAAGGGAAACTGTTCCCGTTCATCAGTTCGCAGAAATACAATGTGGCTATCAAGAAGTTTTTCACCGTATGTGGAGTGGACCGCATGGTAACTGTTCTCAATCCGACGACTGGTGCGGAAGAGAAACGCCCCCTCAACGAAATCGCAAGTAGTCACCTCGCCCGACGCACCTTCATTGGCAACCTCTACAAGAAAGTCAAAGATCCCAATCTCGTCGGCTCCCTCAGCGGTCATAAGGAAGGCAGCAAAGCCTTCGCCCGCTACCGCGACATCGACGAGGACATGAAGAAAGAGCTTGTTAATCTACTTGATTAAACCATTGGGGTTTACTGATAATCGAAGAAAAATGCGTAATTTTGTATTATGACACAGGATTTGACACTCTCTCAGAATAAAGAGTACCGTAGCTGGGTTAAGGAACTCAAGCAACGGTACCTTTCCGCCCGTATTAAAGCCTCCATAGACGTTAACCGCACATTGTTGAAATACTATTGGAGCCTGGGACGCGACATTGCTGACAAGCAATATGCCAACACTTATGGCTCCGGATTCTATAAAACGCTGAGTCATGATTTAAGGTCTGAAATGCCCGAAGAGAAAGGCTTTTCTGAGACTAACCTTAAATACATGTATTATTTCTATCGCCTTTATTCTCAATTAATTGAAAATCGTCCGCAGGATGTGGACGATTTTCGGAATCAGAATCATCCACAGGGTGTGGACGATTTCGTTTTGAAAGAAATATGCTCAATTCCATGGTTTCACCAAAGAACAATTATTGACAAGAGCAAAGGCGATGCTAAAAAGGCCCTCTTCTTTGTTCGTAAGGTGATAGAGAATAGCTGGGGACGCGATGTGCTACTGAATTTCCTCGGCACCGACCTGTACGAGCGTCAGGCGAAAGCCCTCACCAATTTCAGCAAAACGCTTCCGGCACCACAAAGTGATCTTGCACAGCAGACAACCAAAGACCCATACGTATTCAACTTCCTGGCAATGACGGAAGACTATAACGAGCGGGAACTTGAAGACGCTCTTGTTGCCAACGTGACGAAATTCCTTGTGGAGTTGGGCACCGGATTCGCTTACATGGGAAGACAGTATCGACTGCAAGTAGGCGAAAAAGAAATCTTCATCGACCTTCTGTTTTACAACACCCGCATACACGCGTATTGCTGCGTGGAATTGAAGACCGGCTCATTCGAGGCATCCCATCTTGGACAGTTAGGTCTGTATGTTACGGCAGTCAATCATCAACTGAAGACCGAATACGACAATCCTACCATCGGATTGTTGATTTGCAAGGACAAAGACAATATCGAGGCTCAGTATTCATTGGAAGCATACAATCTTCCTCTTGGAATATCTCAGTATGAACTATCCAAACTTATTCCCAAAGAGATAAAGAGTTCTCTGCCCTCTATCGAGCAGATAGAATCAACGTTGGAGCAATTATCGGAGAATGACGAGGAGTGATATTTTCAACTCCAACCTACATTTTAGAATTTGATAGTCCCGATTCATCACGAGTCGGGACTATAAGTATGTGTCTGCCCCTAATTGAGAGATCAGATTTCCATTCTATGCCCTTTGGATTAAAAATGGTGCTAAAAATGGTGCTAAAGCATCCTACATAAGGCAAGCTGAGAAAAGCGAAAGTTGATGTCGGTAAAAATGTCGTTAAAAATGTCGCTAAAAATGTCGCTAAAAAAGTGTCTTTGACCCAGATGAAGGTAGAAATGAAGGTAGAAATGAAGGTAGAAATGAGGGTAAAAAGAGGATTCAACTGTAAATTCAGCGGTAATTGTTCCTTAAACTGTAATCTATTTACACTTCGATGAAGGCGTCGTTTCGGAAGGTCGTATGCTCATTGTTGAAAACATACCCGAGCTGATTGGAAATACAGAGAGTGTTCCCAATCCTAATATCCACATTATAATGGGAATGACCATATATCCAATATTCTATATCACTGTCTTTTATAAAGTCTTCTAATTCGACAATGAACGCTCCATTCGCCTTACTGTCCTTGAACTTCGGGCACTGCATTCTGAATGAGGGGACATGGTGGCTCACCACAATCTTATGTCCGGCATTACTGGCGGCTACTGCTGATCTTACAAAATCAAGACACTTCCTGTGTTCTCTGTTGAAATCCGCGAAAGTCAATAAATCCTCGCCATACATTATGCGTCGGAAATCGGAGACTACCCGCTCTGTGAAAGCAGCTTCTTCCCGGGAAATTTCCGACCAGAGAGTCGATACTATGATGTCGGTGTCTTCTATGGAAATGACACTGTTATAGTACGCTGCGACATTATGGCGTATTTGATGTATGTATCCATTGTCCAGTGTCGTAATATCAAAATATTTGTAGAACTCATGGTTGCCCATCGCAACTATGACCTGTCTGTAATTCTCGGATGCCCAGTCCCAAAAAGGATGTTGGCTGTAGTTCTGATCTCCTAAATATCCTATATCCCCGGCAAGGATAAGAATATCACCCACTACTTTGAGCGGATTATGTTTGAGATAACTTGCATTCTCGGCAAATTCAAGATGCAGGTCTGATGCGTATTGTATCTTCATTATTCCTCCACAAATAGAACTTCCAACTGTTCGAGCAGTTGCCCGACAAGCACAGGCTCTGCATCGAGAGCTTTAGCCAACGCCGGAGCGAGATTATCATAATCGCTTCTGATCGCTGCAACAAACTCCCTTACACATTGCACAACGGACGAGGGCGCAGAAACACTGCCATCTTCCACTATGACCATGCTTTTCATTACGTCAGAGCGATGTTTCTTGATATTGCGTGTATTCACATGCAGTCCCCGCGCTTTGTCCGAAAGCAAGTTCAGATACGCCTTGGTTTTTAACGCAATCAAGGCTACGGGAGATGCGTGTCTGATTCCATCTGTGAGCGTACTGTTGGCTACTGTGAAATTATAGAAATCATCATCCATTATGATTGCGCTTAGGCTCGATATGTCACCGTCTATCGGCAGCGGTTCAATCACCAGACCGTGAGGTTCACCAAGCACGTCGGGATGTCGTGAAAGAAGTTCTATCATCTCAGGATAATCAGGCTTGCCTTCGACAAAACGATACAGCTCGTATTTTGTCGGTTCTCCGGCTTCCGACCTGCGTCGTTCCGGACGATAACCGGCTTCCTTGATAAAATTCCAGAATCTTTGACCAAATTCGGGAGTCATGTTCTCAACGACAACAATCATGTCGATGTCGTGAGTGGCACGGGGCCTGACCACCGTGCCGGTCATGGCTATGTCGCAGGCGGTGCCGCCTATAATCACATAGTTTTCCGAAAATTCGGCAAACGCCTCTTTGAATTTGTCTAATCCGACTACTACTGGTGCGATAAAATCGCGTTAGTTTAGAAATCATCAAATAACGAGAGT
>OGLG01001818.1_pt1 | contig 11039 bp, 4 predicted proteins | sample 1572621 | NCBI WGS metagenome assembly OGLG01 (sample SAMEA2581912, study PRJEB24529) | metagenome | biome: Human gut stool | place: China | collected 2011 | reverse complement strand
AATGGCTGTTGAAGATGCATCATTCGGTGCGCCCGAGGAATTCGTGTGCCGTGGCGCTGCGTAGCTTCGGCCATGCGTAGCGTTCGTTCCATGCGCGGATCAGGTCGCACTCGCGCATCGACGGGGGCGAGTTGTCGGTCAGGTATCCCGAGTATTGCACGGCGATGACCGGGAACGGGTAACCCGTGCGTTTGAGGTTGCGGATGTACCCGAATACGCCGTCTTCCAGGCGGGCCATATCGCCCGTGTGGATGCCCCACGAGTTCCCGGTATGGTAATGGTCGCTGCGGAACATCAGCAGTCCTTTGCCCGACGGGGACTCCCAGCGGTAGAGTGTCGGACGGTCGAACGGGACGAGGGCGCGGTGGTTGTTCGACCCGATCGAAAAATATTTCACGCCCAGGTCGGGCAGGTAATCCGCCAGGCACCATGCGATGCCGTTCACGTCGTTCTGCATGGCTGTTTCGACCGGCAGCCCCAATTCCCGGAATCGGGCCACGGGCTCGAGGAACGTCTTGTAATTGTTCTCGCCCGACAGCTCGGACATGTTGAAGAACATGGCCGTCACCTCGATCTGCCCTGCCTTGACGTACCTGATGAATTTGTCCACCTGTGCCTTGGGACGTATGCGCAACCATTCGCGTACGGGCCACGAGGCTTCGCATGTCCAGCGGAACTTCGCGTCGTCCGGGTAGTCGGCCGTCAGGTCGCAGTATTCCACGGCATAGTCGATATAGCGCAGGTGCTCGGTGAGTATTTCGGTCTGCGGTTTGGTATAGCCGATGTCCGTGTGCGTGTGCTGCACCAGGTAGACGGTGTATTTGTCCGCCGGGGCGATTTCCACCGCCGCCGACAGGGCTTTCCCGCGGTTGGGATGCACTTCGAAATCCACCGTGCGGCCTTCGTACCCTTCGGGAATGTTGACCTCGACGGTGTTTATGCCGCGTGACAGTGTGACCGTCCCGCCCGGTTTGCCGTCGTAGTTCCATCCGGCACGCTGGGGCTTGCCCCAGTTGACGAGGGTCAGCGTCACCGGGTGCAGCAGCTCCCCTTCGGTGCGGCCGTAAATCAGCCCCGGTTGCGAGTGGCTTCCGATGAGTGCGATGCCGTCGCCGGGGCGTGTGCATTTCACGCTGCGGTCGGCTTCGAGGACGATGGCGTCCCAGACGAGCCAGCTGCCGCCGGTATTGCGGATCGTGAGGAGGTTTTCCCCGGCGCCGAATGTCCCGGCCGGCAATAGGGCCTCGATCGCAAGGCCGCGTGCCGAGGTGCGTTTGGTATCCGGGTAGTTGATGTCGTCCCCGGCAGGCGCCTGCACCGAGGTGCGGAACCCGCCTGCGGAGATTTCGATCGTCGGGGGTGACGAGGCCTGCGATTCGACCAGGTAGAGTGTCAGCCGCATCTCCGCCCGGGAGGCTTGCGCATCGGCCCCGAAGCGGATCAGCAGCGATCCGTTGCCGTTGCCGGCCCATCCGTCCTGGGGCCCGGGCAGGATATAGGGGATCTCTCCCGGTGTGCTGCGCCCTACGTCGTACGCGGCCGCCGCGCCGGGGAACCGGCCCAGAAGGTCGGAATACGCGCCGTCGTACAACGCGAACTCGGCGGCCGAACCGTCTTTGCGGCCGATTTCCCATACGGGCCTGTAGGGTGTTGCCGACAGGCTGCCCCATAGCAGGGCCGCCAATACGGCGAGGATGGAATGCTTGTGTCTTTTCATATCGGAATTTTTGGGTTATTCGGGGTCAGTCCATTTTACGTCGGTCATTTTTGCCACATGCCTGCCGGTCATGTCGGTGATCTCCGAGCCGACGTTGAGCGTCAGCGGCCAGTAGGCTTTCAGCCCTTCCTCAGTCCCGGAGAAGTCGCATGCCACATCGGCTGCGGCCTCGGCCTCGGTGCGGACGTCCGCCCAGATCGAAACGTGCTGGATGTTGCCGCGCATGTAGCGGTTCGAGTAGGAGGGGGCGGTGCCCAGCTGCAGGTTGCAGGTCGGCTCCACGATGGCCTTGCCGCACGCGAAGCTCTTTACCAGCCGTCCGTCCAGATAGAAGTGCATCTTGTCGTTGGCCTTGTACGTGGCTGTGATGTGGTACCACTTGTTCAGCTCGATCGTGCAGCAGGTGCCGCCCTTCCAGCTCCCGTCGTTGACGTAGAACTGCAGGTTCGCGCCGTTGTTGCGGATCATGATGGCACCCTTGCCCTGTTCGCACGAGATGACGTTCTGGTCGCCCGCCGCGAATTCGTCGAAACGTATTTTCATCTCCCACGTCAGCTCTTCCGTGAGATCCCAGTCGCCTGCGGGCCCGAGGTTCATCTTCGACCCGGCGTTGAAATAGGGGATTCCGGCCTTGACGATGTTCTCCCGGAAGGCTTTTATCGCTTCTTCGAGTTGTTTGCAGGCGTTCCGGTAGCCTTCGTCCCGCGAGGTGTTGTGCATGATGTAATAGGCCTGGTCGATGCGGGCCTGCAATGCCTTCTTCGATCCGGGGGCCGTGTCGCCCTCTTCGATCCCTTCCGTCGACTCTTCGACGAGCGATTCCGCCTGGCGGATCAATGCCATGAGCGTCTGATGTGCTTCGGAATAGTCGTCGTCGCTGCATGCGCCCAATACCAGTGCCGCGCAGAGCAGGGTTGCGATCTTTTTCAGTATGGTTTTCATGGTCGTTTACTGCATTAGGTGTTTAATATCCTTCGTTTTGTCCCAGGGTTCTCCAGTCGGGCATGCCGTCGAACTGCGTCTGCGGGATGGGGCGTACGACGTGGTACTCCTTGATGTTGTCCTTTGCATCGGGGTTGTAGATCCTCACCTGGTCGATGAGCCTGCCGAAGCGTTTCAGGTCGAGCCGCCGCTGCCACTCGCCGAAGAGCTCGCGGGCGCGTTCCTCGAGGATGAAATCGAGTGTCATGTCCTCCTCGGTGACCTTCATGGCCTCTTCGTATTCGGGCTTTTCGTGGTTGACGGCGCGTTTGCGCAGCTGGGTTATGTCCTCGGCGGCACCCTTCAGGTCGCGGTTCTCCGTGCTCCGGATACGCGCCTCGGCACGGATCAGGTAAAGTTCGCCCAGCCGGATCACAGGGTAGCTGCGATCCGACAGCTCCGACATGTTGCCCGGCCGGGTGTGGTCGTAGAACTTGGTCATGCCGATGAACGTCCAGCGATCCTGCGGGATGCCGTCGGCGTCGAACATGTCGTTGCGGTCGAATACCGTGAAGGTCTTTTCCATGCGCTTGTGTTCCTCGACGGGCAGTACGTCGGGACAGAGGTAGAGCGCCGTGTCGATGTATTCGCGCCACTGGTTGAGCGGGAAGGCCGAACGGTCGTCGGCCGGGTCGTTGTAATACCATACCCATTGGTGCAGGTCGCTCCAGCGTTTGTCGGCGTCGCGGTCGAACAGATCCATGAAGTAGGTCGAGGGGATCGCCTGGCAGCCGCCGTAGCCCGTCCATTTGAGCATGGTCTGCACGCCCGGAAAACGGTCGATATACATGGCATACCACGACCAGTAGCCGTTGGCCTGGCGGAAGGCGTCGTCCTCGGTGAATTCCGTCGTCCAGATGAATTCGTTGTTGGTTTTGTCGTCGGCCCACAGGTCTTTGAGCGAGGGGCAGAGCTCCAGCCCGTAGTGGCCGATCACCTGCGATGCCATGTCGGCGGCCTCGTCCCACTGTTCGTTGTAGAGGTACATGCGTGCGAGCAGCGCCTTGGCTGCGGGCATGTCGATGCGCCCCGATTCCGTGGTGCGCGTGTCGGGGAATAGCCCGATGGCTGCCTCGAGTGCGCCGATGATCTCTTCGTAGAACTTCGCGCGGGGCGAACGGCGGGCTTCGGTGCCCTCGGTCTCGTCGGTTGTCATCGGCAGGTAGCTGTCGCCCCACGTCTCGGTGACGATCCACAGGAACAGAGCCCGCATGACATACATCTCCGCTTTGAACTGGCTCTTTTCGTCCTCGTCGGCAAAGGGCGTCTGGTCGATCGTTTCGAAGAACAGGTTGATGTTGAACAGCGCCTTGTAGCAGTGGTTCCACAGCCATGCCACATTGCCGTTGGTGGCGTCGAGCCCGTAGTAGTCGCACAGGCCCACATCGCCCTGGTTCTTGCCGCGCAGGTAGATGTCCGTCCCCAGCTCGGTCATCAGCGGCCACTGTCCGTCGCCGCCGTAGAGGTTGTTGATCTTGGTGTAGCTCTGGTATACCAGCGCCTTGATGCCGTTTTCCTCCTTGAATATCTCGGTCGTCGACCCGTAGGTTTCTTCTTCGAGGAAGCTCTGGCATCCGGTCAGCCCTATCGTAAGTGCCGCCGCAAACAGGATGAATATCTTTTTCATGGTCTGGTTTTCGGATTTTAAGTTAGAACTGGACATTCGCGCCGAAGATATAGAACGACTCCCACCACGAGATGCCGCCCGTGTTCTGGAACTGGCTGTAACGCCACGGGGTGTTCATGGTCACATAGAAGCGCGTCTTCTTCACCACACGCCCCATCCATGCCCGGGGCAGGGTGTAGCCGAGCGTGATGTTGCGGATGTTCACGTAGCTGTTCTTGTAGTAGCCTGTGGCGTCGAGGTATTTGATCGACTGTCCTTCGACCGGGCGTGGATGTCGGTCGGAGGGTTTTTCGGGTGTCCAGTAGTCGATCTTGTAGGTGTTCCAGCGCCCGAGCTGGTTCGCCCATTCGCTCGTGCTGCGGCCGTCGTGGGCCAGCGAGCCGAACTCGCCGTATACGTCGACCGAAAAGTCGATGTTCTTCCACTCCGCATTGATCTGCAGGCCGCCGACCCAGTCGGGGCGTGTCGTGCCGAGGATCGTGCGGTCGTTGCCGTCGATCTTGCCGTTGCCGTCCAGATCGGCGACCTTGACCTCGCCGGGTTTCTGTCCGTAGATCGCGGCCAGGTCGGCTTCGTTTTCCTGCCAGATGCCTACCTGTTTGTAATTATAGTGTACGCCGTTGACCGGATAGCCTACGAACAGGCCGTTGTTGATGTCTTCCTTCATCTTGGGATCCTGCAGGCGTATGAGCTCCTCCTTGTTGCGGTAATACGAGAGGTTCACCCCCAGGTGGAAGTCCTTCGTTTCCACGGGGACGGTCGAGAGGCTTACCTCCCAACCGCGGTTGCGGGTGTCGCCGATATTCGTCCACGCCCGGTTGAAGCCCGAAGTATAGGGCAGCACCTTGAGGTAGAGCAGGTCGTAGCTCTTCGAATCGTAATAGTCGATCGTACCGTGGATACGTCCCTTGAGGAACCCGAAGTCGAGGCCGACGTTGTAGGTCGTCGTGGTCTCCCATTTGATGTTGGGGTCGTAGGCGCCCGGCGTGAGGTAGAACATGTGCCCGGCGCTGCCCATGTAATAGGTCTTATAGACGTCGGTCGACATGTAGTAACGCGCCAGGTAGGGATAATTGGAGCCGATCTCCTGCTGCCCGGTCTGCCCCACGCCGACGCGCAGCTTGAGGGCCGAGACGGCACGCGAATCCTTCAGGAAATTCTCCTCGGCGATGTTCCACGCAAAGGCGCCCGAAGGGAAGAGGCCCCAGCGGGTGTCCTCCGAGAAACGTGATGAGGCGTCGTCGCGCAGCGTGAAGGTGAAGAGGTATTTCGAGGCGATCGAATAGTTCAGGCGTCCGTAGAACGAGAGCAGGTAGTTCTCCTGGCGGTTGAACGGGTAGCGCGAATCCTCGCCCTTCTGCTCGTGCGTCTCGTTGAAATAGGATACCGAGTGGTCGGAGCTGTAGAAATGCTGCCACGAATAACCGGCCATCACGTCGAGGTGGTGGATGCCCCACTCCTTGTTGAAGTTGGCGTAGAATTCGAGCAGCTGGTTGCGGCGGAAGTTCGTCGTCCACGAATACTGTCCCCAGCCGCGGGCCTCGGTGTCGGTGTATGCCTGGAACGAGCCGGGGTTCACGCCGTCGTAGGTCTTGGCGCTCGATACGTCGAGGCCGAGGTTGAGGTTGAAACGCAGCGCTTCGAAGCCGTGAACCTTATAGTCGATCTGGGCGTTGCCGATGAAACGCTTGGCACGCGCCGTATTGTCGCGGTCGTAGAGCTGCGAGAGCGGGCCCGCACCCAGCAGGGTGTTGGGCGTGAAGTCCTCGCCGCGGCCCGATCCGTAGTTCCAGTATCCGTTGGTGGTCGTGTAGTCGATCGAACCGTCGTCGTTGCGGAAATAGGGGTCGATCGTGGGGTTGAAGAAGGCCGCCGAACCCACCACGCCGCCCGAGGCGTAGCGCTGCGACGTGATGACGCCCTTGGCGTTGAGGTTGACCGTGAGGTGCTTGTCGAAGAAGTTGGGCGAGAGGCTCAGGTCGAGCGTCCCGCGTTCGTATTTCGACGTTTCGAGCGTACCCTGCTGGTTGGTATAGCCCACCGATGCGCGGTAGGGCATGCGGTCGTTGATGTTGCCGATCAGGCTGACGTTGTGGTCATGCGAAATGGCGGTGCGGAAGACCAGATCCTGCCAGTTGGTGTTCTTGTCGCCGAGCATCGACTGTACCTTGTCGCCCGTGGTCGTACCTGCGGGATACACCTGGTCGATGTAGGTGCGGAATTCGCCGGGGGACATCACGGGCAGCTCGTCGGAGTTGGTCTGGACGCTCACGCTGCCGCTGTACGATACGCGGGGCGTGTTGCCGCGCCCCTTCTTGGTGGTGACAAGGATGACGCCGTTCGAAGCACGCGAACCGTAGATGGCCGCCGCCGAAGCGTCCTTGAGCACGGTGAAGGATTCGATGTCGTTGGGGTTGATCGTCTCCAGCGGGTTGGCCATACCCTTGCCGCCGTCGACTGCGATGGGTACCCCGTCGATCACGATCAGCGGGTCGTTCGAGGCGTTGAGCGAAGCCGCACCGCGCACGCGGATGGTGGCGCTCGATCCGGGGCCGCCGTCGCCGGGGATGATGTGTACGCCCGGAACCTTGCCCTTGAGCATGTCCTGCGTGGAGACCACGGCGCCGCGGTTGAACTCTTCGGCCTTGATTGCCACGACCGAACCGGTCATGTCGTTCTTCTTGACCGAACCGTAGCCGATCACCACCACGTCGTCCACCATCAGCGCATCCTCTTCGAGCACAACGTCGATCGCCGAGCGGGTGCCTACGGGCACCTCCTGTTTCTTGTAGCCTATGAAGCTGAATTCGAGCGTCGCATCGGGGCCCGCCTGGATCGAATAGCGGCCGTCGGCCCCGGATGTCGCGCCGGTTGCGGTTCCCTTCACGATGACGGTGGCGCCGATCACCGGTTCGCCCTTCGCATCCCTGACCGCACCCGTTACGAGGTTGCCCTGCGCCTGCGCGTCCATCCCGCACAACACCAGAGCAATTATACATACACTTTTCAAAAGTGTCGTAAGGACTCTTTTCATAATAGGTTTCTTTCAGTTAAGTAATTAATGATTTGCCGGGCTATTTCTCCCCGAAGGTGATGCCCGACGACGAGCCCCCGTCCTGGAAGCCAACCGCCAGTTCCGCATAGTTCGTCCCGGTGAGTGCCGTGCCGTTCACCGAACCGCCTGCGGCGCTGTCCTCCACGCTTTTCTTGTTCCAGCCCACGAGCGCCCCCGCATGCAGCGCACATGCCACCGCGCCGAAATTCCTGCATCCGGACACGGCGCCCACGTCGTTGCGCCCGATGATGCCCCCGGCCGCCAGCAGCGCCGAAGTGCCCTCGACGGTGGCCTGTACCGCACCGTTGTTGACATTGCCCGTGACGGCCGACTTGTCCTTGGTATTGTAGTCGTAGCCGACGATGCCGCCCGCATAGGAGCTCTTGCCCGCCTGGGCATTGTGCATCCAGACCGCACCGTCGTTGGTGTTGTTGGTCGCATGGCCCGACTTGATGATGCCCGCGATGCCTCCGGCGCCGATATTGGCGTTGCTGGAATTTACCGTCGCCCAGACCTTGCCGCTGTTCGTGCAGCCGTTGGTCACCGCCGTGCCGTCCGTGCCGTCGTAGAAACCCACGATGCCGCCTGCGGCCTCCCAGTTGTTGGCCGTCGCCGTATAGGCCAGGGTGATGTCGCCGCTGTTCGAGCAGTCGTCTATCGTGCTGGCGTTGTGCGTACCGACGATACCGCCGATGCGGGTCACCTGCAGCTTGTCGGAGCTGACGGCCGCCCTGTTGGCACAGCCCGTGACCTTCGCCCCGCTGTACGTCTGCCCCGCGATGCCGCCGATGCAGAGGTAACCCGCGCCTGCGGCATTGGCCTGCACGAATTTCACCTCGGCTTCGTTCGTGCAATCCCGGATCGCCGCCGCATAGTTCACGCCCGCGATCCCGCCGATGAAGCAGTTGCCGTTCATGTTCGAGACGACGGTGCCTTTGTTGGTGCAGTTGTCGATCACCAGCGTCGGGCAGCTGTCCACGATATAGGCGACGATGCCGCCGATGCGGTGGGCTGCCGACGTGCCCGCGTTGTCGAACCGGATCTCGCCCGCATTGGTGCAGTTGCTGATGGTCGTATTGACCGCGGTCTTCATCACCGAGGCCGTAATTCCCGCCACGGCGTTGCCCAGCCCGAGCGAAGTCATCACCGGGCCGTGGTTGTGGCATCCGTCCAGCGTGATCGCCCCGGCCGCGTCGCCCGAGCCGTCGACGATGCCCGCGATACCGGCCACATAGCTCGCCACGCCCGCCGTCGCCACGTTGCTCACCGCGCCGTAGTTCCTGCAGCCGCTCATCTTCCCGTTATACAGGCTGCCGACGATGCCGCCCGTGCGCGACTTGCATCGGGAATCCGCCGTGACGGTCACGGGTACGAAGCTGGTCACGCCGGTGAGCGTATTGTTCGATTGTGCGACGATGCCCGCATAACACCACGTATCGGTGTCGGCGCTGTATTTGAGCTCGATGCGGCTCGTCCCGTCATAGGAGGCCGTCCTTCGACCCGAAAACCACATCCGAGATCGCCCCCTTGGCATAGGCGAAGAACCCGGCATAACGCCCGTCGGCCGATACGTTGATATTGTAGATACGGTGGCCGTTGCCGTTGAACGTCCCCGTGAAATTCTCGACCGGCGTCCACGGGACATTCCGCATGTCGATGTCGGCCTGGAGGTCGACGATGGCACCGCCGTTGTCGTCGGCGCACTCCTGCGCGAAGTTCACCATGTCTTCATAGGTGGCGATCCTCAGCCGGAAGAAAAGCTCGGTCGCGGCTCCGACGCAGTTCCCCGCAAAGGCCACTTCCTGCGTTTCGAACAGGTTTTTGACGAAGACGCTCCCGTCCGTACAGGAGATCGTCGCCTTCAGCCCGCCGTCCACCTTCGTACCGCTGACGATCAGGAAATTCACCGTCTGGGCCTGCACCAGCGACATTTCGCCGATCTCCATCGTGAGGATGTCCGACACCGCGGCATCCTCGCCGACAGTCACCGCACCCGTCCGGGGATCGACCACGGCCTCCGATACGGCCAGGTGCCCCTCCACACCGTCGGGGTCGACCGGTTCGAGCGTGATTTTCGAAATGGTCTTCGAAGCCTCCTCGCCGATCGTGAGCGACAGCACCGAAGCCAGCGGCTTGAAGTGCAGGCCGAGGCTGCCCTGGGCGGGTGCGGCGTCGGCCGCATAGGCATACATCGGCAGGGTAGCGCCCGTCTGGTCGGCACCGACCGCAAATACGCCGTCGACGGCCTTGAAATAGGCCGTCACTTCGCCGCGAGCGTCCGCGGGCAGCGAGAGGGCCATCGGATGGAACTCGACACCGTTGCCGGCATCGTAGGTTTCGTACACATAAGAGATCCCCTTGTAGCCGACGACGATCTGGTCGCCTTCCTGCCATAGGGGAGCATACGCCTCGCCGTCCCCGGTAGCGGACGGGATCGCATCGATCGTCGCGAGGATCGTCACGGCATCCGCCGAAGGTTCGTCCACGGGGGATACCTTCGGATGCGTGTTGTCCTCCGAACAGCCTGCGATCGCCAGCATTGCTGCTGTGAAAAGAAAAATTTTTCGCATGGTTTTGTTTTGTTGGTTAAGAAATATTTGGTTGGTGGAAATACGGGTTGCAGGGTTTGCCCGGCGCGGGCAAACCTTTCGTACGGCTGTCGCGCACCGGCTCTGACGGCGGAAAAACACACTTAAAGCCATCGTGCAGGTAAATCATACGATATACTTATATATCAAATTTATGGCACCTCTGCAAATGAGGGTGTGGTCGGCGGCTGAAGGCGCCTTCGGAAATGTCGCTTCCATCGGTCGAGTAGTTTAGGCGGTGTTCATAGATACATACAGCCGACCCGCTCAAACCACTTACCGGAAATTGAAAAAATCGGGAGCAGGATCAAACGAAAAAGCGCCGGGATACTATGTATCCCGACGCCTTGGGGTCTGTGCCGCTCCGGCCTATACGCCCCGCATGAAGAGCAGCGAAAGCAGCAGCAACAGTTGTTCCTTGGAGAGTTTCCGGCGCAGTTGCTTGAGCGCCGCATACATGTGGTTTTCCACCGTGCGCGGCGAAATGCCCAGCTGCTCTCCGATCTCGCGGTTCGAAAGGTCTTCGATGTAGCTCAGACGGAACACTTCGCGGCATTTGGGCGGCAGCGACTCGATGGCCGCATCGAGGCTGGCGCGCAGGTCGTCGTTGTAGAGTTTCTGCACGACGGGGCTGTTGTCGGGTGCATAGTACGAACTGCCCAGCGCGGCGATGCGCTCCCGGTAGTAGGCGCCGTATTCGCCGGCGCGCCTGTTCTTGTCCAGGTAGTTGAGCGAGCGGTTGTAGACCGAACGCAGCAGGTACTTGTACAGCGAGTTCGAATCGTCGAGCGTCTCCCGCCGCTGCCATACGTTGTAGAACACGTCCTGCACCACGTCCTCGGCCCAGTCGTCTCTGAGGAACAGACGGGCGTAGGAAACCAGCATGGCGTAATATTTCCGGCACAGTTCGTCGAACGCCTTGCGGTCGCCCGCGCGAACCCGTGATATTAGCGAGATTTTCTCCATCGGATAATCAGATTCGGTACAAAAATAAACATTCTCGCCGAACGAAACAATGTCCGGTCCCTTTTTTAATTTTTTTGTAATCCGGTTAGGTGGTTTCCCGCGATC
>OGLG01001811.1_pt1 | contig 11105 bp, 7 predicted proteins | sample 1572621 | NCBI WGS metagenome assembly OGLG01 (sample SAMEA2581912, study PRJEB24529) | metagenome | biome: Human gut stool | place: China | collected 2011 | reverse complement strand
TACATAACCGACTTACACATAGTCTGGAAGTATCATGCGTAGGACGTTCATTGGGAAACAACGTGTCGGCCGTGCTCAGCGAAAAATACAAAAACGAACCGTGGTGTTACAAACTCAACCACTTGGGAGCCATCACCTCGGCGGCATGTCTTGCCCACGATTTGGGAAATCCTCCTTTCGGGCATTCGGGTGAAAGAGCTATCGCAACTTATTTTTCCGAGGGAAACGGACAAATAATAAAACAAGAACTGAAAAACGAATATCATTGGCAAGACCTTACACACTTCGAAGGTAATGCAAATGCTTTTCGACTGCTCACCCATCAATTTCAAGGACGGAGACCCGGAGGGTTCGCCCTCACCTATTCGACATTGGCCTCGATAGTCAAATATCCCTACTCCTCCATACAATCGACAAAAAAAGGAAAATCGGGATTTTTCACCTCCGAGAAACAAGACTTCCTGCGTATCGCCCGAGACTTGGGATTACTGCCGGACGGCGATAGCGGCGAACGATACCATCGCCACCCGTTAGTCTATTTGGTCGAAGCTGCCGACGACATCTGCTACCAAATTATGGACATCGAGGATGCCCATAAACTGAAAATCCTGACAACCGAAACCGTCAAGAAATTATTCCTCGACTTTTTCGATGACAACAGAAAGAAACACATCAACGAAGTTTTGGAAATAGTGAGCGACCTCAACGAGCAAATCGTTTATCTGCGGTCATGTGTCATCGGCACGCTCATAGACGAATGCTCCACGCTGTTTTGCCGGGAAGAACAAGCGCTGTTAGAGGGAAGATTCAAAGGAGCTTTGGTAGACCACATTTCCGAAAGGCCCCGGACGGCCTACCAAAATTGCGCCGACACCGCATGGACGAAAATTTACAAATCGTCCGATGTCCTGGATATCGAGTTAGCAGGTAATCGCATCATTTCCGTTCTGCTTGACAAATTCCTGGATGCCGTACGATTCCCCGACAAAGCCTATTCGAGACTATTGCTGAACAAAGTACCCGAACAATACGAAGTACATTCCACCACGCTGTATGGTAAAGTTCAGGCCGTCATCGATTATATATCGGGTATGACCGACGTTTATGCCCTCGACCTCTATCGAAAAATCAACGGCATGAGTTTGCCGTCTCTCTAAATATGAATTATGAAAAAAATCGCTATAATTTCTCTATTGTTACTCGTCTGCCCGCTCATACGGGCGATTGAATACACGGTCGATAAAGTTCCCAATGTGCACCTTGATGACGGGAGACGTTTCGTAAGCAATCCAGACGGTATTTTATCGGCCGAGACAGTAAACACCCTCGACCAAATGCTATTCTCCCTACAAGAAGCCAACACTTCCGAAGTTGCAGTCGTCGCCTTACAGTCCATTGGGGACGACGACATAGACGACTTCGCCACGGACCTTTTTACCCGATGGGGAATAGGAAAACAAAACGACAACGGACTGCTGGTTTTATTAGTACTCGACCAACGCAGAATGACATTCCGCACAGGGTATGGTATAGAAGGAATATTACCCGATGCTATTTGTAAACGCATACAAACGCAATACGTTATACCACAATTCAAACAAGGAGACTATGATAAAGGAATCCTCGACGGAATGAATGTCATTACCCGAATTTTAACAACTCCCGAGGCCGTAAAAGAACTTACCGCCGCACCGGTAAAAAAAGGAATCGACTGGGAGAGAATCATCGGTATATACCTCACGGTTTCCCTCGTTGTATCTCACATCTTGTTATTTGCCATGCTTTGGAACATAGCCCATTATGCTAAAAAAGACACCTACGAGCGATACAAACGGCTGGTCGGATTTCGCCCGTATCTCTTAGCCGGCAGCTTTTTGTTCCCATTCTTCGTACTTCTCCTTTACGGAGGGCTCGGACGACGGTTGAAGCGTCTTCGCAACAAGCCTCGCAACTGTGAATCTTGCGGAAACAAAATGAGAAAGCTCGACGAAGAAGAAGACAACCGATACCTCACACCGCAAGAAAACACGGAAGAACGGCTGAACTCGGTAGATTACGACGTATGGCTCTGCGACCATTGCGGGAATACATTGGTATATCCTTATGAAAACCAATTTACTCAATACCAGAAATGCCCGTACTGCCACAGCCGGGCTTACAGTTTCGAAGGCGACCACATTCTACGCAGAGCCACGACGGTCAGCACCGGATTAGGAGAAAAAAGATACTATTGTTCCCACTGTCACAAAACAGACTGTAAACAGTATATCATACCCGTTATCGTAGCCGCCGCAGTTGTCGGAAGTGGTCGTAGAGGCGGAGGTTTAGGAGGCGGATTCGGTGGAGGCTTCGGGGGCGGAGCCACAGGCGGCGGAGGTTCGACTTCCGGTTGGTAAATACAAACGACTAATGATTATTCACACTAAATAACTCACCATGAAAATGAAACATTTGAAACATTTACTTATCGCATCGACTGTCACTGCACTTTGTGCTTGCAACAACACAAAGGAAAGTCCGGTCTCCCTGCAATGGGAAATGGTAAAAAACGGAGCAGCTCCCGGATTTTACGAAAGCACGTTTACGATTACCAACACTTCAACTAAACCATTGGAATCAGATTGGGAAATATATTACACTCAGCTCTCTCCCAGACAAGTAAAAGTAAACGAAGATTCCCCCGTAATCATAGAGATGATAAATGCCGGTTATTACAAAATAGCGCCATCAGAATCATGGACTCCATTGGCTCCCGGCGACTCGATTAAAATAAGCTATTTGAATCAAGGTATTTTTACTCAAACTTTATTCACTCCCAAATCGCCATTTTTTGTCACGAACAATGGTACACAAATCTCTATCCCGCTCTCTATCGCACCGTTCGATCGCAAAGAACAATGGACGGTTCAGGGGAGAATAGCTCCATCTTATCCCGACGGGGAAAAAGTATATGCCGACAATCAAGCCCTCGAAACCACATATAAGATACAAACCTACGACATGCTGCCTTCCCTGAAAGAAGTAACTCCGAGAGAAGGCACAAGTATAATATCCAAAGATATATCTTTGAGTGTCGAAGATGGTTTTGCCGACGAAGCGAAACTACTGATTCAAAATCTAAAAGAAATGGGATACAATGTTACAGACAAAGGTCAGACCGTTATAGCCCTGTGCCATTTCCCCCAAAACATGCAAGCCAAAAACGACGAGCACTACCGTCTCGACGTAAAAGACAATTACATAACCATCAGTGGCGGAACCCCACACGCTATTTTCAACGGGACTCAAACCCTCGTCTCATTACTCAAAAAACAGACTATTCCCGCTAAACTCGAAAATATAGCGATCAATGATTATCCCGACTTGTTATATCGGGGTATGATGCTCGACATCGCACGAAATTTCACGAAAAAAGCCGACTTGCTTAAACTGATAAACCAACTCGCCGCTTATAAAATAAACGTGCTTCATTTCCATTTTAGCGACGACGAGGCTTGGAGATTAGAAATCCCCGGATTGGAAGAACTCACTGCAATAGGGTCTCGCCGAGGATTCACCAAAGACGAAAGCCAATGCCTGTATCCCGTATATTACGGAGGCTGGAATCCAAACGATACCACAGCCACGGCAAACGGATATTATACCCGAGAAGATTTCATCGAGGTACTGCAATACGCTGCAAAACGACACATCACCGTCATACCCGAAATAGAATCGCCGGGGCATGCACGCGCGGCTATCAAAGCGATGGAAGCCCGATTCAACCGATTGAAAGGAGAAGACATGGAAAAAGCCCGGGAATATCTCCTTTCCGAATCGGCCGACACATCGAAATATGTATCGGCACAAGCCTATACCGACAATATTATGAATGTAGCCTTGCCCTCCGTCTATCGTTTCATGGATAAAGTCAGCGACGAAATCATTAAAATGTACAAAGATGCCGGCGTACCTTTGGCAACGATTCACATCGGAGGAGACGAAGTACCCAAAGGGTCTTGGACAGGTTCCCCGCTCTGCCACAAATTCATGGAGGAAAAAGGCATGAAAGATACTCACGAGCTATCGGAATACTTCTTGGAAAACATCACGGAAATGCTGTCGAAAAAAGGAGTGAAAACTTCGGGCTGGCAAGAAGTCGCTCTACACCACTCTCCCGAAATGAACGCCCGCATAGCTCCCCGCTTCGCCGGTGTATATTGTTGGAGCACGATCGGCAAACGTGATATTGTTCCTTACACCGTAGCCAACGAAGGATACGACGTAATACTTTGCAATGTCAACAACCTTTACATCGATTTGGCCTATAATCCGCACAAAGACGAACCGGGACTCACATGGGGAGGTTACGTCAATGAGTTTACATCGTTCAACATACTACCCTACAACATTTATTGCTCAGCAAGAGAAAATACGGCAGGAGAAAAGAACAATCTCAAAACAGCCGGAAAAGGGAAGATACAACTCACAGAACAATCGCGTCCACACATCAAAGGCGTACAGGCGCAACTTTTCTCCGAGACCATCGGCAGTTTCGATATGGTACAATACTATGTATTCCCCAAAATTTTCGGTCTGGTAGAACGCGGCTGGAATGCCTATCCCGAGTGGTCCCCTGTCCCGAACGACGATAAACAGGCTCTATATGAAAAGGCTCGGGCCATTTACAACGCCAAGATAGCCGAAATCGAACTGCCCCGTCTGGCTGCCGACGGTTTTAATTTCCGCGTGGCACAGCCCGGAATTAAAATTGTCGAAGGAAAACTATATGCCAACTCTCCCATTCCGCAGGCTGAAATAAGATACACCACCGACGGAAGCGAACCGGCCGCAACCTCCACGCTTTGGGAAGCTCCTGTCGATTGCAGTGCCACAGTTGTCAAAGCAAAACTTTTCTATCTTGGGAAAGAAAGCCACACCACAGACTACAAGAACGATTAATCGATAAAAAACAGAAATGAAGAAGGCTGTATAAATTATACAGCCTTCTTCATTATATACCAATCACAATAGTAAACGAAAGTAGAAATAAGGTTGCTCCGTTTTATACCGAAACACAAACCATGTTCACAAACAAAAAATAGTACGTAAGAATAGAGCCCATAACCGAAAACTCACGGAAGTCTCTATTCTCTACTTTGTTACTTCGAATGCTCCAATAAATACTCGGCAATCTGAACAGCATTCAGGGCAGCGCCTTTCTTGATCTGGTCACCTACAATCCAGAAAGTCAATCCGTTTTCGTTTGTCAGGTCTTTGCGGATACGGCCTACGTAAACCGGATCTTTACCTGCCAGGAACAGCGGCATCGGGTATTCTTTTTCTGCCGGATTGTCCTGAAGAACCAGCCCTTCACCGTTAGCGAATGCTTCACGAGCTTCTGACACAGAAACAGGTCGTTCTGTTTCTATCCAGATAGCCTCCGAATGAGCCCTCATCACCGGCACTCGCACGCAAGTAGCGCTCACGGCTATATCGGAATGCATGATCTTACGGGTTTCGTGAAACATTTTCATTTCCTCCTTCGTGTATAAATTGTCGGTGAAAACATCGACCTGAGGAATCAGATTATAGGCCAACTGAAAGAAAAATTTCTCTACCGTAGGAGTTTCACCCGCAACGATCTGTTCATATTGTTTTCTCAACTCGGCCATCGCCGATGCACCGGCTCCGCTCGCCGCCTGATAAGTTGCGACATGCACTCTCTTGATATGAGAAAGTGACTCTATGGCATTCAGGGCAACCACCATTTGTATGGTAGTACAATTAGGATTTGCGATAATCCCACGAGGACGCACGAATGCATCGTCGCCGTTCACTTCTGGAACAACCAAAGGAACATCTTCGTCCATGCGGAATGCACTCGAATTATCGATCATGATAGCACCGTATCGGGTAATCGTTTCGGCAAATTCCTTAGAAATTCCTGCACCTGCCGATGTGAAAGCTATATCCACACCTTTGAAATCGTCATTGTGTTTCAATTCCTTGACCGTAATTTGTTTACCTCGGAAGGTGTACTCACGACCCGCACTGCGAGAGGACCCGAACAACAACAGCTCGTCAATCGGGAAATTCCGCTCGTCCAAAACTTTTAGGAACTCTTGTCCGACAGCGCCACTGGCGCCCACAATAGCGACTTTCATTTTCTTTCTTTTATAATTACTACTTAGGAATCCTTATTATTCCAGAATACTAAAAATTGGCGCAAATATACAATTATTTATGAAATTCTATAACAAAACGCTCATTATTATATCATTCTCGCTGTATTTTAGCCATCAGTAACACATTTTGAACAGAAGGTCGAAAATCCTTGCAAGAAATAACTTTTATCATTAATTTTGCCACAAAGCGAAAATAGATTCCACGTTTGGCAGAAACAAATCAATTTGCTTTCGTACTCGGGTCACTCTATTTTTGTCACCATTTATAAGTTTCGCATTTAAATTACAGGGGTTATGAGCGGTATCGCGACTCTACCTATCGAAAATCCGGTGCTGATATTTTTCATCGTGCTGGTCATTATTTTGTTTGCCCCGATATTACTCAACCGCATACGTGTCCCCCACATCATCGGTCTGATCATAGCAGGTGTAATCATCGGCCCCAACGGTCTGAATCTATTGGCTCGCGACAGTAGTTTTGAAATTTTCGGAAACGTGGGAATCCTTTACCTCATGTTTTTGGCAGGACTCGAAATCGACATGTATGATTTCAAGAAAAGCAAAAAAGACGGGATCATATTCGGGCTATACACGTTTCTCATACCCATGATTTTAGGAACCGCGATCAGTTACTACACCCTCCATCTCAACCTAATGACTTCCATACTATTGGCAAGTATGTACGCCTCGCATACGCTGATAGCCTACCCCATTATCAGCAGATATGGAATATCCCGTAGCCGAGCCGTCCCTATCACTATCGCCGGAACCATTTTCACAGTTTTGGGAGCCTTGATTATTTTAGCTGTAATTTCTGGTATGGTACGAGGCGACTTGACCGAATTTTTCTGGCTCAGACTATCGGTGAACATAACGATTTACAGCATAGCCATACTATACATTTATCCCCGGCTCACCCGATGGTTTTTCAAGACCTACAATGATAATGTCACGCAATTCATATTTATCTTGGCCCTTGTCTTCCTGGCATCTTATATGGCGCAAGTTATCGGGCTGGAAGCCATCTTGGGAGCATTTTTCGCAGGCATTGTTCTGAACCGTTTTATCCCCAACGTTTCCCCCTTGATGAACCGCCTCGAATTTGTAGGCAACGCCCTGTTCATACCCTATTTTCTCATAGGTGTAGGCATGCTCATCGATTTGAGAGTAATTTTCAAAAGCACCGAAACGATCATCGTCGCCATAAACATGTCGGTAGTGGCAACCATCTGCAAATGGTTGGCAGCATGGCTCACTCAAAAGACCTGCCACATGACGAAATCCGACCGGCAACTCATCTTCGGACTGAGCAATGCTCAGGCTGCCGCCACGCTCGCGGCCGTCATCATCGGTCACGACATAGGACTTTTCAACGAAGAAATACTCAACGGCACTATCGTCATGATTTTAGTGACCTGCATTATCAGTACATTGGTTACCGAAAAGGCCGCCCGACGCATAGTTATCGAAATACAAAATAACGAACCCGCCAGTTACAAGTCACCTATACAGAACGAGCAGATATTAATTCCTGTGGCTAATCCCGACACGATCGAAAACCTGATCAATCTGGCCCTCTTGTTAAAATCTCCGCAAAAGAAATCTGCACTTTACGCTCTGCATGTAACCGACGACGATAAAAAAAGCAACTTCCTCTCACAAGCCGTTCTCGAATATGCGGGGAAAGTAGCATCTTCCGCCGATACGAAATTAATCCCGATCGCCCGATACGACATGAACATAACCAGCGGGATTATCCACACCATGAAAGAAAAAAATATAACGGAGGTCGTACTCGGATTACATCACAAAGCAAATATCGTTGACACGTTTTTCGGCGCAAAAATAGAATCGCTCTTGAAAAGCACGAATAAAATGATACTCATTTCGAAATGTGTCAATCCCATAAACACGGTTACCCGTATCGTCATAGCCGTTCCCCGCAAGGCCGAATACGAAACAGGATTCGCCCGATGGATAGACCGAGTGGCGAACATGGCGAAACAAATAGGTTGCCGTGCTATATTCTATGCTTATGCCGAAACCATTCCCTATTTGAAAGCCCGATTACGAGCCGGAAGATACAATATCAGAAACGAATTTGAAATTTTGGAAAGCTGGGACGATATTCTGCTTCTTGCCAACGTTGTACTCGACGATGACCTATTTATCGTTGTCAGTGCGCGCCCCACATCGGTTTCGTTCAATTCCGAGGCCGACAATATTCCTTCTTTCCTCTCCAAATATTTCGCCAACAACAATCTAATAGTCCTTTATCCCGAACAGTTCGGCACAGCAGAACCGACACCCGTCTCTTTCATGGAACCGGATTTTGTCGGGCAGAAATATGAATCCGATCAGGCTAAACAAGCAGAAGTAAAAGCCAAGATTATGAATGGTGCTTATTTCGTACCTTGGGACTTGCAAGGTAAGTCTTCTTCTCATTAAATAGCATGTTTTTCAATCAAAAAAAGATAATTATGAAAGATATAACAAAAATAACGTACTTACTTTTGGGACTGATGTTATCAGTCCCTCTAGCCGCACAAAAGACATATTATATGGATCCTGAGGGAAGTGATTCTAATCCGGGAACTTCAGATAAACCTTTTGCCACTTTAGTAAAAGTGCAGGAAGTGGTAGTTGCGGGAGATGTAGTTTATATCAATCCGGGAACATATGTGGTTCCCGCCAATCAAGTGCCGATGACAACTACCAATAGCGGACTTTATCATTGTGTATTTCATATGAATAAAAGTGGTGAAGCAGGTAAACCTATTTCTTATTTGGCTAATCCGAATAAACAGGGGAGGCCCATTTTTGATCTTTCGCAGGTAAAACCGAAAGATCAGCGTATTACGGTGTTTTATGTTACAGGTTCCAATCTTTATCTAAAGGGATTTGATGTCATCGGTACGCAAGTGACTATTACCGGTCATACGCAATCAGAGTGTTTCCGTATTGTAAAAGGAGCCAATAATAACAAATTTGAAGATTTGAGAACGCATGATGGTATGGCAATTGGTTTCTATTTGCTTGGAGGAAGCAATAATCACATCTTGAACTGTGATGCTTACAACAATTATGATTCGGTTTCCGAAGGTGGTAAGGGGGGCAATGTTGATGGTTTTGGCGGTCACATTAACTCATCTTCAGTTGGCGAAGGCAAAGGCACGGGAAATGTGTTTGAAGGATGTCGCGCATGGTACAATAGTGATGATGGTTTCGATTTGATCAATTGCTTCGAGGCTGTGAAGATAATTAATTGTTGGTCTTTCTTGAATGGGTATAAACCCGGAACCAAAGAAGTTGCTGGTGACGGTACCGGTTTTAAAGCCGGAGGCTATGGAATGGCTGCCGACAAACTGCCTGCCATACCCAGTGTGATCCCTCAACATGAGGTACGGAATAGTTTGGCTTATTACAATAGATTGAGAGGATTTTATGCCAATCATCATTTAGGTGGAATTATATTTGAGAGCAATACGGCTGTCAATAGCGGAGAAAACTATAATATGACAAACCGTGAGTCACCTCTGGCGCTTCCTCCGACTGATGTCAACGGATATGATCATATGGTTAAGAACAACTTATCATTGGTTACAAGATCGGGTAGTAAGCATATTGTAATGGTGAACAGGGCGAAGAGCGAAGTATCCAACAATTCGTTTGATGGTAGCGAGGAAGTGATAGAAACCGATTTTATTAGTTTGGAAGAAGCGGAATTGATGAGAGACCGCAAGCCTAACGGAGATTTGCCTGATGTTAATTTCGGAAAGCTGACTACTGATGCGGAATTACGTTTTTGGGGAATGGGATGTTTTGCTACAGGTGAACCTACTGATCTTGATTTTGGTTGGTTGAAGAAGCCGACAATTGTTGTAGTTGGAAGTAAAGCCAGTGTAGTGGGACCCGAAGCTGCATCGTTCACGAAGATGTATGTGATTGTAGATGGCGAAGAAACGACGGAGTTTGATAAGAACTCAATAGACTTGTCTGATTTTAGCGGCGTGCTTGAAGTGAAGGCAGTCATTGAAGATGCAAACGGAAACATTACAAAATCTATTGCGCTTAAATTTAAAAGATAAAACGGATAAACTTAGAATAATATGAAACAGTTTATTAATATTTATATAATATCTTTTGTCTTGATATTATCTCAACTCAGCCTCTTTTCGTCTTGCAAAGACGAAGATACGGTTGCTGAACTGAAGCTTGATCGTACAGCTATTCAAATCAAAGAAGGAAGTGAAGGTATACTAAAGATTGAAAGCGGAAGCGGTGGATACCAGTTTTCTTTTTCTGAAGAAGGTTATGCTACCGCCAAGTATCGTGAAAATCTGATATACATTCAGGGAGTGAAATACGGCAAAGTCGTCTTGAATGTAACAGATTTGGAAGGACACAGCGTATCACTTGATGTAGTGGTTGTATCAAGTGTATTGAGCACCGATAATCAGCGTTTTGTATGGGGAAACATGATTGAATTAAATAAAGCCAATAATTGGAGTTTGTTCACCGACGTCAATAGTGTTGCTATTACCAACGTAATGGAAGGAAGACAATATGTGTTATCCTGCGACGGTGATTTGTCGGTTGGTGTGAAGTCGAATGCCACGTTAGAGATCTTGAGTAGTAAAACCGGAGCTGAACCGGAGATCGTTCAACTGGCTGGAATGGAAGTGTTGCAAATAAAAGATGGCCTTTGTTCCATAGTCTTTAGTACGGCAGACCGTATGGGTGAGCTTGTGTTTCAAAAATAGATATATACGCTGAAGATAAATGAATCGATCTGATATCAAGTTAGGCTTGGTTATCAGATCGTTTTTTTTGTATTTGTCACTTTTAATACAATCAATGATATTGCTGTTTGCTGGAAGAAGACCGTTTGTTGAACAAATATCCATTTAAATGAATGATATTCTATTTATCATTCGG
>OGLG01001806.1_pt1 | contig 11117 bp, 7 predicted proteins | sample 1572621 | NCBI WGS metagenome assembly OGLG01 (sample SAMEA2581912, study PRJEB24529) | metagenome | biome: Human gut stool | place: China | collected 2011 | reverse complement strand
AATGCCGCGGCAAGATGTTCGGCTTCATAGGCAGGCAGCACCGTCGAACGCGCGGCGGCAGATATGGCCTCGACATCGTCGGGACTGAGCGGGTGAGTTGTCCAGACACGGTTGAAAATACGGCGCGCCACCTGTTCGGCAGCTTCGCGGGCCGGGCGTCCGCTTTCGGGATCGACAACAGTGTCGGCCGAACCGCCCAGAAGGCCCATTGCCATAAGAGAGCGCAGGCGTCCGAGTCTGTCGAGCAACGAGGCTATGGTGTCGGACTGCATTGCCTCATACCGGGCCGTCGAATAATACAGCGCCGGATCGTCGACCATCCGCAGTTTGCGGAGCGACTCGCGCGACAGTGAGCGAATTTCTTCCGTTATGTCGGTGTAGAGCTCCTGACGCGACGGGTCGGGCATACCGTCGAGAGCATATCGCGACATCAGTCCGTAGCTCTCGCGCAACTTAGCGGCACGCTCGGCCATAGTCCAACCCGACGGGCCCGAGGGAAGAAGCATGGCAAGGGCGTCGAGAGCGCCGTTGACTCTGCGGGCATCAAGCAGGCTGTCGATATGCGATATATGTTTTATTGCAGTTTCAATTTTCATCTCAGATAATGCAAAGTTAGCAATTTCCAATGCTTTTCACAAGCAAAGAGCGTGCCAAAAACGCATTGGCAATGATTTTTTAACCAACTCAACTTTCCGGGAGCCGGAGGCGTTAATTATTATAAAAACGTTTCAACAATGCCGGGCAAACTGCGCTTCACTCGCCGCATGGTCTACGATGTTCTCCACGTCGTTGTCCTTTTGCTGTCGATTCTGCTCGTCGTGGGCATTTCGATCGACACCTTCAAGGATGTGGCCTTCTATAATCAGCCGCGTTTCCTGAAACTGCAGCTGATGGTCTGTCTGTTTTTTCTCTTCGACTTTTTCGTGGAGTTTTTCATGAGCGACCGAAAGCGACATTATCTGTGGACCCATGCCGTATTCTTTTTCGTCTCTATCCCCTATCAGTTTCTGATCAGCTATTTCAACATCGAACTGCCCCCCGAGCTGAGCTATATTCTCAGATTCGCACCACTGACGCGCGGAGGCTACGCCCTGGCCATCGTTATCGGATGGTTCACGTCGAACCGCGTAACAGGCATGTTCATAACATATCTGCTGATACTTGTGTCGACGCTCTACTTCGTTTCAATGTCGTTCTATGTCGTCGAACATAATATCAATCCGGGAGTCGAGAACTATCTCGACGCTCTATGGTGGGCGTGCATGGAAATGACGACAGCCGGCTCGTCGATCAACGCCATTACTCCCGCAGGGCGGTTCCTCGGATTCTTCATGGCCTGCTTCGGGCTTATGATAATGCCTATGATGACAGTCTACATATCGTCGCTGATAAAACGCCACGGCTCCATTCTCGACGACGACACCCCCCGGCAACCAGACAAGCCGACCGAATAGCTGCACGAACGACGCAGACGGAACGTTGCCCGGCTGCGCCGCTCATGTTGAAGCAGAGAGGTTTAGCGTTATTGTATCGCTACCTTGCGGGCCGATACACCCTTCACCTCGATATAAACTCCAGGCTGCATGTGCCCGTGGTTGATGCGACGTCCCTGAAGGTCATAATAGATAGTCGCGGCGGCGTTTGAATCGGCGTCGATTGTCTCGATGCCCGCGAGAGACTTGATGCGAAATGCGGGAGAGATCGTCTGCTGCTGATAGTTACCGACAGCATCAGTTACCGTCAGTCGCAATTTATACCATCCATAAGAAGCCGTGCGTGTGATATCGCCGAGCGGAGCGGTGTAAAAAGCGCCCCAACCGCGTTCAACGAGCGCTCCTTGATTTTCGGTAACCGTAAGTTCTTCAAAGGCATCGGTCCACACCGGCGCATATTCGGCTTTGACAGTGACTGGCGCGTAGCTATACCACGTCAGATTATAGCCTTCATAGCCAAAAGCATTAAACTCGACATCAGGAATAAAATCGGCGGCCGAAAAACGCACCATAGCGCCCTCGGGATTCTCGAACTCATCAGTGACAATACCGTCGGCATCGACAGTCTGAAGGAATGTCAGAACCGGAGGCACATCGTCGGAACGCGTGTTGTCCCACACTGTAACCGATTCCGTCCTTCCGGCAATTTCGCCGCGGGTGTAAGTGTCATCAATGAGTGTCATGGTCATTTCTCCGGTCGGCTTACCCGCTCTCTTCCAGAGCGTCGCAAAGTCGCTGAGACTGCTGTTATTCCCGAGAATTTCCCTGTCGCCGCAGGTTATCGACTTTTTGAGGTTCGTCCCAGCCCCCGGGCGAAGTGCCCCGAGGAATCCTGCAACAGATGCCTGTGCAGTCGGCACAGTCGAGGTTGCGTTGATCCAATCTCGGGAAATACCGGCATAGATCACAGGCGATGAACTTCCCGGCACCGAAACATCAGATACAGGAGAAAAGAATCCCGGATTTATCGCCATCGAATTGACGTAAGGCCACACAACCGAATAGGTATTAAGTGACAAAGACGGCATATACGAGCCGGGGGCAGTCGGATTGAGTTCAACAGGCGTGGTGTTGAGTTTACCATCAACATTTGTCGCATAAACTACTGTAAAATTTTCCCCAAGTCCCTTCGGAGGAATTGACACATAAGCCTTTGATGTCTTAAAGTCAATCGAAAGAGCTCCAACCGTGCCTATGTCGCATAACCGATACGATGTGGACGTTTTAAAAGGGCCGTCCTGTATCGAGGCCGGAACCGGCTGCTCATAAATGTAGTAGCCCGACGGCTGGTTGGTAACCGATATGTCACTCCCTGACTCCGACGGTATAGCTTTCAGATATACGGCATATAACGATGACTTATCAATGGCAGCCATATTGCGGGAATGAACGAAAGACCATCTATCGCTCACTTTATTTATGTAAACATCGCTGTTGGCAAGACCTATATGGTTAAATTCTTCGATTGTAAAGTCGGTATTGGTAATCAGCTTATAAGGGAATTCCACCTTTTCCTCAAACACAAGCGACGTGAACGATTCCGTACCAAAGACATTCCCGGCTTCGACAAGTTCCAGACCGTCGTCGCCGAGTTTGGCCTTGTGCAAACTCGTAGGCTGGCCGTCGGGATTATATGAACTGAAAGATACATATTGGGTTGAGGTCGCCACGTCGAAATCCAGAGTTTTGTCGCTCGTCAGGTCACAATCCTCAAGAACTACATAGCTCACGGGGCCGCCCATCATCGTTGCTAAATTTTTATATAAGGCAACTGCCTGATAGACGCCCGGCTCAATATCAAACGTATAGCTGTCGGCCTCTTCCTCCAACAGCGATATATCAAAAAATTTTGTTGCTTCCGAAGTCTGCGCCATGAAAGCTACTACGTAAGGGGCAAACTTTTCGTGATCGTAGACAAAATTGACGGTAGCCTTAACAGTCGATGCGGCAGCGGCAGGCGATGCCTCGGGGGTTGTGCGAATTGTTGTAACGGGAGTCTTGACGCCGGAAAAGACATCATTGATGTTAAGCCGGCTGCTGACGACATCGGTGCGCGCTGTGGCCGGAAAACACACTACCGCAAGCAGTAGAGATAATGGAATAAAACGTTTCATAAGTGTAGAAATTAAAAAAATGAAGTCTGTCACAAATTTATCCGTCGGATCCGACTCTGAGACACGAACGGCTGTCTATATTTAGAATATAGCAACTTATAGACCTGTTTAAAAAAGGTCTATAAGAGACGTAACATCATTATTATCTGCCGTTTGCATCTTATAATATTATGTCGTATGATCGCCGGATAATACCATCGACGAATTGCTCATATCGCACAAAACAGTTATATTTGCGAGCGTGAAACCGACAAATCGTATCTTCAATGTAATCTGGGCGCTATTTGTGGTAGCGGGCGGCATTGTCCGGCTGACGCCGGACTGCGGCTCGACCGAAATCAAAAGCGAATTTTATCTTAAGATGGCTCGCGATGCCTCTCTGCCTTTAAAACAGCGCATAGCATACTACGACAGTATAACCCGAACGCGCAGTGGCGCTTGTGACTACAATATATGGCAGGAAAAGGCCGGGCTGCAGAAAAAAAGCTATGACTACGACGGCGCGGCTGCGTCGTTAGTCAAGTCGGCGGAATACATTCCGGCCGATTCGGTGGAGACGCGATGTATGGCGCTCCTCGAGACGGCAGATGTCAGGCAGATGGCTTACCGCTATCGAGAGGCGGCAGCAACCATTCTCGAGGTGCTCAAAACCGAGAAGCCCGACTCTCTGATGTTTATCGACGCCATGTCGTATGTAATTATTGCCGAGCTCTATGAACGGCTTAAAAACAAGCCCAAAGAGAAGTGGTATCTCGACCGTGCCGAGTCGATAATACGCAAGCTCCCACCTACGACACCCGTTGATAAAGCACGGGAACTGAACCTCATCTACAATGCATGCCGGGGGAATTACCACTATCTGATGCATGACTGGGACAACGCATTGAAATCGTGGAAAAAAGCGATGACATTCACCACCGACCCGACCGATCTCGGACAGCTTAACGCTTTTGTCGGTCTGCTGTTTCACCACCTCGGAGACTATGACACCGCAATACGTTACAATCTCGAATTTCTCGAAAAATTCGGCGACGGATATAACGGGGCAGTGAGTGCCCAAAATTATGTGCGCACGCTGATGTACGCCGGCAAGCTTGTCGAGGCGCAGCGGGCATTGTCGACCTACAGCGACAAGCTTGCCCGCCTTAAGGATCATGACCGCGAGACTCTCGAACAGCTCATGGGCGAAATAGCCCACCGCAGCGGTAACGATTCAGAAGCCTATCGTCATCTGCTCCGCGCCTTCGACATCAAAGACTCGCTGTCAGTAGTCGAGTGCTCGGTCTACACCTCAAGCCTCGACGAGGACATCGTAGCCTGGGAAGCGCAACAGGCAGAGGCAGGCCGCGAGCGATCCCACATTCCGATGTCCTGGCTGACGTGGCTGCTTGCGGCAATCGTTATTATAGGTGGAGTGGTAATTCTGATCTTCGCCCAGAGAAACAAGCGCCACAAACGGCATTCGGCGGAGCTCGACGAGCACATCACAGCTCTCACCGAGACATGGGCCCGAGAGCGCAACGAGAGCGAGCAGTCGATGAAGGTGAGCAACAAAGAGCTCAGCGACATGTCGATGCACATGGGGCGCCTGTCTGACGCCATCTCGGAAATTCGGTCGCTGACATCGCGCCGAACCCACACTTCGGGTGAAAATCTCGCCGAGATAAAGCAAGTCGTCAGACGCCTATCGGTACAAGACAACGCATGGGAGATGTTCAAGGTATATTTCGAGAAGAGCAACCACGGCTTCTTCAATCGGCTTTATAAGCTCCACCCCGACCTTACCAACGCCGAGAAACGCATGTGTGCGTTCCAGCTGATGGGGATGACAACCAAAGAAATTGCCCAGCTTACAAACCGCTCTCCCAAGACTGTTCACTGCATCAAGAACAATCTGCGCCACAAACTCGGCATAACCGAACCGACCGAGTCATACCTGAGGCGCATCAGTATCGAAGCCGGCGACACACCTAACAATACCGACCCTGACGACTGACGACGGTCTCAGTGAACAGCGACAAAACGGGCGAAGCGCTCCAGACCGTCCGTGAGGGTGGAGCGCGGACAGGCTATGTTCCAGCGCATGAATCCTTCTCCTTCACGACCGTACATTGTGCCGGCATTGAGCCATAGCCCGGCTTCGGCAATCAGCTTCTGCTCAAGGCCTTCCGACGGAATGCCGAGAGAACGGCAATCCATCCAGACGAGATATGTCCCTTCGAGTTCGGCAATAGGGAATCCGGGCAATTGCTCCCGGCAGAATTCGCGCATAAACCGATAATTGTCATAGATATATAAGACAAGCCGGTCAAGCCATTCCTCGCTGTCGTTATATGCGGCCCGGGTGGCTATTACGCCGAACGGATTGACATCACACACCTCGTTGTCGTTGATTGCCCTGTCGATTCTGCGCCGAAGTCCGCTGTCCTCGCAGATTATGTTGGCAATCTGCAATCCTGCTATATTGAACGCCTTGCTGGGAGAGACACATGTAACCGACCGGTGTTGTAAATCTTCCGAGAGTGAGGCGAACGGCGTATATCTGTGACCGGGAAAAACGAGCTCGCAATGGATCTCATCTGAAACAACCGTAACATCATGCCGTATACAGATTTCGCCGACGCGCTTCAGCTCTTCAGGGCGCCATACTCTTCCGGCAGGATTGTGGGGATTACACAACAACATGACTTTCACCTTTGGGTCGGCAGCCTTGCGTTCGAGATCATCATAGTCGATCGAGTAGGAATTGCCGTCGAAACATAGTGGCGACGATACGGTCTCGCATCCATTGTTTCGGATCGACGAAAAGAAACAATTATAGACCGGTGTCTGGAGAAGCACCTTGTCGCCCGGCGCGGTCAATGCTTTGATTACGGCTGAAAGCGCCGGAACAACGCCCGAGGTGTAGATTATCCATTCGCGTTTGACTGCCCAGCCATGGCGCCTGAGGAACCATGACGTCACAGCCTCGTAATAGCTCTCGGGCACAAGCGTATACCCGAAAATGCCATGATCGACTCGCCGGCGCAGGGCTTCAATGATGGCCGGAGCAGTCGTGAAGTCCATGTCGGCCACCCACATCGGCAGCACTTTATCGCTATCCGCACTGTCCCATTTATATGAATCGGTTCCGCGACGCGAAACCAGCCTGTCGAAGTCGTAATTCATAATATTCAGCTGTTAAGTTCGCCGGCGTTACCGTCTCTTATGCGAATTTCGCAATCGGCAGGCGCCTTTATATTCTCGTCGATGGTTATCGAGCCGATCGAATCAGCCACAATCAGTCCGGATGCCGGATTCTTTATATTGGTGATCGCGCCCCGGATGTCGGCGTGGAGAGTGCTGTATTCGAACGCACGGTCACAGTCGGGGGCGAACGTGCAGTTCTCGAGAACCAGATCGCGGGCATAGCAGAGCGGCTGCTCGCCGGTAATATGGCAATTGACGAGTCGCAGGTTTCTCGAATGCCAGCCGAGATATTCGCCGTTGAGTTCCGAATCATAAACGGTCACATTCTCGACCTCCCAGAAAGCATCCTTGGTCGTTATTTTCGCATTATGGATCTCGACATTCTTAACATACTGGAAAACATACTTGCTGTCGCTGACCAGACCGTCGATAAATATGTCGTTGCTGAACATGAACGGATAGGTTCCGCCATGGAGAGTCAGATTCCGGGCGCGGATGCCCTTGCAACGCCAGAAAACCTCGTCGGCATCGTTGACAGTGACATTTTCGAGATCTATCTCACGCATCTCACGAAACATTTTCGGCGCGTCGATAACGGTGTCGGTCATTCTGAGATGGTCGCAGTACCACAACGCCGAACGACCTCCGACATCGAAATAGCAGCGGTCGATTCTGAATCCGTGGACATGCCAGAAAGGATAGTTTCCCTCAAACCGACAGCCGACAGCCTCGATATTGCTGCATTCCTTGATAGCAGATTCGCCCGCGCGGATAATGACATTTTCGAGGCGCAGGTCGTGAGATTCAAACAGAGGGCGTTCGCCCCCGAACTCGGTATCTTTGATAAGCTTCATGTGACTTAGTGTTATATTCTGTGTCTGAGTTGTAATGCAAATTTTCGCATTGCAAAATTATAATGAACATGCCTGACGAGCGGTATAAGAATTACAGATTGTATAACCCCGATTACAGATTCTGTGCGGAGCCACCTTTCATCCATCGCCGGCCTCTCAGGCGCACGAGGAAAACGAGGCCTCTGAAACACAGCTCGATGCACATTGCTATCCAGACGCCCTTGAGGCCCATCGTCGGGGCGAGCAGAGCCGCCAGCGACAGACGCACAACCCAAATGCTGAATACATTCATCAGGCAGGGCACCAGAGTGTCGGCAGCGCCGACAAAGACTCCGTATGCGACTATCGACGCCGCGAACATCGGCTCGGCAAACGCTTCGATGCGCAAGGCCATGACGCCCAGCTCCCTGATTTCGCCGACAGTTGTCATCAGTCCGATTATCTGAGGGGCAAACACATACATAAGCACACCCATAACTCCCATGACAGCCATGCCCATGCCGACGGTTATTCGACCGAAACTGCGCGCCAGCCTGCGGCGCGCGGCTCCGATACATTGCCCTGACAACGTTGTCGCGGCATCGGCGATACCGTAGCCCGGCATATAGCAGAGGCTCTCGGCCGTTATGGCGAAAGAATTCGCCGCTATGGCAAAAATGCCCAGAGGGGCTACAATAACCGTGGTCATGATCTGCGCGCCACAGATGACGATATGCTCTATCCCCATCGGCACTCCGATCCGGAATGCTTTCCTGAGAGTTGAGACTTCTGGCAGAAAGCGAGCCCGCTCTTTTCTCAGGCCAAGCTGCTCTGACCGGCTCCAGAGATACCAGAACAGCCGCCGAAATGGCCTCGGCGACAGCCGTGCCCAATGCCGCACCACCGACTCCGAGTCCGGCTCCGGGCAGGCTCAGCGACATTCCCGCCAGCTCGATCGTGCGCGTCGGAAATATCAGAAAGAAATTGAAGATGACATCGAGCACACACATCGCCACTCCCATCACGCTCGGCACGCGCATATTTCCGCTACAGCGCAACATAGCGCCGGCGAGGAAACTCATCTGAATGGCGGGGAGAAACATCGAGAATATGAAAAAATAAAGCGACGCATCGCTGCGGATTGCCAGATCGCCGCCAAGCAATGCGGGAAGCGGGCCGCTGACAGCACACCCGACTGCCGCCAGAAACAGGCTGAAAGCCAATGTAGCTGCAAGCGACTGTTTCAGCACTCGGCGAGCTCCGGCCATATCTCCGGCCCCTATCCTATGGGCAACCTGAACGGAAAATCCCATGGCGGCCGCCGAACACACTCCCCCGAAAAGCCATGTCGTCGTCGAGACGAGCCCGATAGAAGCAGATGCCTCGGCGCCGAGATGTCCGACCATCGCCGCATCTATATATTGCATGACAATGGATGAAAGCTGGGCGATAACAGCCGGCACACTGAGCAACACGGTAAGCCGGATACGCTGGGCAAACGTCATCGGCTTGCCGTCGCGTATCAGAGCAAGCAAAGCATCGGTTCGGTTTGCCTGCCGGTCAGTCTGTTCAACACAAAGCTCCTTTTCCTTCATCCGGCCTTATGGTTTCCGAAAAACCGCTGCAAAATTACAAGAAATTCAATAAACTGCCACACCAGCTCCTGATGCCCGGTCGTTTTTTCATTCGCCTTTTCAGCAGATTTTCGTAACTTTGCGCCCTAATGGAGTATCTCGCTTCGATAATGCTAAGCGGATTCCTCATCGGCGTCTTCGTCTCGGCGCCGATGGGCCCTATCGGCGTACTGGTAATCCAACGCACCCTCAACAAGGGGCGACGGCCGGCTCTTTTCACCGGCCTCGGCGCATCATTGAGCGATATGATCTACTGCCTGCTCACAGGGCTTGGGCTCTCGTTTGTCACCGACTTCATCGAGAGCAACCAGTCGGTGCTTCAGATTATCGGCAGTGTGTTTCTCGCCGCCTATGCCGTTTATCTGTTCGTCCACAACCCGTCGCGCCAGCTGGCAACGCCGAAACTTAAATCCAACACCTATCTGCGCGATTTCGGCACCGGCTTCCTGTTCACTTTCGCCAACCCCCTGATTCTATTCTTCATAATCGGCCTGTTTGCCCGATTCAGTTTCCTTGCTCCCGAATTTCAGGCCTACCATTATGTCGCGGGCTATCTCAGCATTGCCGCCGGAGCTATATGCTGGTGGCTGCTTGTGACATTCTTCATCGACAAGGTCAGGAGCCACTTCAACGTCCGTTCGATGTGGATTATCAACCGCATCATAGCCTCGGTGTTGCTTCTGATGTCGCTCGTCGGCGTCATTACCGGAATCCACGCTCTTATCTGATATTCCGGGATTTTTTGTAACTTTGCGGCCTCATTCAATCACATTTATATGTCAAAGATCGGAACAATCGGAAAACCCGAGGGACGCAAAGCCCTGCTACTCGGCAGCGGCGAGTTGGGAAAAGAGGTAGCTATCGAGCTTCAGCGCTTCGGCGTCGAAGTCATTGCCTGCGACTCCTACGCAGGCGCTCCGGCAATGCAGATCGCCCACCGCTCCTACGTGTTCAACATGCTCGACGCCGACGAACTGCGCCGCATAATCGAGCTTGAGAAACCCGATCATATTATCCCCGAGGTCGAGGCAATCGCCACTCCTGTGCTCGTCGAACTCGAGAAAGAGGGCTACCATGTCACTCCGACAGCCCGCGCCGCCTGGCTGACAATGAACCGCGAAGGAATCCGCCGTCTTGCCGCCGAAGAACTCGGAGTCAAGACCTCGCCCTACCGTTTTGCCTCTGACCGCATAGAATTCGACGCAGCCATCGCCGAAATAGGACTCCCCTGTGTTGTCAAGCCTGTCATGAGCTCCAGCGGCCACGGCCAGTCGGTCATCAAAAGCTCCGACGACATCGACGAGGCATGGAGAGTGTCACAGGAAGGCGGTCGCGCAGGCGCCGGACGCGTCATCGTTGAAGGATTCGTCGATTTCGACTACGAGATAACGCTGCTTACGGTGCGCAGCGTCTCGGGCACAGTGTTCTGCGAACCGGTAGGCCACATTCAGATCGACGGCGACTATCGCGAAAGCTGGCAGCCTCAGCCGATGTCGGCGCCCGCAATCGCCAAGGCCCGCGAAATCGCCCGCAAAGTGACCGACGCGCTCGGTGGCTACGGCATTTTCGGCGTAGAGATGTTCGTCAAGGGCAACGAGGTGATTTTCAGCGAAGTATCGCCACGTCCCCACGACACCGGAATGGTCACGATGATCTCGCAGGATCTAAGCGAATTCGGTCTTCACGCCCGCGCATTGCTCGGTCTTCCCATTCCCGAGCTTCGTTTCTACGGGCCGAGTGCCAGCCGCGCTATCGTCATCGAGGCTGACTCCGACAACATCGTCATGGACAATCTCGATAAAGTTCTCGAAGAGCCCGGCACAGCCATGCGCATATTCGGCAAACCGCAAGTCA
>OGLG01001803.1_pt1 | contig 11147 bp, 8 predicted proteins | sample 1572621 | NCBI WGS metagenome assembly OGLG01 (sample SAMEA2581912, study PRJEB24529) | metagenome | biome: Human gut stool | place: China | collected 2011 | reverse complement strand
CCAAAGAGCTTCTTTACGTAGGGTTTTCTTCTTCGTTGGCCGTCATGCGGTCAGGGTGGGTCAGGGGCAGCTGCTCGGTGTCCGTTTCAGCCGCCGGTTCGGTGGTGTCGGCAGTATCCGTGCTTTCTGCACTGTCGGTGCTGTCGGCCGTGTCCTCGGCCGGGGCGGGTTCCTCGACCTTGGGCGGCACCACATAGCCGGAAGGCAGGGTGGGCTCGCCCTGTGCAAAATAGATCTTGCGTGTGCTGCTGGCGCTGGTATGGCTGAAATCCAGCCGCCCGGTGTCGGTGGGGCCGCAGCCCTTGCCGTCGGCGTTGGTCAGTACATAGCGGGCGCGGTCCAGCTTATAATCCAGATCGTTCAGCGTACCCAGCAGCACGCTGATGCGGTCCTGATACAAAAATGCGAGCTGCTCGGTGTCTGCCACTTCCAGCCGTGTCACGTCCTGCGACAGGCCGTATTCCTCCAGCTTGCTGCGCAGTGTGCGCAGCGCTTCCATGCGGGCGGTCTCGGTGCTCACCGTGCTTTCACTTTCGGCGGTTTCCGACCCGGAGGCGCTTGCCGCGTCCGCATCGTCCACAAACCAGAAGCCCTGTCCCGGGGTGGTGTCCTGCAGCTTGCCGCCGTACAGGGTGCAAAGCCCCTCGGGCTGGGTGCTTTCCTCGGACAGGATCTTCCATTTGTCCGAGATCACAAGCCATTTATTGCCGTTTTGCACCGCGTAGGCGGGCACGGCCTCGGTCACCTGCACCACCACGGTGTTGGGGTAGTCCCGGATCACCTTGATGGAGCCCAGCAACGGGAAGTTCTGCTCCAGCACCGCGGCCTTTTCGCCGGGCTCAAAGCTGAAGATGTTTTCCTCCAGCTGCACGCCCATCCGCTGCAAAATGCTGTCTGCGGAGTAGCCAGCGATTTCGGTCACCTGCTTGCCGTCCGGGGTCTGTACCTGAATGGAGTTGATGCGGAACAACATGGTCATGGTCAGGTAGATGCCCGCGCCAATGACGCACAGCAGCATGGCAAAGGCGGTCAGACGGCGTAGTATCCGTCGGCGGCGCAGCGTGGCGCGGGTCACCTTGCGCTTTTTGCGCATTTCCCGCCGGGCAGGGCTTTGCTGCGGGGCGTCCTGCGCCGGGCGCAGGCGCTGACCGTTGCCCGCCGGGTGCTGCCGGTTCGGGTGGTTCTGCGCGTTCTGGTTTTTCCGGCTGCTCTGCCCGCTGCGGGCATTGTTTGCCGGGCGGCGCTGCTTGCCGCCAGACTTCGCGTTTTGGGGTCTGCTGCCCGCCGGGCGGTTACCGGCGGGGTACTGGGTGGTATTGCTCCCCTGCCCCTGCGCCGGGCGGCGGGGCTGAGATTGGGTTTGGGTGGGGAACTGGATGCTGTTATCTGCCCGGGAGGAGCGCACACTGCCGTTGGCACTGCGGGAGGGCGGGCGGCTGAGCGGCTCGCCGTTGTAGCCGTAGCGGCTGCTGCCGGTGCTCCGGGGCGTATTATGATTCTGCGAAGGCGCAGAGGTGCGCGCCACATCCCGGTTCAGGTCATAGGGTCTCGGGTTCCGGGGTCTGCCGTTGCGGTCACGGTTCTGCTGCATCGTTCGCACCTTCTTTCCTGTTTATTCCGGGGCTGCATCACGGGGTTTTTACCAGCTTGAGCAGCGCCGCAGTGATGCGGTCCAGACTGTCGTCCACAGACAGGCTGCGGGCGTTTTTGCCCATCTCGGCCAGCTTGCCGGGCTGTGCCAGCATGGCAGAAACAGTCTGCACCAGCTTTTCACCGGTCAGGTCTTTTTCTTCAATGACCACAGCCGCCCCGGCCTTCTGCAGTTCCATGGCGTTGTAGTACTGGTGGTTCTCCGCCACGTTGGGGCTGGGGATCAGCACAGCGGCGCGTCCCACAGCCTCCAGTTCGGCCAGCGTCAGCGCACCGGCGCGGCTGATAACGAGGTCTGCCGCAGCCAGCAGCTCCGGCATATTGTTGATGTATTCCTTTACCACAAGGCTGTCGCCGGGGGCAAAATCCTTCTGCTTTTGCAGCTGCTCAAACAGCTGCACGCCGTACTGGCCGGTGGCGTGCAGGTGCAGCACCGGCTTGTGCTCGTGCTGTTCCCAGGCGCACAGGTCTGCCACCACCTCGTTGACCCGGCGTGCGCCCAGGCTGCCGCCGAAGGACAGGATGACCGTGCGGTCGCCCGCACCCAGCTGTGCGCGGATGGCCTCGCGGTTGGCGGCCTGTGCAAACACCTCCGGCCGCACGGGGTTGCCCACCACAAGGGTCTTGTCCGGTGCGCCCAGCTTTTCCACGGCGGCGGGCACGGCGGCAAACACGATATCCACATCCGGGGCCAGCAGCTTGTTGGTCACACCGGGGAAGGCGTTCTGCTCGTGCAGGGCGGTGTGGATGCCCATTTTGGCGGCGCAGCGCACCACCGGGCCGGACACATAGCCGCCGCAGCCGATGACAAGATCCGGCTTTACTTCCTTCATCATGGCCTTGGCCTTGGGACCGGAGAGGGCCAGATTCCACAGGGTGATGATGTTGCGCTTGATGTTGTGCAGGCTGAGCTTGCGCTGGAAGCCGGTGATCTCGATGTGGTGGAAGGGGTAGCCCGCCTGTGTGACCAAACGGTACTCCATGCCCTCCTTACGGCCTGCAAAGTGGATCTCGGCGGTAGGGTCGGCCTTTTTCAGAGCACCGGCAATGGCCAGTGCGGGGTTGATATGTCCGGCAGTGCCGCCGGCTGCGATTAGAACACGCATGGTGATTCCTCCTTATAAACGCCCGGCCTGCGGCCGGGCGGGCTTGCGGTTTGTTTTACTGTTCTGTACGGGCTGCGCGGGCAGAAGCCAAGTCAATGGTCTTGCGTGCAAGCTCTGCCTCGCGCTCGGCGCGGGCGGCCTCCCGCTGGGCACGCATCTGCTCCCGCTGCTGCGCTGCCCGCTCGCCGTTGCGGCCAATGTTCACCATCACGCCCATCTCTGCCAGCAGCAGGATCAGGCTGGTACCGCCGGAGGAGAAGAAGGGCAGGCTGATGCCGGTGTTGGGCAGGGTATTGGTGACCACGGCGATGTTGCAGAACACCTGCCACGCGATCTGCGCCATGATGCCGATGCCTACCATGGTGCAGTACAGATTTTCCGCTTTATAGGCGATGAGCAGCCCCTGCACGATGAACAGCACGAACAGCACGATGATGAGCACCGCACCAATGAAGCCCAGTTCCTCGCACACCACGCTGAAAATGAAGTCGTTGGTGCTTTCCGGCAGCCAGAGCTGCTTTTCCACGCTGTTGCCCAGCCCCAGCCCCTTCAGTCCGCCGGAGCCGATGGCGTAAAGGCTCTGCACGGTCTGGTCGGTCATCTGGCTCAGATCCTGCGTCCAGCCGTCCAGACGCTTTTGCAGGTAGGGGATAGAGTCCACATGGGAGAGCAGGGTCTCCAGCAGGGTGCCCGCCGTGATGGCACCCGCCCATGTCAGCACACCGCCGCTGCCGGACAGCAGCAGGATGGTGCCCACCACCGCCACCGTCAGCACGATGCCGGACATATGCGGTTCCAGCGCCAGCAGGATGACCACCGGTATAAGGGGCAGCACCGGCACCACCAGCTGCTTCCATACCCGCACCCGCAGCCACTCCCGGGGGGTAAGCAGGATGCGGCGCTCCGGGTCCAGCCGCTCCACCTGTGGCGCCTTGGCTGCAAGATGGGAACTGAACAGGATCATCTCAAACTTTGCCACCTCCGAGGATTGCAGCGTAAGGCCTGCAAAGCGGATCCAGCGGCGGCAGCCGTTCAGGGGTGCCATGGTCAGGGTGACGGCCAGCATGGCCAGCACGATGATGTACCCCGGCACCACCATCTTGCGCAGAAAACGGTGATCCACATAGCTTATCAGGAACATACAGCCCAGCCCCAGTATCATGCACAGCGCCTGCTGCTTGATGTAGTGGAAGCTGTCGCCCATGCGCAGGTAACCGGTGGTGTAGCTGGCGCTGAACAGCATCACCAGCCCAAAGATCATAATAACGGCCAGCGTGGCCAGCCAGTCGATCAGCAGCCGGGACCACGGGCCCGGGTCTCGCTGGAACACCGGCACCGGCGCTCTGTGTTTTTTGCGGTTAGTCGCCATCTGCGCTCCCTTCCCTCTCTGTGCCCGGTCAGCACCAGCGCAGCAGCGCCAGCGCCAGTACATAGCTGACAGCGCTCAGCGCAAAGCTGCACAGAAACACCGTCTCCGGGCTCATTTTATGCTTTTTTACCCAGCAGCGCAAGGGCTTGCCGGTGCGTTTTGCACCCAGCAGCTGCGCTGCCAAAAGACCGCCTGCCGCCCAGAAGGGCAGCGCCAGCGGCACAGTCAGGCTGGTCATATCCAGACTGAGCGGGATGCAGCCGATGGCACCCGCCGCCAGCAGGCTGCCGCAGCAGCCCACCCCCAGCCTTGCCGGGGGGAACGCCCACAGCAGCAGTGCCACCAGTGCCCCGGCAAGCGCGGCGGGCAGCACCGCCAGCCCGGGCACGCCCAAGCCGGCCTCTGCCATCATCAGCGCCAGCATAGCCACAAAGGCCGCGCCGCACACCGTACCCTCGTCCCGCTCGGCGATGCGGGCACACTCAGCCAGCGCCACCATGAGCACCGCCCACAAAAAGGGCACGGCGCTGCCCAGCAGCACATACCCCGCCCCAGGCACGTCCAGTCCCCGGGGCAGACAGCCCGCTGCCTGCAGCAGCAAAAGAACGAATGCCGCGGCCAGTGCTTCCAGCAAAAGCCGCACGTCCCGCCGCAGCCCCAGCGCCGCCGGGCTGCGCATCCGGGCAAGGTCCTCTGCAAGACCCACTGCCCCAAAGGCAAGGCTTCCGGCCAGTGCCGTGAGCAGCCGTGTCATCAACCGGCCCTCGCTGCCCAGCAGCTCCGGCTGGCCTACGCAGGCGGCAAGCCAGCCCACGCCCACCGCAGCCACCGTGCCCGCCGCCGCACACAGCCCACCCCACAGCGGGGCGCGCAGGGGTGCAGGCCGGGGCTGCTCAGACTGTGCCGGCTGCTGGTTTTGTTCGCGGCGTTCCAGCACCCGCCGCAGCGGCACAAACAGGCTGCACAGGGCTGCCGTAAGGGCAAAGCCCAGCACCACCGCCGCTGCCAAGGCGAAACGCTCCATAACTCAGACACTCCATTTCGCCAAATAGTTATACTTCTGCTTCTTTATGCTCTTCGTAGAAGATATCCAGCACTTTTTCCAGTGCCATGCCGTGGCTGGCCTTTACCAGAACAGCATCGCCGGGCTGCACCCGGTCCAGCAGGGCATCGGCGGCCTCGCGGTAATTTTCTGCGTGCAGGGTCTCTACCCCCTTGGCGGCAGCCACCACGGCGGTGCGCTTGGCCTGCTCGCCGTAGGTGATCAGGCAATACAGCCCGCTCTCGGCGGCAAGACGTCCCAGCTCCTCATGTGCTTCGCGGCTCAGCTCGCCCAGCTCCAGCATATCGCCCAGCAGGGCAAAGCGGCGCTTGCAGGGGAAATCCTTGAACATCGCCAGCGCGGCCTTCATGCTGTCCGGGTTTGCGTTGTAGCAGTCCTCGATGACGGTCACGCCCTCGCTGTCCACCACCTTCTGGCGGCGGCCGGTCTGCTCAAAGTTGGAAAGGCCCCGGATGACCCTCTTGGCGTCGCAGCCCAGACGGGTAGCGGCGCAGTAGGCAGCCAAGGCGTTCGCCACATTGTGGCGTCCCATGGCGGGGATATTCACCACAAAGGTGCCGTGCTCCTGATCCTCCAGCACAAAACTCATGCCGTCAGTCTCCTGCCGGATGGACAGGGCGCAGACGTCTGCGTTTTCATCGCTCAGGCTGAACCACACCGGGCGCACATGGGCAGGGAGCACTGCCTTGCGCAGGAAGGGGTCGTCGTAGTTCAGCACCAGCGGTGCGCCCTCCGGCAGACCGTTGCAGATCTCCAGCTTTGCCTTGCAGATGTTCTCCTGACTGCCCAGATTGCCGATGTGAGACACGCCGATGCAGGTAATGATGCCCACATCCGGCCGTGCTGCCCGCACCAGACGGTCAATTTCACCGGCGTGGCTCATGCCCATCTCGATGACCGCGTACTCGGTGCTGCTTTCCAGCCGCATCAGGGTGCGGGGCATGCCCAGCTCATTGTTCTGGTTGCCCTCGGTCTTGATGGTATTGCCAAAGCCCGCGATGGCGGCGTAGGTCATCTGCTTGGTGGTGGTCTTGCCCACACTGCCGGTCACACCCACCATCTTGGGGTGGTACTGGCTGCGGTAGTTTGCGCCCATCACCATCATGGCGTGGTAGCTGTCCGGGCAAAGGATGGCCTTTTCTTCCGGCACACCAGGCACGGGATGGTTGACCACCACATACTCCGCGCCCTGCTCCAGCGCACGGGCGGCGAAATCATGGCCGTCGAACCGCTCGCCGGGGAAGGCCACAAAAATGCAGCCGGGCTTTACCTCACGGCTGTCGGTGGTGACCAGTGCCACCTCCGGGTCACTGGTCAGTTTTCCGGCAGGCACCAGCCCTGCCAGAAGCTTGCTTGCATGGATCTTTTCCATTGTTCTATCCCCTCTCATTCTATCTATTGCAGGAAACCGCCGCACCGTATTTTGTACAGCGGCCTTTTCGGCGTATGACGATTGGAAATGGCCTCCGCGCTGCTCTGGCCATTCCCAGCGGAAATAAGCTTATAAGTTGGGCGATTCCGGGCAGACTGCGGTCTGCCCGGAATCGCATTTTCACGAATGGAGCATCATCGGAAAACGCGCTATAAAATTGTTTTTACCCACAGGTCAGGGTGATGATGGTGCCGCGCTGTACGCTGGAGCCGGGCTCGTCGCTTTGCGCCTGCACCGTGCCACTGCCCTCCACCACGCAATTCAGCCCGGCGGCGCTCAGCATCTGGCGGGCAAAGTCCGGGCTCTTGCCGGTCACATCCGGCACCTCGGTGCGGCTGCCCTCGTAGGTATCGGTATACAGGTAGATGGTGGTGCCGTAGGGCACCTTGCTCCCCGCGTGGGGGTACTGGTAGGTGACCGGGGCAGCGGACTGGCTGCTCTGGCTCTCCTGCAGCTGATGCTTCAGGCCCTGAATGTTCAGCTGCACCTGCGCATTGCTCCACTCGGTACCCACAAGGTTCGGCACGGTAACGATGGTACCGCTGCGGTCCTCGCCGTCGGTGGCGATGCCAAGATAAGGGGCTACCTCGCTGATGATATTGCCCGCCACAGGGGCTGCAAGGATGGAGGAATAGTCCGTCCGGGCGTTGTTGGGGTCGTCCAGCATGACGTAGACCAGAATTTCCGGGTCGTTGGCGGGCAGCACCGCCACGAAGGAGGCCACCTTTTTATAGTCGCCGTCGGCGCGGCGGTGCATATTCAGCTGCTCGGAAGTGCCGGACTTGCCGCCGATGCGGTAACCGGACACATAGGCGTTTTTGCCGCCGCCGGTGCCGTTGCCCACCTCGTACTCCATCATCTCCCGGATGACCTCGCTGGCGCTCTGGCTGATGACCTGACGGCGCACGTTTGCACCGATCTCCTGAATGACGTTGCCGTTGGCATCGGTGATCTTATCCACCACATGGGGGGTGACCAGATACCCGCCGTTGACGGTGGCCGCAATGGCGGTGCACATCTGCAGCGGGGTGATGGCCATGGCCTGACCGAAGGAGGAGGAGGCCAGCTGCACCTCGCCCAGCTGGTCGGCGCGGTAGTACTGCATAAAGTTGGTCTCGCTGGGCAGGTCCACCCCGGTTCGGGCGGTAAAGCCGAAGGCATCGAAGTAGTTATAGAACTGCTGCGAGCCAACGCGCTGCCCCAGCTGGATGTAGTAGATGTTGCAGCTCTTGCGCAGTGCCTCGGCCATGTTGAGCAGGCCGTGCGCCTTGCGCCCTGCGCAGTGGTAGGTCTCCTTGGCTACGCCGTAAGCGCCAGAGCAGGTAAAGGTGGTGTTCATGGTGGCCACACCGGAGTCGATGCCCATGGCAGAGGTGATGACCTTGAACACAGAGCCCGGGTAGTACAGCTCCGTGATGGTCTTGTTTTTCCACAGGATATCCCGGTAGTAGCCGGAATAGTCCGCTTCCTCGTCCAGAATCTTGTTGCCCAGCTCATCGGTGATATAGTTGCCGTCGGCATCCTTTTTATAGATGCCGTAAAGTTCCGGCTCTGCGTGCACCAGCTCGTTGAGGTAAGCCTCGTTGGCAGTGAAGTTCAGCGGGTCGTTGGGGTCAAAGTCCGGCTTGGAAGCCATAGCAAGGATGGCACCGGTCTTGACGTCCATCACAATGGCGCAGCCGCGGTTTTCCACCGTATTGGCTGCAATGGCTTCGTTCAGGTACCGCTCCGCGATCTCCTGCACGTTCACATCCAGCGACAGCACCAGATTGGAGCCGTCCTTGGCGGCAAAGGTGGTGGCGTTGGCGTCTGCAATGGCGTTGCCCACCGCGTTGCGCTGGGTGATGGTGCGGCCATCCACACCGGCCAAGGTGGACTGGTAGGATTTTTCCAGTCCGTAGGTGCCGACGCCGTCCGCATCCGTAAAGCCCAGCACCGCTGCGGCAAAGGCACCGTAGGGGTAGTTGCGCTGGAAGCTTTTTTCCGAGGACACCGAGATGCGCCCCTTGCGGGAGGTATCGGTGGCCTTTTTGTGCGCCTTGTTGAAGCTGGTGACGTATTTTTCAATGGAAAGCTTCACCGCGTTGTTCACCTTGGTGGCAAGGGTGACGTAGGCAGAATCCAGCCGGGATAGTGCATCGTAAACGGTCTGGTACTGCTGCTGATACTCTGCCGAGGAGGTGTCCACGCTGTCCAAGCTCTCGCCGTCCCCGGAGAGCAGACGCAACGTCAGCTCCCGGCTCACCTCGGCGCACATGGCGGGGTCCAGCGTTTTGGTCACGGTGTCGTCATCGTTGGTCTTGCTGGTATAAAGGATGCTGCTGTAACTGGGGTCTGCCCAGATAGTCCACACCACGCTGGTGGAGGCAAGGGTGATGCCGGAGGCATCGTAGATCTCGCCGCGGGTGGCCTTGATGGTGGTATCCAGCAGCTGCTGCTGGGCGGCGTACTGGCGGTACTCTGCCCCGTGGATGATCTGGATATTATACAGGCTGCGGATGACGATGGCGGCTGCCACCACCACCGCAAGGATGCCCAGACGGCTGCAAAGCCGCCGCACCCGGCTGTCCAGCCGATCCCGGCCGGAGGCCGGACGCAGGCGGTAGCCCCTGTTTTTTTTGTTACGGAAAGGTTCTTGCATTGGTTCTCTCCTGCGGGGCGTGCACTGCATTCCGCGCGCCCTGCGCTGTTATTTATTCAGACTGCGGTGTCCATAAACCGAAAAAAGCGTGCGCTACCGCACGCTTTCTTCGGTTATCTCACGGTGCCCAGAATGTTCACCGCACCGGTGTACAAAAAGTCGGTCCATTGCCGCACGGTGGACTCCCGGCGCACCAGTGCGCCGCTTTCGCCCAGGCGGATGTAGGTGATCTGGCTGGGGTCTACTTTCATCAGACCCAGCCGCCCTGCGGTCTCCTCCACGCTGGCAATGTTGGTCTTGCTGTTCAGGGTGCTGTTGTAGTAGGTATACTGGCTCTGCTCGCTGACCAGCTGCGCCTTAGTGGCTTGGATCTGGTCGTTCAGCTCCACCAGCTGTGCCTCGCTCCACAGCAGACTGATGGCAAAGCCCACCAGCAGTGCTGCCGCCACCAGATTCATGGCGTTATGTACGGCGGCCTGCAGCGGGTTCAACCGCCGCTTGCCGCCCTTTGCTACCCGCAGGTTTGCTTTGCGCTGCGGCTGCGGTGCCCTGCGGCGGCGCACCGCGTTACGATCATATGCTGGCTGACCCATGGTTTCTCTCCTCCTCACAATGCCGGTGCTTCCGGCATCTCAGCATTTTTCCAGCACACGCAGGTGGGCGGAACGGCTGCGCCGGTTCTCCTCCAGCTCCTGCGTATCAGCTTCAATGGGTTTGCGGGTGATAAGCTTTGCCTTTGCCTTGCCGCCGCATACACACACCGGAAACTCCGGCGGGCAGGTACAGGCTGTGGACCAGCGGCGGAACTTGTTCTTGACCAGTCTATCCTCCAGCGAGTGGAAGGTGATCACGCACAACCGGCCGCCCGGTGCAAGGTGATCGAAAATGGTATCCAAGCCCTCCTCCAGCGCATCCAACTCGTGGTTCACTGCAATGCGCAGTGCCTGAAAGGTGCGGCGGGAGGGGTTCTTGTTCTTGCGGCGCTCGGCAGGCGGCATAGCGGATGCAATCAGGTCCGCAAACTGCAGGGTCGTCAAAATCGGGGCTTCCTCCCGTGCTTTCACGATTTTACCCGCAATCTGCCAGGCATACGGTTCCTCACCATAATCGCGCAGGATGCGGGTCAGTTCCTCACGGTCCAGGGTGTTCACCAAGTCTGCCGCAGTGGGCCCCTGCTGGCTCATGCGCATATCCAGCGGGGCATCCGCGTGATAGGAGAAGCCACGCTCGGCATCGTCCAGCTGGTGGCTGGAAACGCCAAGGTCCAGCAGCGCGCCGTTGATGAAGGGGATCTCCAGTTCATCCAGCACGCGGGCGGTTTCGCGGAAGTTGGCCTGAACCACCTGGGCGGGTAAGCCCTTTAGCCTCGCGGCAGCGGTTGCCACCGCGTCCGGGTCCTGATCCAGCGAGATCAGCCGCCCGGTGGTCAGGCGTTTTGCTATTTCCTTTGAGTGGCCTGCCCCGCCGGCCGTTCCGTCCAGATAAATCCCGGCAGGGTCAATGGCCAACCCATCAAGGCATTGGCTGAGCAAAACGGGGATATGACTAAATTCCACGGTGTTCTCCTCTTTCCCCGTTTCACACGGTTTAACATGCAGGGGTACACCCCGCTCAAAGTGTATCTTAAAAATCAAGGTCTTCCATTGCGGCGGTAAAATCTTCATCGCTTTCCGCCTGGCGGGCTTCCCAATCCTGGGTGTTCCAGATCTCCGCAAAGTTGCGGTTGCCGATCACGCTCACATCGTGGTCCAGGTTGGCGTATTCCCGCAGTTTTGCGGGCAGCTGAATGCGGCCCTGTTTATCCGGTGTTACTTCCACCGCAGAGGAATACAGCATACGGCTGACATTGCGGCCCTTTACCATACCTTTTTCGGCAATGCGCTGGG
>OGLG01001802.1_pt1 | contig 11155 bp, 10 predicted proteins | sample 1572621 | NCBI WGS metagenome assembly OGLG01 (sample SAMEA2581912, study PRJEB24529) | metagenome | biome: Human gut stool | place: China | collected 2011 | reverse complement strand
GGACCTCCCCGGAGCGGTTGTACTTCCGCAGAGCCTTGACCCCCTGCACGGCGGCGTAGATCACAAACGCGAAGATAGCCAGCCGCACCAGTGTGACCACCAACAGTAAAATAAGTGATATTGACATATTGATATCCTCCTTTGCTCTCCGGTACCGCTTTCAGCACCATGGATCTGATGCCGTCATGCTACCAGACAAAGGCGGTTGCGGCCACCAAATATGGCGCAACTTTCCGTTGCGTGGCCTGCTTTTGCGCCTGAACAGGCTCAGTCCTGCGTCAGAACGCCGGTGAGGTCCAAGGGCTTGCCGTCGGCCCACAGGCGCTCCAGATCATAGAAGCTCCGGGCCTCGGCGCTGAACACATGGACGCAGATGCAGCCGTAATCCAGCAGCACCCAGGTACCGTCCCGGTAGCCCTCCCGGCGCAGGGGCTTCTCCCCCGCCTGCTCCTCCAGCAGCTTCTCCACAGAGCCGCACAGGGCGTTGATCTGGGTGTTGGAGCTGCCGGTGGCAATGACGAAATAATCCGCCAGGGTCGTAATGTCGGTGATCTCAATGGCGGAGATCTCCTTGCCCTTCTTCTCATCCAGGGCCTTGGCGGCCAGAATGGCCAGTTCCTTCGGTGTCATCATACTTTTAAAATCCTTTCTGAATGTCTTAGCCGCCCATCGGCAGCGGTTCTCCGGTCACAGGGTCCAATCCCTGATTCGCATCGGGCGTTGCAGGTTCCTCCGGCGGCACCACGATGATGCCGGGATCTTCCGGCTGGTCCGGTGTCTCCGGACTGCCAGTGCCCGTCTCTCCCCCGGTGGAGCCGGAGGGGTCTGTGGTCTCCGTCCCCGTCCCCGGCGTTTCCGGTGTGGCCGGGGTCTCCGGCGTGGGTTCAGACGGGGTCTCCGTTCCCGGCTCCGTCTCCTCCGGCGGTGTCACGATCTCCCCGGTGTCCGGGTCGATCAGGTTGCCGTTTTCGTCGGTGATAGAGTCCTTTTCCGGCTCATCCTTCTTGCCGCTGCCCATCAGAGTCGGCGGCACGGCGGCCTTGCTGTCCTCCACATGGCCGGTGGTGGAGCTGACGGAGCCGTCCTTATTGACGGACATGATGTCCAGGTCGCTCATGGTGGAGGGCTCCACAAAGGGGCTCAGCTCGTTGTTCACCAGCTCCAGCAGTTCCTGGGCGTTGGGCGTCACATAGGACTGGTAGCTGTGATACACCCGGCTCCAGCAGGACACGTTTTTATTGGGCATGGTCACAAAATTCACCTGGGCGGTGTCCAGCTTGGCGCCGCTGCTGTTCCCCAGGAATGCCTGCTTGGCGAACCAGAGCATATTTTGGAAACTGAGATCCGTCTCCACGTTCTCATTGAACACCTTGATAAACTCATTGACCTTCGCGATGTTTTTCAGGCTCATCAGCTGCTCGATCATGGCCTTCAGCAGCCCCTGCTGGGTCTTGATGCGGCCCAGGTCGCCGTCGGGATAGCCCAGCATCTTGCCGTTTTTGCGGTTGTCATGGCGGTAACGGAGTACCTGCATGGCGTCGTCGCCGCTGAGCAGCCGGTAGCCCTTGCTCTGGTGGATGGAAAGATCCTGATAGGGGTCCTCATAGTTCATGTCGCGGGGGACGTCAAAATACACGCCGTCCATGGCGTCCACGATCTTGCCCACGGCTTCCCACTCCACAATCACCTGATAGTCCGGCTCGAAGCCCACCAGCTGAGAGATTTCTTTATAGAGGGCCTTGATGCCCTTTTCTCCGCCGCCGTAATAATTATAAACGGAATTGATCCGCTTGATGTCCCACGGAACGTTGACCATGGTATCCCGCGGAATGGACATGACGGTGGCCTTCTGGTTGGTGATATCATAGCTGGCCAGCAGCATGGTGTCTGTGTTGCCGCCGCCCCCGGTGTCCCGGCCCAAGATCAGCACGGTGTAGTAATCCTTGCTCTTCCGTTCGCCGCTGACGCGGGGCTGGACGCCGTCGCCGTAGTCGATGCCGTCCCCCGCCTGGGTGCCGTCTGCGTTGGAGCCGTTTCCCGGCAGGTCCGGCTTGACGAACAAGCCGTCCAGTGCCACCACAGCTACCAGCACCACCGTCAATACGATGGCCACCGCCAGCAGCCACTTCTGCCCCTTTGTCAGTCGGCTGGGCTTCTTTGCTTTCTTCTGTTTGGATTCCTTCTGTTCTAAACGCTTTCCAACATTTTCTGCCATGGGTTTATCTCTTTCCTTTCAGCCAGTCCCGCGCCTCCATTGTAGCGTGGTGGACGGGATTTCCCATTTCCGTCATCTCGTCGATGGTCATTTCCAGTCCCATCAACATCCCTTGATCCAGATTCTCATACACACATGCCCGTAAATCGTTTACACCGGGAAAATCCCGGGAGGGCTCAATATAATCCGCCAGATAGATGATCTTTTCCAGCAGCGTCATGTCCGCGTGGCCGGTGGTGTGCCACCAGATCGCCCGGTAGATCTCATCGTCCACGCCGAACACCTCCCGGGCGATGGCCGCGCCGGTCTTAGCGTGAAGCAGCTTCAGCGCCTTCTGCTCCAGCTCGTCCAGCTCGATGCCGTACTGACGGCACAGGGCCAGCTGCTCCGGCATATCCAGCTTCTTCGTGCAGTCATGGAGCAGCGCCGCTACACGGGCCTTCTCCACATCCGCGCCGTAGCGGATCGCTAACCGGATGGCCTCCTGCTCCGTCCCCAGCACATGGGGGATGCGCTTGTACTTCAGATAGCTGAGGGCCACCGGACGCAGCTGAGAAAGTGTCAAGTTTTTCAGGTTTACATCCGTTCCGTACAAATGGTTTCGCAGGATATAGCCGTACACCGCCGGCGGCAGCAGGTTCTCCCCCGTCCCGGATGCCAGTTGCTCCCGCAGCTCCGTGGAGGAAATGTCGATGACGCCAGGGACCGTCAGGGTAAAGATCCGGGCGTCCGGGTAGAGACGGTACAGCTTGTCCCGCTGGGCGGAAAACTGCGGTTCCATGTCCGCCTTTGTCCGGCCGAAGGCGGCGATCCCCGCAAGGGACGTGATCTTCTCCGGCTCATGCCACGTTTCAAAGCTGAGGAACATATCCGTCCCCATCAGCAGCCACAATTCATCCTCCGGGAATTGCGCTTTCAGCTCCGCCAGCGTGTCGGAGGTAAAGCTCTTTCCCGCCCGGCGCACCTCCATATCCAGCGTTTCCACCTTGCTCCCAAGGCCCAACTGCTCCCCCGCCATGCGGGTCATTTCCAGCCGCTGCTCCGCCGTGGCGCTGCCTGCGGGCAGGTCCTTGTGGGGCGGGATGCTGGCGGGGATCAGCAGCAGCTTGTCCAGTTTCAGCGTGGCGATCACGGCCGCCGCCGCCGTCAGATGCCCCAGATGGGGCGGATTGAAGGTTCCTCCGTAAATACCGATTTTCAAGAAAATTCCATCTCCTGTTTCAACGCGATCCCGCTTACGCCTGCCGCTTTTTTGACGGCTTCACCAGCTGGATACGCTTCTCTCTGGGCTTGCTGTGGCTCTCCCGGTACAGCACGAACTTGGTGCCGATCACCTGCACCACCTCGCTGCGGGTGGCCTTTGCCAGCTCCTGCGCCGCGAGACGGGCGTCATACTCGATATTGTTCTCCAAAACCCGGCCCTTGATGAGCTCCCGGGCCTCCAGCGCATCGTCGGTCTGCTTGACGAGGTTCTCCCCGATGCCATCCTTGCCAATGTGGATGATGGTGTCGATGGTGTTGGCCAGCCCTCGCAGCTGGGCTCTCTGTTTGCTTGTCAGTTCCATATAATTCCTTTCGATCGTTCGTTTCTGATAGTTCAGTCCATCCTTCCAGAAGCCGCCGGCTTCCCGGCTTTTTCTATTAGACGGTTATTTCTTCAAATAAGTTTCCAATTTCGCGGTAAATTCCCGGAGGGCTTTGCCCCGGTGGGAGATCTCCGCCTTTTCCTCTTGGGTCAGCTGTGCAAAGGTCTTTGCCTTGTCAGGCACGAAGAATACGGGGTCATAGCCGAAACCGCCCTCCCCCATGGGGGCAAAAGCGATGGTGCCGGGGGCCTGCCCCTCGGCGGTGATGGTGTCCCCATTGGGGAAGGCACAGGCAATGGCGCAGGTAAAATGAGCCGCCCGGGTGGTCTGGCCCCGGAGATTTTGCAGCAGCAGGGTATACCGGCCCTTGTCGTCCAGTCCCTCGCCGCCGTACCGGGCGGAGTACACACCGGGGGCGCCGTTGAGGGCGTCCACGCACAGGCCGGAGTCGTCCGCGATGGCGGCCTGCCCCGTCGCACGGGTCACGGCAATGGCTTTCAGATAGGCGTTTTCCTCGAAGGTCTCGCCGGTCTCGTCGACCTCAAAGTCGCAGCCGGCCGCGCTCTGCGGGATGATCTCGATGCCCATGTCGGCAAAGATGGCGCGAAACTCATCTAACTTATGTGCATTATTGCTTGCAAGGATCATGACAGCAGCGCCTCCACAAATTCCGCAGGCTTGAACTCCAGCAGGTCGTCGATCTGCTCGCCGACGCCGACATATTTCACCGGCAGCTGCAGGTCGTTTGCGATCGCAAAAACGATTCCGCCCTTGGCCGTGCCGTCGAGCTTCGTGAGCACGATGCCGGTGAGATCCGCCGTGTCGAGAAACTGCTTGGCCTGAATGAGGCCGTTCTGACCGGTTGTGGCGTCGAGCACCATGAGCGTTTCAATGTCGGCCTCCGGCAGCTCGCGGCGGATGACGCGGGTGATCTTATTGAGCTCATTCATGAGGTTTGCCTTGTTGTGCAGGCGGCCGGCGGTGTCGATGATGACGACATCCACGCCGCGCGCCTTCGCCGCCTGAATGGAGTCGAACACCACGGCGGCGGGGTCAGAGCCCTCCTCGTGCTTGACGATCTCCACGCCGGCGCGCTGCGCCCAGACGGTGAGCTGGTCGGCGGCCGCTGCGCGGAATGTATCCGCGGCGGACAGGAGCACGCGGTTGCCCTCCTTCTTGAGCTGGGAAGCGAGCTTGCCGATCGTCGTCGTCTTGCCGACGCCGTTGACGCCGACGACGAGCACGACCGACGGCTGCGTCGTGAGCAGGAGCATGGTGTCCTGCACCTTGAGGATGCGCGTGAGGATCTGCACGAACTCCTTTTTCACCTCCGCGCCGGTGGTCAGCTTTTTGAGCTCGATGGCCTTGCGCAGCTGCGCGATGGCCTTGGTCGTCGTCTCAACGCCGGTGTCGGCAAGGATGAGCGTCTCCTCAAGGTCTTCGAAAAACTCCTCATCGCCCGGCGCATAGGCGGCAAAGATGCCGGTCAGCTGGGCGTCCATTTTCGTCTTGGTCTTGGTCAGACCCTGTTTGATCTTATCAAAAAATCCCATAGACTATCTTCTCCGTTACGATATGGTTTTAGCCGCTTCATCCAGCGAGAGCTCGATGATGCGCGACACGCCTTTTTCCTGCATGGTCACACCGAACAGGTGGTCGGCCTCCTCCATGGTGCCGCGGCGGTGCGTGATGACGAGAAACTGCGTGCTCTTGGCAAGGCGGCGCATATACTGCACGTAGCGCGTGACGTTCGCCTCGTCGAGCGCGGCTTCGATCTCGTCCATGACGCAAAACGGCGTCGGACGCACCTTCAAAATGGCAAAGTAGAGCGCGATGGCCACGAACGCCATCTCGCCGCCGGACATCAGGCTCAGCGTTGAGAGCGCCTTGCCGGGCGGCTGCACCTTGATCTCGATGCCGCTGTCGAGCACGTGCTCCGGATCCTCGAGCACGAGCGCCGCCTTGCCGCCGCCGAAGAGCTCCAGGAAGGTCTGGCGGAACGCCTGATCGATCGCCTGAAACTGCGTGGTGAAGATGCCCTCCATCTCCCCCGTCACGTCGGCAATGATGCCGGTAAGCTCACGCTTGGCCTTGAGGATATCGTCCCGCTGGCCGGTGAGGAAGGTGTAGCGCGTGTTCACGCGCGTGAATTCGTCGATCGCACCGAGGTTCGGCGTGCCCAGCGCGCCGATGCCGCGGCGCAGCTCGGCGATGCGGCGGCTGGCCTTGGTCATGTTCTCAATCGGCTGGCGCAGCGCCTCGGCCGCCGTGCGGCTGAGCTCATAATTGTCCCAGAGCTTGTCGAGGATCTGCTTTTCCTCCATGTCGGCCGAGAGCTTTTTCTGCTCAAAGCGCGACACGAGCCCCTGCATGTCCAGCAGGTCACGGTTGCGCGCCTGCGCGTCGCGGTCGGTGCGCGTGCGCTGTCCCTCCAGCTCCAGCTTGCGGCTGCTGCACGCGGCGAGCTCACCGCGCAGCGTCTCGGCGCGCTGGCGCAATTCAGCCAGACGGCGCTCGTGCATTTGCAGCGTCTGCTGCAGCTGCTGCGTGCCGGTCTCCGCCTGTGCGATCTGGTCAAGGCGCGCCTTGCGGTCACCGGCCATCTCCTCGAACAGCTCATGGATCTGCTGCGTGGTGCGCAGGATGGTCTCGCGCTCGGCCTCAAGTGATGCCGTCTCCGCCCGCAGCCCGGCCAGCCGGTCGGCCAGCTCCTGCCGGCGGCGGTCAAACGCGCCGCGGCCGAGCTCGCTCTGATCGCGTTCGGTGCGAAGCTGTGCAAGCGTTTCCTCCGCCAAGGCCGCATCGGCGCGGGCAGCGGCGATGCGCTCCTGATTCGTCTTTTGCTGCGCGCGGCAGGCGTCGATGGACGCGTTTTGCCCCGCAATGGTCTCCTGTGCGGCGCTTTTGAGCAGCACGACCTGTGCCGCCTCGCTCTGCGCCTTGTGCAGCGTCTCGACCGCCTGCTCCAGCTGCGCCTGCACGGTGTCGAGCTGTGCGTGCGCCGCATCGAGCGCCGCCTGCGCATCCTCGAGCTCGAGTGCGCACTGCTGTTTTTCGAGCGTGAGCGCATCCAGCGTTTCGCGCAGGCGCTTGAGCTCGTTGGCACGTGACAGGATGCCGCTGCCCTTGGCGGCGCTGCCGCCGGTGAGCGAGCCGCCGGCGTTGACGAGCTGCCCGTCGAGCGTGACGATGCGGTAGCGGTGGTCATAGCGTTTGGAGATAGCAATGGCGTCTTTCATCGTCTCGGCGACGACGGTGCGGCCGAGGAGATTGCTGACGATATCGCGGTAAGCGGCCGCGCAGGTGACAAGCGTGTCGGCTACGCCGACATAGCCCGGTTCCTGATCCGGCACGCTGTTTAGGTGCATGGGTCGGATGGTATCGAGCGGCAGGAATGTCGCACGGCCGGTATCGCGCCGGCGCAGCAGCTCGATGGCCTGTGCGCCGCAGCTCTGCGTCTCGACGACGATGTTCTGCGCCGCCGCGCCGAGCGCCGTCTCAATGGCGAGGGCGTAGCGGTCGCCGGTCTTGATGAGGTTTGCCACCGGGCCGCGCACGCCGCGCAGCGTCCCCTTTTCGGCCGCGTGCATAACGGCTTTGACCGCGCGGTTGTAGCCCTCAAAGTCCTTTTCCATCTCGGTGAGCATACGGATGCGCGACTCGGTGCTGCGCAGGTCGACCGTCAGGCCGGACAGCCGCTCCTGCTGCTTTGCCAGCGCCTGCTCACAGGCGGAAAGGTGCTGTGTTTTTTCTCTCTGCTGCGTGCGCAGCGCGTCGCAGGCGGACTGCGCCTGCTGCTGCGCGGTCTGCTTTTCCTGCGCCTGCGCCTCGAGCGCGGCCAGACGCTCGGCCGCCTCCGCAGCGGCGGTGACGATGGCGTTTTCCTGGTCGAGCAGCTCCTGCGATTTGTCGGCCAGGAGCGTGATGCGCGTGCGGCACTCGGCCAGTGCGCTGCTCTGCGCGCTCTCTCGGGCGAGCAGCTCCGTATATGCGCGCTCGGCCTCGCCGGAGGATGCAGCGTTGAGCTCAATGTCCTCGAGCACGGTGTCGATCTGCTGCGCGTGCTGCGCTTTCTCGCGCTCGATCTGCTCCAAACGCTGCTGCTGCGCGTCGATCTGCGCCTGCAGAGCGCTGGCGCGATCCGCCTGTTCGGACACCTCCACGCGCAGACGCGCGATGCTGTCGGCGCTGTTTTGCAGGTTCGTGCGCACCACAGCCGCAGCGCTCTCACACTCGGCGGCGGCGCTCTCCGCCTCGGAGATCTGCTCGCGTGTGCGCTCGGACTCCAGATCCTTCTCGCGCATTTTCTGCGCGATGTTCTCCGACGCCGCATAGAGCTGCTCGAGCTCGCGCTGCGCGCCGGCAAGGTTTTCCTTCGCGGTCTGATAGTCGTGGTTCACGGTCTCGGCCTGCGCGTGCAGCCGGTCGAGCGTCTCCATCCAGACGGAGACCTCGGCGCTCTTGAGCTCGTCGCGCAGGTGCAGATATTTCTTCGCCGTCTCGGCCTGCTTGCGCAGGGGCTCGACCTGCAGCTCCAGCTCATCGACCTTGTCGTTGATGCGCAGAAGGTTTTCCTCCGTACGGGCAAGCTTGCGCTCCGACTCCTCCTTGCGGTAGCGGTAGCGCGAGATGCCGGCCGCCTCCTCAAAGATCTCGCGGCGCTCGTTGCTCTTTCCAGAGACGATCTCAGCGATGCGCCCCTGTCCGATGATCGAGTATCCGTCGCGGCCGAGACCGGTGTCCATGAGCAGCTCGTTGATGTCGCGCAGGCGGCAGGGCTCGCGGTTGATGGAATATTCGCTCTCACCGCTGCGGTAATAGCGGCGGGTGATCATGACCTCGGTGTTTTCGGTGTCGAAGATGCCGGTGCTGTTATCGAGAATGAGTGACACCTGCGCAAAGCCCATGGGGCTGCGTTTTTCTGTGCCGCCGAAGATGACGTCCTCCATCTTGCCGCCGCGCAGCGTTTTCGTGCGCTGCTCGCCCATGACCCACAGGATGGCATCCGATATGTTCGACTTGCCGCTCCCGTTCGGACCGACGATCGCCGTGATCTCCTGGTCAAAATTCAGGCGCGTCTTGTCCGGAAAGGACTTGAAGCCCTGGATCTCCAATGCTTTTAAGTACACAAAATCCCTCGCATACCCGGCCCAGCCCCGCGCAGGAGCGCCGCCGGTATCTCAAATGAAAATAATACAAAGTAAAGTATACCGCCAAAAACGCCATTTTGCAACGGCAGGAGCGCATTTTTTCAGATATGAAAAATACAGCCGCCTGTTTTTGCAGGCGGCTGTTTGCCGTTATTCGCTCAGCGTTTCGAGCGCGCAGCGGGCGGCGGACTGCTCCGCCTCCTTTTTGGTGCGCCCTGTGCCGCGGCCGATCTCGCTGCCGTTGAGCAGCACGGCCATGGTGAACGTCTTGTTGTGATCCGGACCGCTCTCGGCGCAGACGGTATAAGAGAGCGTCTGTCCGGCGCGGCGCTGCACGCGCTCCTGCAGCTCGGTCTTATAGTCTGCGACGTGGTGGATCTCCCCCTCGGCCAGACCGTTGAGGATGTGCGCGAGGATAAAGCGCTGCGCAGGCTCCAGCCCGCCGTCGAGGTACATGGCGGCGATAACCGCCTCTACCGCATCGGCGAGGATGGACGGGCGCTCGCGTCCGCCGCTGCGCTCCTCCCCGTGGCCAAGGCGGATATAATCACCCAGATGCAGCGTGCACGCCACGCCGTGCAGCGCCTGCTCGCAGACGAGGCGCGCAGGCGGCTCATCTTTCCTTCCGGCATATCCGGATAGAGCCGGTAGAGCCGTGCCGCCGTGACCATGCCGAGCACGGAGTCACCCAGAAACTCGAGCCGCTCGTTGCTGGTATAGCCGCGCGCGCGGTTTTCATTGGCGTAAGAGCTGTGCATGAGCGCATTCTCCAGCAGCGACCGGTCACGGAATGTATAGCCCAGACGGGCCTCCAGCGCCTCCATCAGTCGCACTCCTTCGCCGCGTGCTTGTCCACACGCATATAGGAAATGTTGGCTGTAATGTCGTCGATGATGCCGGAGTCGACAAACGAGATTGCCTGACGGATGGCGTTATAGATCGCGCGCGCATCCGACGAGCCGTGCGCCTTGATGACGGGCTTGCTGATGCCGAGCATGGCCGTGCCGCCGACCTCGTTCGGGTCGAGAGAGGCCTTGAGCGCCTTGAACTCGTCCTTGATGGCGAGCGCCGCCATTTTGGTCTTGAAGTTTTTCATGAAGATGCCCTTGAGCTGGCGCGTCATGTACTTGATGCTGCCCTCGATGCCCTTGAGCAGGACGTTGCCGGTGAAGCCGTCGGTGACGACGACGTCCACATCGCCGCTGAACACCTGTGAGGCCTCGACATTGCCGATGAAGCGGATGCGCCCGGCGGCGTCCGCCGCCTTGAGCAGCGGGAAGGTCTCATGCTGGAGCTGCGCACCCTTGTGATCCTCGGTGCCGTTGCTGAGCAGACCGACGCGCGGCGCTGCGATGCCGAGCATGGTGCGGGCGTAGTAGCTGCCCATATAGGCAAACTGCAGCAGGTACTCCGGCGTGCAGTCGGCGTTCGCGCCGCAGTCGATGAGCATGACGCCCGCATCGCCGTTGGGCAGCACGGGGGCAAGCGCCGCGCGGCGGATGCCGTGGATGCGCTTGACGATGAGCGTCGCGCCCGTGAGCAGTGCGCCGGTGCTGCCGGCAGAGACGACCGCGTCGCCCTTGCCGTCACGCAGCAGGTTGAGCGCGACCGTCATGGAAGCATCCTTCTTGCGGCGGGTCGCCGTGCTGGGGTCATCGTCCATGGTGATAACCTCGCTCGCGTCAACGATCTCGAGCTTGGCCTGCTCGTTGCGCAGGCAGGTCTCGATGGCAGCGCGCTGGCCGACGAGCACGATCTCCGCGCCCAGCTCCTGCTGCGCGTGCACCGCACCCTTCACGATCTCGTCCGGGGCAAGGTCGCCGCCCATTGCGTCCACAAGTATTCTCATAGATGAAAAACCTCCTTTTGTTTCAGCCCGTCCAGAATCTGCAGGCTGCGCGCCGAGATCTCCGCGTTCTTGTTGCGCTTGCCGCGCACACGGTGATCGAGCGGCGTGATGATGCCGAAGTTGATATTCATAGGTTGAAAATCGCCGACACTGCCGCCGGAAATGTACAGCGACAGCGCGCCGATGGCCGTCTCCTGCGGGAAATCGACAGGCTCCAGGCCGAGCACCTGCGCAGCCGTCTCGATGCCGACGAGCGCGCCGGACGCGCACGACTCCACATAGCCCTCAACGCCGGTCATCTGTCCGGCGAAGCGGATGCGCGGCTCTCGGCGGAGGCGATAGTACCGGTCGAGCA
>OGLG01001788.1_pt1 | contig 11237 bp, 7 predicted proteins | sample 1572621 | NCBI WGS metagenome assembly OGLG01 (sample SAMEA2581912, study PRJEB24529) | metagenome | biome: Human gut stool | place: China | collected 2011 | reverse complement strand
GCCGCAAAGTAGGGCAGCTTGGTCTTGCCGAACTCAAATTCCACATTGCACCGCTCAGCAATGCGCACCGTATTTTCAAAGGCCTCGTCCACATCGGGAATGGCCTGACGCATCTCCTCCAGGCTCTTGATATAGAACTGGTCGGTCTGGAATTCCATGCGCCATTTGCGGTGGGGCATCACGCTGTGGGTCTTGCCCACATCCGCGCTGCCGCGGTAGAGCAGCAGGGGCACGGTGGGGGTGTCGGCACCGCCTTTCTGCACATAGAGCCCGGCGCGGGAGTACCCGGCCCCCTCCATGCGGGTGTTGACGGTGGCATCCAGCAGCACAAAAGCACCGGAGCAGCTGGTCCGGCGCAGGCTGCGGCAGAGCGGCTCGATCATCTCCTCCTCCAGCGCGTTCAGCACCTCGGGGGAATCGTTCAGCTGGTCAAAGGTCATCTCCCAGCTGGCAAGCTGCCGGTCCACCAGAGCGCCCATATCCTCAGAGAGGTTCACGCCCATGACCGCCAGCTGATCAAAATACCGCTCCATATCGTTCTGGAACACCGAATACTGGATCTCCAGGCTGCGGGTGGTGTCCTTTTTGGTGTTGTGCAGGCTGGCAAACAGAAACAGCGCCGCGCCAACGGTCAGCAGCAGCAGCGCAGCCAGCAGCAGGCAGGGCCACAGCAGCTGGGAACTCATGGAGCTCTGGCGGATATTCTCACGGTGCCGGTCAACAAAGTGCATCAAAGTCCCTCCTTTCCGGCTGAGCGGCAGGCTCAGGCATTGTCACACAGCAGCTGCCATGTTTCCTCGGCAAGGGCTTCCAGCGTTTCACCGCCCGCAAGGCGCTGGGGGTAGTCCTTCTGGCGCTGGCGCAGGCTGTCGTACAAGGCTTTGGCCTTGGCGTGGTACCCCACGATGCCCGGCTCGGACAGGGGGGTGTTCTGGAGACGCATCTCGTTGTAAACATCGTACAGCCGCTGATAGCTTTGCTGCTCAAACGGATAGTCCGCAATGGCATCAAAGGCGGCGCTGGACACCGGCATATATCCGGTGTCGGCGGCAAATTCCAGATTGCGCTGCTGCTCGGTGAGCCAGCGCAGGAACACGGCGGCGGCTTCGGCTTTCTGGTCGGTGGTCTTAAAGGCACACAGACCCACACCGGCCTGCGGCATCAGGGGCGTGGTGGTTCCGGCAGCGTGGGGCAGGGGAGCCAGCAGCAGGTCGGTGGGTTCGGTGGTGTTGTCCGGGTAGGTGACGAAATCATTGTAATAAAGGATGGCGGCCGAGCTGCCAAGGCCCGCCAGCGTCTCGCCGGTCATCACCTGCGTGTTGGAGTACAGGTCCGAGATCAGAATATCGCCCTGCACCAGCGCCCGGGCAAACTCCATCCACGAAGCGCGGAAGGTCTCGTTGGTCAGATCGTACCAGCTGCCCTTGTACAGCTCGCCGCTGCCCTGCTCCAGCGCGTTCAGCTCCACCAGACGCAAGGGGTAGTCCAGCGCGCAGAAGGGCTTGCCCTGCGACCACTGCCGGTAGGCAGCGGCCATCTCAAAAAAGCCGTCCCAGGTGGCAAGGGTAGAAAGCTGCGCCCCGGTGTCCGCCGCAAACCGGGCGTACTGGGAGCCGTTCAAAAAGATGAGCTGGGTGGATTTGGACACCGGGAACACCACCTGCCGCCCGTCAATGATGCCGTCCTGCACAAAGCCGGGCACATAGGCCGCCATGTCCTCGGCGGTGAACCAGTCGTTCCAGTCCACAAGGTTTTCGATGCCCAGACCGCTGGCATCCGAGGGGTGGGCCGAGAACAGGTCCGGCAGGTCCAGCGCGCCGGGCTTCCCGGCCTTGGCATCCTGCAGCTGGCCGCCGATGGCGGCGCTGTTGGTCATGTTGGTCACATTGAGCAGAATGCCCTTCTCCTTGCCCACGGTGTCGTTGAACTCGGTGAGCAGGCGGTTCATGGGCGAGTCTGCCTGTTCGCCGTACACATGCCAGATGCTGAGCATGGTGGGGTCCTTGGCAGAAAGCAGGGTCTTGCTGCCGCCGCAGCCCGCAAGTGCCAGACCGGGGAGAACTGCCGCAAGCTTCAAAAATGTCCTTCGTTCCATGTTCGTGATTCCTTTCCGCATTTTGCAGCCAAGGGGAAAACCGGCAAAAGAAGGGCCGCAGCGGCCTGCCTTGGCGGGCAGCCGCCCTCAAATCCCCCCAATTTTGGGCTTTTTGGGGGGATTCTTTGCGGGGAAGGCCCAAAATCCCCAAAATTTATTTTCAAATTGCCCCCCAAAAACGGCTTTTCTGAGGGGGCAATTTTTTTCCGGGTATGGTACAGTACAAACAGAAGAGGTCCTGCGCCGGATGCAGGGGTCTGTCGCTGTGCACAAAAGCATTGCCACGGCCCCGGTGGATTCTATCTATAAGGATAGCATAAGATGGAGCGGACTGCAAGTGCAGAGAATATCCAAACCAGTGCCCTCCCCCAAAAGCGGGGGGACAAACAGAAAGGAGCACCCCATGAAAGAACTGAACAGACGCGAATTCCTCACCCTCTCCGGCGCAGCCGTTGTGGCGCTCTCGCTGGCAGGCTGCGGCGGGCCCTCCGCACCTCCCGAACCTCCCGCGCCTCCGGCCTCTGAGAGCAAAGAGCTGGCCCTGTTCAAAGCCATCAACGAGGTCTGGTATGAAGTCAACAAAGAAGCAATCCACAATCCCAAACTTGATATCTGCAAGTCTGTGGTCTACTGTCAGGAGGCTGCCGACCTCGCAAAGTTTACAGCCAGCCCCTTTGAAACCTATGAACCTGAAGTAGACGAAGAGGATTACCGCAAATGGAACTTGCCTGATGATGTATTCCACGAGTACCAACTCCGTGAGTCTGAAATGATACAGGAAATCAGGAACAAATATGGAAACGGAAGCTATCGGGGGACTGTGGGAGTTTCTAACGGCACCCATGACGGTATGCAATTAAAGCAACTGTATCCTAGTAATCCGAGCGAGGTCAGGGAGTTTGTGCGGAGTCTGGCCGGCGGGCGTGGACTGGCGAGTCCGCATCCCGAGCAGTGGATGATCGGGCTCTACTGCCCCACCATTAAGGGCAAGACCTATACGGTGGCGGTAATGGTAAACTTTGCACCGATCTGAAGCGGGGCCGGGATGCACGGACTTCCCGCAAGTTGCGAACCGTAATCTATCCTATACTGTATTGAAAGGAGCACCCCCCATGAAAAAGATGAACAGACGCGAATTCCTCACCCTTACCGGCGCATCGGTCGCCCTGCTGGCACTGGCTGCCTGCGGCGGTGCACCCTCCACGCCCGTAGCGCCCGCTGGCAGCAAGGAAGCCAAGGTACTGGAAGCCATCAAAAAATACCGCGCAGCAGCCGGGGTGAAGGAACCACTCGCACTGGATAACGGTCTGAAGCCCGCAGCTGAACTTGTGGTGAAGATTGCAAAGGGCGAAATGAAATTTGACGAGGAAGCCATGAAAGCGCTTGCTAAGGCAGAAGTCGGCTATGATGGAGTTTGCGCCCCGATCGGCATAGCTTTTGATAAGGATACAGGCAATATGATGCCGGTATGTGTATACTCGGAGGACGCAGAGAAGATGGCACAAAATCTTCCGCTTCAGTTGGACGAGGGCGCTAAGGCAAGTCTGAGCTCGCCTGCGATCACGCTGGTGAACATTAAGACGTTCGAGCTCAGCGGCGTGACCTACTGGGTCGCACTGATTGCCGAAAGCAAAAAGTAACCCCTTAACCACAACAATTCCCATTTAACCCCCTGTTTGCCCCGGGCACACTCCCCCTGTGTCCGGGGCTTTATAGAAAGGAGCACCCCCCATGAAACGATACGACCGACGGACTTTCCTGAAGCTCTCCGGCGCATCGGCGGTGATGCTGGCGCTGGCAGCCTGTGACGATAGCTGCTCCTCCGGCTCCACAAGTTCCGGCTCTGCCACAGAAACGCCTCCCTCGCCGCCGATCCCTGTGATCCGGGACGGGCAGAAAATTCTGACCATTTTCAACGCAGAGCTGGCCCGGCGAAAGGTGGAGAACATCAAGTTCGAGTACAGCAAGGGTCTGGAGCACGCCATTCAGGCAGATGTGCAGATGTTTGTGGATAACGGCAGCCCGGAGTTCCCGTCGGACGAAGGGCTCAGGCTGCGGATGGAGGGCGACTATGCCGCAAAGATGTGGGATGGTCTGCACGAGGCGGGTTACAGCTCCGGCTCCACAGCCATCTTCCGTATGCTCAATCAGTACCGGGTAGGCGTGGATTTCGACCACGAAGGAAAGCACCTTTACAGCATGGATCGTCTCTACCCCACCACCGAGGCCCAGTTCCAGCAATTGGTGGATGAACTGATCAAGGACTACGGCGGTGTGCCGGGGCTTCATGAGGACAACCCGGTGGTGAATAAGGTAGGCATCACTGTGGTGGATATCAACGATAAGACCTATTGGGCCGCCTACATCATCGACAAGTGGCAAGGCATAGGAGACGGCTGAACCACACCATAGAAAAGGAGCCTACTATGAAATACCAACGCTTTGCGGCCCTTGTGCTGGCTGCCGCGCTGCTGACCGGCTGCGGCGGCACCCAGAGCAGCCCCAGCGCTGCTGCCGACCAAAGCTCCGACAGCAGCCGAAGCACCCCCGGCGCGGTGGCGCAGGCCGTCCAGACAGACCGCATCACCGACCAGTACACGCTGGAAAAGAACGTTTCGGGCGTGTGGGGGGAGGAAGCGGTGCAGTGCATTTCCGTCCATGTGCCCAAGCTGGAATGCGACAGCCCGGATGCCGCCTACATCAACGATGAGCTGAACGCCATCTATGCGGCGGATTTCCGGGAGTTCGAGAACAGCGAGGAGGCCGGGCAGCCGGGCGGCGAGTACCCGCAGATCGGTGTGGGCTGGGATGCCTACTGGTACGGCGATTGCGTCAGTCTTGTGGTGCGCAGCCGCTACGGCGGCACCGCCCCGTGGCGTTACAGCGGCTGGTGCTTCGATTTTGCCACCGGCAGGCAGATCACCACAGCCGAGATGCTGCAGTGCATGGAGCTGGACCCGGACGAAGTGCAGGCGCAGGTGCAGCGGCAGGCCATGCAGGCCTTTGACCGGGAGATGGCGCAGGGTGCGTATTACGATAGCCTGCGTCTCGGCGGAGAGCTCTCGCAAATGCGGATGGATACGCTGGAATACAATGAGCTGGAAAACCTGTGCCTGCTTTTGCCGGAGCAGGATCAACTGGTGCTCCGGGGAAAGTACAGCTGCGAAGAAGGCTGGCAGCAGCTGGATATGGAGCTCTCGCTGCCCCCCACTGACACCCCGGTGCTGACCGACACCTACGATGGTGTGCAGGTGCAGCTGGAAGGAACACAGGGCACCATCACCCTGCGCCGCACGCCGGAGACCGCCGCGTGGGACACGGATTACGGCATCCGGCTGGAACGGGACCGTACTTTCCCCATCCTTGGTATCTATAATGAGTATATCGACCTGTGCATCGGAGAACTGGGCGCCTCCTTCCACCCGGTGGTCTATCTGCTGACCAAGGACGGCGTGGTGGAGTATGTGGATGTGCTGCGCTGCCTTATGTCCGGAAATGTTCTGGTCTGTCAGGACCCTATCTATATTGCAAATCAGGGCGTGGCGCTGGAACGCAGCGGCGAAGAGGTAATTCTGCATCAGGAGGATGGCTCTGTGCTGGAACTTGCTCCCCTGACGGCAGAGTGGAACGGGCAGGAGATCCCCTCGGAGGCTGTCGGTGCCTTCAACGAGATGGCGGACGACCGGTTTAACTGGATGGACGTGGAAAGCAATGGCCTCGTCCAGATGGGCGTGCAGGACAACAATGTTTTCTATCAGGGCTACGCCAACTATCTGGGCGTGGTGCCGGAGGGCATGGTGCTGGGCGTCTCTACCAGCGAGACGGCAGACGGGATGCCGGGTATCACCTTTGTGGCGGCGGTGAAGTACGACCTGTACAACGAGACCCTGAACCTTACCATGATCGACGGGCAGAACCCCTTTGCCGAGGGAAAGACCCAGCTGCAGCTGACCCGCTGCCCGGATAACTGACCCCGGCGGGAGCTGCTGAGAACACAGGAGAACCACCATGAAACACAACGCGTTCCGCTGGATACCGGCAGTTTTGCTGGCGGCGCTGCTGGCAGGCTGCGGGGCAGAGACCGCAGCCTCTGCCCGCCCGGCTGGCAGCCGGGAACTGAAATCGACCCCGCCGGATTCCATGCATGCCACCGCGGCGATCACCGAGCAGTACACCCTTGAAAAGGTGGTGCAGGCGGAAAACGGCGGCAAGGTTCGGCTGAACATCCATCTGCCCCGGCTGGAAAGCGACAGCGCCGATGCCGCCCGCATCAACGCCGAGATCGCTCGGCTCTACGAATACGATGTGCAGGAGTACGCCGACTGCCCGGCGGCAGCCGACCCGGACGTGTGGGACATCTGCATTGAGATGAACTGGAACGCCAGCTGGTACGGCGACTGCGTCAGCCTTGTGGTCAGCAGCTGCTACGGCGGTACCGATGCGCCCTTCCATAATGGCTGGTGCTTCGACTTTGAAAGTGGAAACCAGCTCACCGCCATTCAGCTGCTGCAGCGCATGGGGGCAGACCCCGCCGCGCTGGAAGAAGCACTGTACCGCGACATAAAGCGCCGGGATGAGCTGGACCGGCAGACCGCCTGTGAGCGGGGGCTGCTGCCCCCCGGCAGCCTGAAAGAGGGCAACACCGCATGGTGGGCTACACTGGATGAGCTGCCGCTTTCGTTTGACGAGGCAGGGAACGTTACCTTTTTCGTCCGCCGGTTCAGCGCGTCCGGGGGAGAGTTTGTGAACGATGCCCCAACCATCCCGCTGGACGCGCAGCCGCTGCCGCAGGACTGGGAGCAGCAGGTGCTGGCCGAGTGGATGGCAGTCACGGCGGTGACGCAGGGTGAAAGCTATACCCCCGCCGACCGCAACGAAAGCTTTACCCTGCGGCTGGAAAAGACCGAGATCACCGGCACGGTGACCGTCTCCTTCATCCGGGAAACATACGTCAGCCCGCAGATCCAGTCCGCTGCCGAGACCCGCACCGGAGAGCTGAATGCCGGCGCTGTGACCGGCTGGGACGGGGAAAAAAGTCAGGACTGGAACCTGACATGCCTCAGCGAGGACGGCAGAAGCCGCTGGATTATCTCCATGATGGAGGACGGCTCGCTGCTGATGCGTTCCACCGGCTCGAAAAAGGGCAGCACCGTGTGGTATCTGTTCCGGCGCACCACGGCGTGGGATGACATCGGCTACACCGCCATCCCTCGCAGGCTGTGGGGCACTTACCGCGCCGGAGACGAGTCCGCAAATGGCATCCGCTGGATGACCTTCCTGCCGGACGGCAGCTGCTGCATGAGCGTGGAATGGGACGGGTGGAACGGCATTCTGACCGGCACCGCAGAGGGAACGCAGGGCCGCACCGAGGACGGCACCGAGCTGCATTTTACATTGACCGATCCGAACGGCAAGCCCTGCGAGTTCTGGGCCATTTTGCTGAACGATGACGGCAGTCCCAGCGGTTGCAGCCTGAAATACCGCGCCGGAGAGCAGTTGTTTGACCGGGACACACGTCCCGCTTACTGGAAAAACGACTCCCCGGATCTAACCCTTGAACCGTGACCAAGACCGGAAACCGTGCGATAACAGAAAGTTATCGTTTGCACAAATAAAACATACAGGAGGAAATTACTATGGGTCTTATCAAAGCAGGTATGGGCGCACTGGGCGGAACTCTTGCAGACCAGTGGAAGGAATTTTTCTACTGCGATTCTCTGGACAAAGATGTGCTGATGGTAAAGGGCCAGAAGCGCACCTCCCGCCGCAGTTCCAACAACGGCGAGGACAACATCATCACCAACGGCAGCGGCATCGCCGTGGCAGACGGACAGTGTATGCTCATTGTGGAGCAGGGCCGCGTGGTGGAGGTGTGCGCCGAGCCGGGCGAATTCACCTTTGACGCATCCACCGAGCCTAGCGTGTTCACCGGCAACTTCGGCGACAGTCTGGCAGCTACCTTCCAGACCGTAGCCAAGCGCTTTACCTACGGCGGCGACACCGGCAAGGATCAGCGGGTGTACTACATCAACACCAAGGAGCTGGGCGAGATCCTGTACGGCACCGCAACGCCCATCCCCTTCCGCGTAGTGGTCAGCGAGGAGCGGGGCTACAAGCTCTCGGTGAACATCCGCTGCAACGGCAGCTTTACTTACCGCATCTGCGACCCGCTGCTGTTCTACACCAACGTGTGCAGCAACGTCTCCACCCAGTACGATGCCTCGGAGCTGGCTCCCCGCCTGAAGAGCGAACTGATGAACGCTTTGCAGCCGGCGCTGGCTACCCTTTCTGCCAACAAGGTGCAATATTACGAGATCCCTGCCCACACGCTGGAGATCTCCGAGGCGCTCAACGAGCAGCTGTCCAATATCTGGCGCAAAAAGCGCGGCATTGAGGTGTTCTCCTTCAACATCAACTCTCTGTCCATCCCGGAGGAGCAGCAGAAGAAGATCACAGAGTGGGAAGAAAACGCCATGACCACCGACCCCACCACCGCTGCCGCCCGTCTGGTGGGTGGTCAGATCGACGCCATGAAGACCGCCGCCGGCAACACCGCCGGTGCCATGACCGGCTTTATGGGCATGGGCATGGCAGCCGGTGCAGGCGGTATGGGCGGCATGAGCGCCCAGAACCTGTTCGCTATGGGCCAGCAGGCCCGTCCGGACAGCGTGGACGCGCCCCAGCAGGTCAGCCGCCCCGCACCCGCCCCGGCAGACAGCTGGAAGTGCAGCTGCGGCGCTACCGTTACCGGCAAATTCTGCCCGGAATGTGGCAGCAAAAAGCCGGAGCCGAAGCCCGCTGCGGACAGCTGGACCTGCAGCTGTGGTGCTACCGTTACGGGCAAGTTCTGCCCGGAGTGCGGCAAGCCCCGCCCGGCGGCAGCAGAAGGCTGGACTTGCAGCTGCGGCGCGGTGAACAAAGGCAAGTTCTGCTCCGAGTGCGGCAAACCCAAGCCCGCCGGTACGCCCAAGTATAAGTGCGACAAATGCGGCTGGGAGCCGGCAGACCCCGCTCACCCGCCCAAGTTCTGCCCGGAGTGCGGCGACCCCTTTGACGACAGCGACCAGACCTGATCTGACAAATACAGAGCAATGAAAGGAGCATACCATGATGGGATTCTTTTCCAACCTGTTCGCAAAACAGAACTGCGCCGTCTGCGGCAAGGAGTGCGGCACCCTGCACCGCTCCAAGCTGCGGGACGGACAGTTCCTCTGCGATGACTGCGGCAACAAGTGCTCCAAATATATCCGGCTCAGCGAGCTGACGCTGGACGAGGCCAAGGAGCACATGGAGTATATGGCCCGGATGAAGCGGGTGTTCGACGAGGTGTTCGACAAGACCGAGTTCCGGGTCAACGCATACCCCTCCACCCCGACGCAAATGGGGCTGGTGTTCTGCGATGAGCTTGGAATGCTGTACATCGACGATCGCACCGGCGGACGGGGCAAGATGCCGGAGCTGATCCGCTACGACCAGATCGCCAGCTATGAGGAGTATCTGGACGAGACCCCCGCCAAGGAGCCGGGCCAGGAACCCACCCTCAACGGCGGCGGCCTGAAGCTGAAGCTGGTGCAGCCCCGCAGCATCACCGAGGCCCAGACCCAGCGGGGTATGCGTCCCCACCCCTACATCAAGCAGGAGCTGGTCATCTGCTTCAGCAAGCGGGACCGGCGGGAGATCGGCTATGCCCACATCGCACGGCAGCATCTGGACCACATCTTCGGGGTCCACGATAATGAGACCAGCATGTTCGGCCGCCGAATGTCCAAGGCCGAGGAACGGGAGCTGAAGGGCCAGATGGGCATGATCGGTGCCATGGGTGCCGTGGCATCTGCCGCCATGAAGGGCGGGCAGCTCTCTGAGCAGGAAAAGGCCCGCTTTGTGGAGAACATCAATCTGGCAAACGACGCCCAGACCGGCGGCATGGCATTGTACAGCCGCCGCGCTGACGAAGCCTTTGCAAAAGTGCAGTGACCCCAAAAGGAGGAACGAATATGAGAAAGATCCAGCGCAGAGATTTCCTCAAGGCCATGGGCCTTGCCACCGCCGCCCTCGGGCTGACCGCCTGCGGCGGCTCCGGTGCCGCCAGCGCATCCAGCGTTTCCAGTGCACCGGCTTCCAGCAGCAGTGCCCCGTCCGCTTCGGCACAGCCGGAATCAGCAGTGGACAAAGCCGCCCCTGCAGGGGCCCCTGTGACCCAGTTCCAGACCGGGGAGCTGACCATCGGCGAATACACCTTCAAGGCGCAGTACATCCCCTTTGACGTCCGCCGGGAACTGGACGGAGCGCATCACTGCATCCATGCGGACAGCTACCGGGGCAATTACTTCTTCAGCTTCTACAACGAGGACGATGAAGAGCAGTCTGCTAAAATCTTCGAGTATGCCATCCAGGACGACCGGATGACCCCGGTGGCAGAGTACAACATTGACGGAAGCAACGCCCTCAGCATCGACCGCAATGGCATCCTGTACGCCATGGACAACTTTGATGTCTACTGCTACGATCTGAACAGCAGCGACCCGGAAGAGCACGGCGACGCACTGGACTACATGGGCAGCTGCTATTCCTCCAAGGATCGGGATCTGACCGTGATCTACTGGACCGACTCCGCACCGGTGCTGGTGCAGGACGGCGAGTACACTGAGCTGACGCTGGAGGGCGACAACGAGATCGGCCCCTTCTGCAGCATGCCCTCCCTGAACCTCAGCGGAGACGAGCTGCTGACGGTGGGTGAGCCGGACTCCAGCGGAGACTACTACTTTGCCGCCTTTGATCTGGACGGCAATGAGGTGGCCCGCAGCTCGCAGCCGGTGGGCAGCTTTGACGCCGTGATGATGAAGCGCCCCAACGGCTATCTGCTGGACACGGGCTATATGTGGGAGCTGTACGCGCCGGACGGCACTTTTTTGGAAAAGTCCCTTCCCGTGGTGAGCGCGAGACCCTATGCCAGCTGTGCGGAGAGTTCTGCACCTTTGATGTCTTCCTGCCGCTGGAAGAAAACGCTTTCCTTGCAGTGGGCCACCACGGCAAAGCCACCGAGCCGGACGAGCCGGTGGTGTTCCGCATCACTACGGACTTCTGAGCCGACCGCTTTGGCGGGAAGACTGACGCAAAAACAGCGGGGCCGGGGAAAAGCCCT
>OGLG01001786.1_pt1 | contig 11242 bp, 12 predicted proteins | sample 1572621 | NCBI WGS metagenome assembly OGLG01 (sample SAMEA2581912, study PRJEB24529) | metagenome | biome: Human gut stool | place: China | collected 2011 | reverse complement strand
TCTTCTCGGGAAGCAGGATAGTCGAACGGAAAACGGGCCCTTCTTCTGCCGACAGTTCCTTATTGAACCGACTCCTGTATGGGATATGGGTCTCCATCCGATGCAAACCGAGTTTCTCCAACGCCTTGTCATAAAGGTCGTACAGCGGAGTCCGCTCCCTTCGGTCGATCATCGTCCAAAACAGGTGGACGCCTGCGGTCTGCACGTCCGAATTGCGGACCAGATGGTCATCGACCGATTTGGCGAACGCGAGCGTGCTTTCCATCACATAGCGGTCTGCTTTCATCGGAACAAATATCCGGTCGATGGCGGAGAGCGTCCGCAGAACACCCGGGGTGCCGACCGTACCCGGAAGGTCGAACAATACGAAATCGACCGGCTCTCTCAGCATACCGAGCTGTCTGTCCATGTCCGCAAGGGCCTTTTCCGGAGTGGAGGCGATCACCGGCCAGATCTCTCTGTGTGTCATTCCGAACTGACGGACGAGCAACGATTTGTAATGAAGGCTACGGTCGAGCAGGGCCAACTCCCTTTTACGCTGGTCGAAAATACTTTTTTGTGGATAATCGCAATCAACCACCAATACGCGATATCCTTTCATGTAATGCAGGATGTCGGCGAGCAGCACCGTAAAGGTCGATTTGCCGATTCCGCCTTTCTGGTTGCAGACGGAAATAAAAACAGGTTTCTGTTCCATGATTATATGATTTCGGTTAAAATAATGTCGTTCCCTGCTCCTATAGTTCTGCCATCCGTGCCGGAAACAGCAGATATGCCCATGATACCCTACATACCGGATACGCCGTTTATACCAGAGGGGCTGTTGCTGCCATCCATAGCATCTATGCCACCCATACCATATCCGACATAGACCCCTTCTGTGCCATATATGTCATCCATGCCGTGACCGCCATACATTCCATAACCGCTCTGCATATCATGACTGTCATGCATACCATGACCAGCAGTTATGGCATGCATACCCTGCACGCAAAGAAAACGGAAATACCGAAAGGTTTTTCGAGGGACCGTTGCAGGCCGTCTATGGCCGGATTGGAATCCTTGTTTGGTTCCGATAATCTGCCTAACATTGCATGGGTCGAACCTACTGCCGCTTTCGCGGAAGCGAGACTGCCGGTCTCGCGCGGGCAAATCCGCCGGATGGCGGATTTATCGGCGCCTGCCGATAGCAAGGTGTGTTTCGGTATGCCGGAAAATCCGGCCCCCCGAAACCTCCGCCCCTTCTGCGGGGGACGGAATGGGTTCGACTCCGAAGTCGTCAAACCTCAAAATCAAAAATGCGATGGCAAAGAAGATCAAAGGACGGCCCCGCAGTGCCGATCCATGCAAGTATCACTACAATTTCAAGCTCAACGAGGCACAGAACAAACGGTTTCTGGACATGCTGGAGCAGTCGGGATGTACGGACAACAAATCCAGATTCATTCTTTCCCGACTGTTCGGATGAGAGCTTCGGGTCGTAAAGACCGATCCTGCGATACAGGATTTCTGTGCCCGGCTGGGGGACCTGCATTTCCAAATCCGTAAGGTCGGGCTCAATTACAATCAGGTCGTGAAGGCCATCTATCACAACTACGATGCCGCTTCGGCGGCCCGTATGCTGTGGCGACTGGAGCAGGAAACAAGGAAAATGACGGAGTTGCAGCAGCAAATTCTGACACTCGCCGAAGAGTTTGGGAAACGATGGTCGGAAGAATAACATCCGGAAAATCGCTTTACGGCGTACTGGCGTACAACCGTCTCAAGATAGACGGAGGGCGGGCCCGCGTGATCTTCTGCAACCGGATGCTTCCGCCGGGAGGAGACCCCGCCCGGCTTACCGCCGCACATTGCAGACGGGTCATGCAAACCTGGCTCGATGCGAAAAAGAACAGCCGTTTCGTGGAGACGATCTTCCACGCTTCGTTGAATCCGCATCCCGAGGACCGGCTTTCGGAGCAGCAGTTGGCCGACATCGCCGAGGAGTACATGCAGCGGATGGGCTACGGCGACCAGCCCTACATCGTCTATCTGCACGAGGACATCGACCGCAGGCATGTCCATATTGTCTCCACCTGCGTGAAGGAGAACGGCGAAAAAATCAGTGACGCATATGAATGGAACCGTTCGATGAAAGCCTGCCGGGAACTGGAAAACAGATTCGGACTCAAGCCTGTGGCTGACAAGCGGAACGAACTGCTGGAACCGTATCTCAAGAAGGCGGACTACCGGGACGGGGACGTGAAACGTCAGGTCGGCAATATCCTCAAAAGTGTGTTCACCGCCTACCGCTTCCAGACATTCGGGGAGTTCAGTGCCATGCTCTCATGCTTCAACATCGAGGCCAGACAGGTTCGGGGAGAATTTGAAGGCTCACCCTACAACGGTATCGTATATACCCTGACGGACGATGCGGGCAGGCCGGTATGCACGCCCATCAAGTCTTCGCTCATCGGCAAGCGCTTCGGCTACGAAGGGATAGAAAAAAGGATTGCCGTCAATGTCCGAGATTTCAGAAACCGGAAGTGGCAGCCGAAAATCCATGATGCCGTCACGCTGGCCATGCACGGCTGCCGAGGAAACCGGGAAGATTTCATCCGGCTGCTCGGGGAAAAGGGCATTGACGTGGTGTTCAGGGAAAACGAGGAAGGCCGTATCTACGGCGTGACCTTCATAGACCACAGGAACCGTGAGGTATATAACGGTTCCCGTCTGGGCAAGGAGTTTTCCGCCAACGCCTTCGAACAGCTTTTCAACAGGCCGCAGGAATTTCCGGAGCCGGAATCCACCGGACAATATACCTCCACACGGGAGAGCCTTTCAGACAACATGGAAAGCGCCATCGAGCAGGCTTTCGGAATATTCAGTCCCGACATCAACGGACCGGACCCGCAGGAGGAGGCACTCGCCCGCAGACTGCAACGCAAGAAAAAGAAGAAACGCCGTTCACGCGGCATATCCTGATTGTCAATTACCAACCATCAAAATTTTTACAGTTATGCAACAAGAAGATGATTTAAGAGGACTGGCCAAGGTCATGGAGTTCATGCGTGCCATTTCCATCGTGTTTATTGTAATCCATGTCTACTGGTTCTGTTACAGCGCATTCGTGGATATGGGCATCAACATCGGAGTCGTGGACAGGATTCTGCTGAACTTCCAGAGGACGGCAGGACTGTTCAGCAACCTGCTTGTGACGAAAGTGTTCGCCTTCATATTCCTGGGACTTTCGTGTCTGGGTACGAAAGGTGTCAAGAACCAGAAGATGACGTGGCGGAAAATATACGCCGCCTTCCTCGGCGGCATCGTCCTATTCTTCATGAACTGGTGGATGCTTGACCTGCCGTTCAATACGACAGTGAACGCTACCGTATATACGCTGACGCTCACCACAGGCTACATTCTCCTGCTCATGTCGGGAATATGGATCAGCCGTATGCTGAAACACAACCTCATGGAAGACGTGTTCAACACCGCCAACGAAAGTTTCATGCAGGAAACAAGGCTTATGGAAAACGAGTATTCCGTCAACCTGCCCACGAAATTTGTCTATCAGGGCAAGGAATGGGACGGCTGGATCAATATCGTAAACCCGTTCCGAGCCTCTATCGTGCTGGGAACACCGGGCTCCGGAAAGAGCTATGCCGTGGTGAACAACTACATCAAACAGCAAATCGAGAAATCCTTTGCCATGTACATTTATGATTACAAGTTTCCGGATTTATCCGAAATAGCTTATAATCACCTGCTTAAACACAAGGAACATTACAAGGTTAAACCGGAGTTCTATGTCATAAACTTCGATGACCCCCGACGCTCGCACAGGTGCAATCCCATCAATCCCAAATTCATGGTGGATATTTCCGATGCCTACGAATCCGCCTACACGATAATGCTCAATTTGAACAAGACCTGGATACAGAAACAGGGTGATTTCTTCGTGGAGTCACCGATTATCCTGCTTGCCGCAATCATCTGGTATTTGCGGATTTACAAGGACGGAAAGTATTGCACGTTCCCTCATGCAATCGAATTTCTTAACAAGCCGTATGCCGATATCTTCACGATTCTTACCTCTTATCCCTCGCTGGAAAACTACCTTTCCCCATTCATGGATGCCTGGCAATCTGGAGCGCAAGATCAGCTCCAGGGCCAGATAGCGTCCGCAAAAATTCCGCTTTCGAGGATGATTTCACCCCAGTTGTATTGGGTGATGACGGGCGATGATTTTACACTTGATCTGAACAATCCGGAACAGCCCAAAATCCTCTGTGTGGGAAACAATCCTGACAGGCAGAACATCTATTCGGCGGCCTTGGGACTGTACAATTCCCGTATCGTGAAGTTGGTGAACAAGAAGGGACAGCTGAAGAGTTCCATTATTATAGACGAGCTACCGACCATCTATTTCCGCGGCATCGACAACCTGATAGCCACCGCCCGAAGCAACAAGGTGGCGGTATGTCTCGGCTTCCAGGACTTCTCGCAGCTGACCCGTGACTACGGTGAAAAAGAGGCGAAAGTGATCCAAAATACAGTCGGCAATATTTTCTCCGGTCAGGTGGTAGGCGAAACGGCAAAGAACCTTTCGGAGCGTTTCGGCAAAATCCTTCAGCAAAGGCAGTCCATATCCATCAACCGGCAGGACACATCCACCTCCATCAACACGCAATTGGATTCCCTGATACCCGCTTCCAAGATTGCCAACCTCTCGCAGGGTACATTCGTGGGCAGCGTGGCGGACAACTTCGGTGAGGAAATCGAGCAGAAGATTTTCCATGCCCGTATCATCGTCGATAACGAGAAGGTGGCGGCGGAGACCAGAGCCTACAAAAAAATCCCTGTCATCAACGAGTTCAAGGATGCAGACGGTAACGACATCATGCAGCAGCAGATAGACCGCAACTACTCCCGTATCAAGGCGGACGTACTGCAAATAATTGAAGATGAGATGGAAAGAATTGCCAATGACCCGGATTTGAAACACCTGATTCCACAGGAGGACGGAAAAAAAGAGGAATAGGACACCGCTGTTTTATTTCAGCCTGCAAAGTTCGTCCCGTGCCTTATGGATTGTGCAAGGCCGGGCCCTTCGGGTTTCGCGGAAAAATCATCCTCGCTGCGCTTGCGGTATTTTTCCCGAAAGCCTTGCGCAATCCGGCACGGAACGGCGGGGCAGGCAAGAAATAAAATCTCGGCTCTACAAAGCCGGGGATGTCTAACTCAAAAAACAAAAGGTATGAGCAGAAGCAACTTTACACCGATGGGACGGTTCAAAGAGATAATCGACCGATACGGACTGAAACTGATGGAGGTGGGAACCAACCACCTGAGAATATTCGCTGACAACAGGAAGCTGTTCGACTACTATCCGCTACGGATGAAACTGTTCGATTACCGACAGTGGAAACAGCTGACCTACCCGTCACTCATTGAGGGGGCGGACAAGTGGGAAACGGAGCTTGACGAAATTATAAAAAGACTTATGGTTTCACCCCAATAATCAGCAGGACTATGAATAACAATAACAGCAAGACGATCGTTTGGGACAACATTCCCGAATGGGCGATTTTTTCATTGGAGTACGGCATCGACGAGGAACTGTTCCTGCCCGATGAAGACAAGGAGATGATAACCAAGTTCATCGTTGAAAACTTTCCGAACGGTTACACCATGTCGGTGGATTGGGAGTCATACAACGAATTCGACACCAATCCGGCATTCGGAAAGGCGTGCAAGACTTATAAGGTAACTTTCTGTATCCTATAAAAACATTGACATGAAGAAGATAACATTAAGCGAATACAATTCCATATCTGAAGCCTATCGCGGGGTATGGACTACCGAGCGTTGGGATATACCCGACTGGGCGGAAATGCGTAAAAAACACATCGGCAAACGCACCATGATGGTATATGATAATGGTACTTGCCTGCTGGTCGAAGGGCTGGGTTTTGAAATCGTGGATGACAGTTCATGGAAAAAGCCGGATGAGGTCAGAAAGGAAATCGGAAGCCATTATCTTAAATTCTATACAGAAAAAGGATGTGAACCTCATTACGCGGATTGCGTGATACGGTGGAACGATACGTTGGAAACGGAAGAGGCAAGAATTGCTTTGGCTATGGATGCCGATACGGAAAAGGACGATGAAATATTCTTCTACTGCGACAGCCTGAATGATATGAAATCCATGGCGGACAAAGGCAGGGAAGATTTCACCATAGCAGAGTGTATCGGTTTCGGAACATACGAAGAACTATTATAAATCCAATTAAATCATGTTATGAAAATCAGATGTCAGGAACACTACGATAAGGTAGTGGAGTACGCCAAAAGTATCGGCGACACAACATTTCAGAATTGCATTGAACGCCTCAAACAATGGGAGAAGAACTCAAACGGCAGGTATGAAATTGAACTCTACCGGGATTTCGCCCCACATTCATTCGGTTTTGCGGAAGTGGCCGCTAACGGAAGCAGGGGTATTGTCGGAGGATTGCTTTACCATGGAAAACCGGACCAGTCTTATGCGGTTACACTGACTCCCATACACGGCTGGAGTATACATACTTGAACTTGTATATCTCTAAAAGGAATCCTGGATTATAAAAATGATGCGTAGGTCATCTTGTATAGAGACCTACGCACCATTTTTAGCACACCATTTTGCCCATATTGTAATTATTTACAATAGCCCCATTTCTGTATCTTTAAGGAAGTCAATCACATTCATGATTGATATGCCATCAGTATTCACATAAGAAGGGGTTAAGCCTCCAACTATGACTATTTTAGGGAATCCATCATTGATATGACGAAGTGAATTTGTTTCCTGATCAATTTTCTCAGGAGTAGGCATATCAAGTGCTGATTGTATATACATACGTTTGTTCCCACTGTTACAAATAAAATCCACTTCCAATAGTTTTCGTATTTTCTTTCCTTCGGCATTTGTTGTTCTCACCTCCACTTGCCCGACATCAACAGAATACCCTCTGATACGCAGTTCATTATATATAATATTTTCCATAAGGTGGCCACCGTCAATCTGACGATAATTCAGACGGGCATTGCGCAATCCTACATCTTCAAAATAGTATTTTGAAGGTGTATTGATGTAATGCTTACCTTTAATGTCATACCGAATGGCTTTTTCCACCATAAACGCATCTTGTAACATCCCGAGATAACTCTGTATGGTTGTATCTGAGATACTATGACCTTTCACAGATTTGAATGTATTTTCAAGGTTTGTCGGATTTGTCAGGCAACCGATATTAGAAGCTATAATGTCTATAAGTTCGTTCAAATCATCATCATTCCTAATATTATACCGTTCTTTTATATCGCGTATATAAGTACCCTGAAACAATGATTTAAGATAGTTTTCTTTCTTCTTTTTGTCAGAAAAAGACACAATCTGCGGCATTCCTCCATAAATCATATAGTCTTGCAGAGCGTTAAGTTCGCTTGCGTACTGTCCTGTCTTGAGAAATTCCGAAAAACTTAAAGGATGTACTCTGATTTCATATCCTCGACCACGAAATTCGGTTTTTACATCACTGGATAGCATTCGACTATTACTACCGGTCACATATACATCTGCATTTTTAATTTTCAGATAGCTATTGAGTACATCTTCAAATTCTGGAACAAGTTGAATCTCATCCAATAGTATGTAGTACATATCGTTATCTACAATATGCCCGTCAATATAATCCAATAATGTGTCCGGATTCCTGAGATCTTTACTACGTCGGTTTTCCAAATCTACTTGAATAACATGATCTTCATTCACGCCATTATCAAGTAATGATTGTTTGAATAACTCAAATAGAAGGTAAGATTTTCCACAACGTCGTACACCGGTAATAATCTTAATCATTCCGTTGTGCATCACACTTTGCAGCTCTTGTAAGTATTTGTCTCTTGGTATTTTCATGTTGCAAAAGTAGTAAAAATTATCTGTAGTGCGATTATTCTATTGGAAAAAAATGGGAAAAGTACCAAATTTCTCCAATAGCAATAGCCGGGCTTATTAATGTCGCTTCCCTTACCAAGTCCCATCAAGAAGGTAACTCGGAGAGCGAATACCTGCACGTTCAAGCCTTCGGTTTTCGGGACATAAAATTCCCTGCGGTAATTTTCCGCCCGAAAAAACGCTCCGGTATTGCCGTCCGAGTTGCGGAAAGGTTTGGGACTTGGCAAGCGAAGCGACCTACGACGCATAATACAAGGTCAATGAAAAAATCTGCCGGGGGATATTTTGCCGCGTTATGATATCCCAATGGGTCACGCCACCCGGAGTTTTCCAAACAAAATCTTCTTCCTGTCCCATCAGGGGATACCTCAAACGGGGACAAGGGCTGCGCTCGCTCCCAACTCTGCATATTACAGTTTTTCCTTTGCCGTTTGCGTGCCGTCCTTGCGGTTTGCCTCCGTTTTCCGTGTCGTCCCTGCCGTTTTTCCTCGATTGGTTGCGGCTGTCCGTACGCTTCCCCCTTTTTTCCGCTTTCGGGCTTTGGTGCGTTGTTCCGGCTTCTCCCTCCGTTTTTCCCATTTTCCGGCCCACACTCTTTCCTCTCGCGGTGAAACATGATGACACTTGATGAAATGGATAGCCTAACGCATTGAAACATAGTCATTTATCAAAATTATGCCTATATATTTGCGGTGACAACAACAATTATCAACGCTAAAAACTCAAAGTTATGGCAAAGAAAAACGTGAGGGACGAACCCCTCAAACCGCAAGTCACCGAGAACGAGCAGATGAGTGACATCGTCCTTATCCTCGACAAGATGGAGCTGCTCCTCCAGGCGGTCAGCAAGCTCGACAAGGACGGCAGGTACGAAACAGTGCCGGCAGACAAGGAGCACCGCAACTCCTTCCTCAAAATCGACCGTTACGCGAACATGTTCGAGAATTTCCTGAAGAACTTCTGGAGCCAGCTCAAGGACCCGACACGCTTCGGTATCCTTACCATCAAGGAAGACACGCTGGATAACCCGGAAGTGAGGCAGGCAGTCGAAGACATCGCGGCAGGAAAGCAGACCAAGGCAGTGGAGGAATTTCTCAAGAAATACGAGATTGTCCCCCGCGACAAGGAAAACCAAAGTATCAACCATCAAAATCAAGAAGAAATGGCAAAGAAAAACGAAACACAGCAGCAGGCCGCCCAAGGTGACGGCACGCAGCAGCAGCCCCAGTACCGCTACAACGAGTCCATGATCAACTGGGAGCAGCTGAAGAACTTCGGGCTCTCCCGTGAAGAACTCCAGGAACGGGGGCTGCTCGACCAGATGCTCAGGGGCTACAAGACCAACCAGGTCGTGCCCATCAGCATGAACTTCGGCTCCGCCGTGCTACGCACCGACGCGAGGCTCTCGTTCCAGCAGTCCCGCTCCGGAGACATCGTGCTGGGCATCCACGGTATCCGGCAGAAACCCGACCTCGACCGTCCCTACTTCGGGCACATCTTCTCGGACGAGGACAAGAAAAATTTGCTTGAGACGGGCAACATGGGGCGTGTCGTGGAACTGAAGAACCGCAACGGCGAGTATGTCCCCTCTTTCGTCAGCATCGACAAGCTGACCAACGAGGTGGTGGCGATGAAAGCCGAGAATGTCTTCATACCGCGTGAAATCAGCGGAGTTGAACTGACCGAGCAGGAGCAGAACGACCTGCGGGAAGGCAAGAAGATATTCGTCGAAGGAATGACAGCCAGATCGGGCAACCCGTTCGACGCCCACCTCCAGGTCAACGCCGAGCGCAGGGGCGTGGAATTCATCTTCGAGAACGACAAGCTCTTCAACCGGCAGTCTTTGGGAGGCGTCGAACTGACCAAGAAGCAGATTGACGACCTGAACGAGGGCAAGGCCATCTTCGTGGAGGGCATGAAGCGCAAGGACGGGGAACTGTTCTCCTCCTACGTGAAACTCGACGAGGCGACAGGCCGCCCGTCCTACACCCGCTACAATCCCGACTCCCCGGAAGGCGCACGGGAAATCTACATCCCGAATGAAATCAATGGCGTGAAAATCACTCCCGAGGAACAGAAAGAGTTGCGCGAAGGGAAGCCCATCTTCCTCAACGACATGGTGAACCGCAAGGGAGAGGAATTCTCCTCGTTCATCAAGGCAGACCTCGAAACGGGCAGGCTGAGCTACTCGCGCACCCGGGACGGCTTCGACCAGCGCGAGGAGTTCAAGATACCGGCCAAGGTATGGGACGTAGAGCTTACCCGCAAGCAGCGTGCCGACCTCCAGAGCGGCAAGGCGGTGCTGGTCGAGGGCATCAAGGGGTATGACGGCAAGACCATCTCGCAGTACGTCAAGGCGAACTTCAACCAGGGCAGACTGGACTTCTACAACGAGAATCCCGACCGCAGACGCGACGCCTCGCAGCGCAACGTGGTGTCCGCCACACAAAGACAGGGAGAGGAAAACCGCCAATCCAGGGGGGCGAGCATAGCCTGACGGTCAAAGCAAAACGAATGTTGAACCCAAAAGAATCAGAACATGGAAATGAACAAGGAAAACAACACGCCTTTCAAGGCGGAAGACGTGAACTGGGACGAGCTGGCAGCCATCGGCATCCTGAAGGATGAACTGGAAATGGCCGGGGAACTCGATACGCTGCTCAGCGGTGAGAAGACAAACGTGGTATCGCTCAGCCTGGTGCTGCTCGGCGTGGACGTGGTGATGGACGCCACACTCCAGTTGGTACGCAAGGACGGCGACCCGCTGCTCGAAATCCTCGGTATCAAGCCCGTGGAACAGTAACCCCGCCTTCTTATAATATGTAAACCGAATGTATAACCGCCGTTTCCCGTCTTCGCGTACCGGCAAGCGGGAAACGGCTTAAATTTTATCCGAATCATGATAGCAATCATAGCAGAGAAACCGAGTGTCGGTCAGGACATAGCCCGCGTAGTCGGGGCTACAGAAAAAATGGACGGCTACATAACAGGAAACGGCTACATGGTGACATGGGCGCTGGGACATTTAGTGTCGCTGGCATTGCCGGGAACATACGGCTACACGAGGACCACCGCCGAAGACCTCCCGATGATTCCCGAACCGTTCATCAACATTAATATCGTGTCGTATGTCTCACGGAAATGCTCATCGAACAGATTGAGCAATGTGGCATGCCGTACGCCGCGTTGTTGCATTACTTCTACTGAAAGCGGTGAAATATCAATGGCATGTACCTCTTTGCCTGCTTCCTGCAAGGC
>OGLG01001782.1_pt1 | contig 11292 bp, 11 predicted proteins | sample 1572621 | NCBI WGS metagenome assembly OGLG01 (sample SAMEA2581912, study PRJEB24529) | metagenome | biome: Human gut stool | place: China | collected 2011 | reverse complement strand
TCCATTTTTAAGGAGCCCTTCTTCTTATCGTGTCCATTCTATGGGGTTTATTTTACTATTCGGCCTTCTATACGCCCCTTTTCTCGTCCGATTGCAATTCCTTTTTCTTCAATTCCTTCGCCTAAATTGCACATAGCGCTCACATCCTTTCTCATATTTTCTTCTATGGGAATATTATACTCATTTCCTATGATGTTCAGCTTTTCATCTACACTCAATTCCTGGGACAGCAATGCCCCCAGCAAGCGGTGTAATTCGTAGGTTTCATCATGTTCCGGCAGTTCCCTTGCCAACCCTATCATTACGATGTTGATCAGATCCAGATTTCCCTTCCACTCATAGGAACCGATCACATCCTCTTTGGTAAGGTGGATATGGCTCATGGTATTCTCATCCATATTCATGCATACCCAGATAGAATACACACGCTTGATGTCATCGTAGCGGGAATTCTCAAAATCCCTTTCCTTCTGGGAAGAGACCAGTCTGCTGACATAGAAAATTGCCCGGTTTAAGATCTCGTACTCTCCCGGTTCATCCTTCTGTGCTTCTACGTTAATAATGATCTGCGACAGACCATCCTTCGTCCGCACATAAAAAACAATATCAAATCTCGCCAGTCCTTCGTTGATCTCCTGACTTTCCGTATTAAAACCAACAATACGCTGTCCGTTTTTGTCAAGCACTGCGTTGGTCAGCCCCGGCTCCACAGGCACAGTGCTGATATAAGGGGTTCCTTCTATGCAGTTTGCAACTGTTTTGGGATTCATCCCCTTAAATTCATCCACAGTTTTGATCAAAATCTGTGCCAGAACTCTTTTGTGTCCTACCAGCCGCTTCACTCTTGCATCATACTGTGCTTTCAGATCGGCTGCTTTTACCGCATTCTTCAATTCTGTATTCAATTAATTTCCTCCTTTTGTGTCAGGCAACTATAGATATTTTCAGACGCAAAAGGAATCTATACATATCTATATTATAGCTTACCTGTTTTTGTGATACAACTGGTTTTCTGTGGTGTTTTGCTCCCCTTATTCTTCTGTTGTATTATCTTGAGGGTTCGGCTGACTTTTTTATCAAAGTCTCAGACATCAGCTTTTGCTGACATAGAAATTTTCATAAGTGAAGTGTACTTATAAACAAAGCATACTCTATGTTTTCTAATTATGCAATAACTATATTTCAAAATGATATCATTTAAGGGGACCTTTTACGATCCCCTCGTACATTGCATGTAAAACAAACAAAATCGTTACCTTCCTTCGTTTATTTCCTCCCAGTGTGCTTTTGTCATTACATTTGTATGACCAGTTCTTACTTCCTTCAGTAATGGCACGGGAACTTCTTCACAGGTATGATGATACACGAAACCGACCTTTTCCTGCACTCTTTTGGATTTTTGATTTCCCTCATAATATCCGCACCATATGGTGTTCATCCCAAGTTCTTCGAATCCATGGCGCAGAATTTCCTTTGCGGCCTCCGGCATGTACCCTTTTCCCCAAAATGGCTGTCCCAGCCAATAGCCCAGTTCACACTCGTCCTCACGGTCTGTCATATCCGTGTGGCCCTTCAATTTCAGTTCAATGGCACCGATTGCTTTCCCATTCTCTTTTTCACAGATGGCATAGCACTCCGGACCATTGAATACATTTCTGATCACATCGAGGCTTTCCTCTACGGACTTGTGGGGTGGCCATCCTGCGATAGGGCCGACTTCCGAATCTTTTGCATACTCATATAAACTCTCTGCGTCTGCCTCTGTCCATTTTCTTAATACTAATCTTTTTGTTTTCATAAATAATCATTCTCCCATATAAGTGCAACCTCAAACTTCTCTTTTTTCTTGGTCATAGACCTTTTTCGAGTATAATATTGCAATAATCGTTGCTGATAATAAATACACCAATAATAAAATTGTACTGGTTATTCCATTGGCAAATGCAGCCGTAATAATGGTCAATACTCCTGCAACAACAATACTGATGGCTCCAAAACGGTTACTTTTTCTCCATGTATTATCATTATACATACTCCAGGCCGTTCGAAACCCAACTACCGTATTTCGCTTTGCCTTTGTCATATAATTTCCTACTACAACAAAAATAATTCCACATAAGATGCAGGTCTTGCTATCTGTGAACTGCTGAATATCCACAATATTTATACAGAATTTATTGGGAAAAATTCTGATAATCCGCAATGATGCCCAGCTTTATTTTCATTTTCAAAATACGCAGGACCGATTCGTTGAGGCGTTCCTCGGTAATCTCACCGGTTTCGACCGCTTTGATGACTGCGGGTACCTGTACTTCAAAATCGGTGCAGCACAGCATATCGTTTCCCGCCTGTACCGCCCTTACGGCAATCTCCGCATCCCCGGCGAACTGCCGTACTCCTTCCATGACCAGATCATCGGTAATGATCACGCCGTCAAACCCTAATTCATTACGCAAAATATTATGTACCGGTAGAGAAATAGATGCCGGTACCTGATCATCCATGCAGGAGACAACATTGTGGGCTACCAGCACCATATCCGCCCCTGCATCGATGCCTGCCTGAAACGGCAGAAAATCAGAATTTACAAACCTCTCTATGGGACGTTCATCATAAGCGATCCCAGTATGCGTGTCCGAGTTGTTGCCATATCCCGGGAAATGCTTTAATACACTTCCCATCTGTTCCTGCGACATGGTCTGCACGACGGTCCTCACATATTCCGCTGTCTGTTCCGCATCCTGTCCAAAACTGCGGACATAAATAAAGTCCTGCGGATCCTGTGATACATCGCATACCGGAGCAAAATTCAGATTAATTCCCAGGTTCTGCAGTAATTGACATTTTTCCTGTGTGTCGCTCCGAATAAGATCCCATCCGCCCTGCGCATACAGTTCCTGAGGAGAGGCAAAAGGCGTTTCCCGTAAGTTCGCATTTTTGCTGACTCGGTTTACCGTGCCGCCTTCCTCATCCACACCGATCAGCAGAGGCACTTTTGCAGCATTCTGATAGCTTTGAATGGCTGCTGTTACTTCCTCTTTTGTTTTACCGGTAAAATCCCGTGCAAATAAGATATATCCGCCGAGATGATACTGTGTCACCTTGGATGCTGCATCCGTCTCCGGGCACCGGGCGATGAACATCTGTCCGACTTTTTCCTCTAAGGTCATTCCTGCCAGGAGTTCTTCTGCCTTCTGCTCTACAAGCTCCACCGGTTCCGTCGGTTCACTTTCTTCCGTCTCCGGCAATTCCGTAGGATCTGCACTGTTCTCTGCGCTGTTGCCGCTCACATCAGAATCCGATACACTCTGTTCCGACATAGGTTCCGGCTGAACTTCCGGTATTATTTCCTGTGCAGACTCCTCTGTGCTTCTTAAATCCCACAATAAAAAAGCCAGAATTCCAACACATATGACAGATAACACGATCACTACGATATTCCGCACCTTTTTCATTTCGCATTTCTCCATAACCATATTATTAAGACGCCAGGGTCAAAAGGCCCCACTCTTCGGCTGATACTTCATACTCGATACATTATATACGGTAATAAACGCCTTGGGGTCCAGTTCATTGATGAATTTCATTAATTTCTGGTACTCACTTTTGTCTACGATGGTGATGATCTCGTTGTGTTTTTCGAAATGATAGGCACCGATGGCTTCATAGATCGTGGCACCGCTGTGCAGATCTCTTGTAATAAACTGACGCAGTTCTTCCTCTTTCTTCGTAATAATGCAGACACGCCGCTTGATATTATTATCAAAAATAAAATGATCCAGAATGATTCCGTTGAAATAGGTACCCAGAATACTCAGCACCACCGTTTTCTTATCATATACCAGTGCTGCGGACAGTGCCACGCACATACCGGAGAGAGACATAGCCTTACCCAGTTCCATATGGAGATATTTATTCATGATCTTCGCCACAATATCCAGTCCTCCGGAAGATGCATTCCGGTTGAACAGAATGCTGAGTCCCACGCTGACCACCAGAATATAGCACAGTACATCCAGTTCCTGACTGTCCGTCATGGAACCGAAATTTGGAAACAGCATCTCGAAAAGCCCTAAGAATACCGGCAGCATCACACTGGTGTACACCGTCTTTACCCCGAATTCTTTCCCGCAGGTGACAAAACCGATGAGCAAAAGCACTACATTCAGGATCATCGTAATGGCTGACAAAGGAAGCGGTATAAAGTTAGACAGCACGATGCCGAGACCGGAAATACTGCTGACCGACGCATGACTCGGCACCAGGAAAAAGTAGACTGCTGCCGCGATGATGGCTACCGCCACAGTCAGGATTCCTGTCTCCTTCATAATTTCTGCATAATTTATTTTTTTCTTCATAATAACATTTTCTCCAGCAATATATTTTAATTTGTTTCTATACTTTTCTCATCTTATCACACCTCATCTTTTTTGCAAATGAAAAGCATCACCTCCGCATATGCCCGAATGGCCTCTTCTGCATTACAGCTTAAAGTACTATTACAGCGGCATCAAGCCCCGCTATTTTTCCATCAAAGGGTTTCTCTCTAAGTAAATCATATTTTTGTGCATATTCATGAAACACTCTTGCACTGCTACTGCAGTTGAAGATCAAAGCGAGTGTCTCTTCTCCATTTTTTCTGGTCAGGACGATCGTCTCTTCCTCGTCCCTTGCAGCTATTTCCATTGGTTCACCCTCTACGATACATGCATGATTTTTTCGCACCTTCAGCAGCTGCTTATACCATTCAAGCATCTCTTTATCCTGGTATTCTTCATCCCAGTACATGCCACGTCTGCAATCCGGATCATTTGCTCCGGGCATCGCAAATTCATCTCCGTAATAAATCATGGGCATTCCCGGTAATAACAATTGAAAAGCTGCTGCCAAGTGCTGCTTTTTCTTATTATCATCACATAGATGTAAAAATCTTGCTGTATCATGGCTGTCGATCAGATTCCACATTAGGGGATAGCATTTTTTGTTTAAGCGCCCCTCCAAATATCCAAGATTCTGTATAAACTGGCTGACATTGATTTTTTCATCTGCAAGCAGATCTATGAGATTCAGATAAAACGGATAATTCATGACCGTATCCCACTCATCTCCCTCAAGAAAATCTCCTGCATAATGCCAGATTTCTCCAATGATCAGCAGATCCTTCTTTACTGCCTTAACAGCCTTTCTAAATCGCTTCCAGAAGAAATGACTGATTTCGTCACCTACATCCATTCTCCATCCATCGATATCGCATTCCTTAATCCAATAACATGCAACATCTGTAACGAATTTTTCAACCTCCGGATTTTTCAGATTTAACTTTGGCATTCCGCCATAATAACTAAAACATTTGAAGTTAGGAGTTTCTCCTTTTTCACCCTTCAGCGGAAATCTCTCGATAAAATACCAGTCCAGATATCTGGATTTATCTTCTTTTTCTATAATATCCTTAAATGCAAAAAAATCTCTTCCTGTATGGTTGAATACCGCATCCATCACTACTTTCATTCCACACTCATGCGCTTTTTGCACCAGCTCCTTAAGATCCTCTGTTGTTCCGAAGGAAGGATCAATCTGGTAATAATCAGTGGTATCATATTTATGGCAGGAATCCGATTTAAAAATAGGTGTTAAATACACAACATCTATTCCCAGCTTCTGAATATGATCCAAATGATCAATAATTCCTCTGAGATCACCATGCAGATTATCCTTAGATGTGATGGGGGCTTTATACCACAGTTCCTTGTCTATTGGCTGTGATGCTGCAAAGCGAGATGGAAAAATCTGATACACAACCTTGTTTGCTGCCCACTCCGGCACCTCAAACATTTCTTCCTCACGAAGGTTTTGCGGACAGTCGAACATTCTGTCCCTGTTTGTAATGCATTCCCTGCTAAACTCATAGTTGCCGTAATATACCTTTTCTCCCTGCATATCCGTAAATTCAAAATAATAGCGCAGACATATCAAATGCATCTGAAGCTGTGCCTCATAAAAGTCATGAAACTGTGATGTGGCAACCTTCTTCATCGGAATCGTCTTTCGCGTATCCTTCCATTCCAATGGTATGTACTTATCCTCATAATGGAGAATAATCTCTTTTATATCATCTTTTTTTACCTGCACACGTATCACAAATAAATCCTTATCGATCGCATAGCAGAATCTTTTATCCATATCATGAAGAATTGCCGAATATTCCATAATTTTTTCCTTCCTTTTATTTAAGATACTCAGTTATCACATTCCATCAACTTAAAAATATCTCCATCATTTTGCCACCGAATGATGGAGATTTCAATAGGTATGATGGAGATAAACTCCCCATATCCACAAGGAATATAGGATAAAGTTCTTTTTTTGTGAAAATTTTATGTACATTGGTTTTTTTGAAAATGGTGATACTATAAAATAAGCTACATAAAAGAATTTTTAACTCTCGCGGAAAGGTGTAATTATAATAAAGCATCAAACGAATTTTTGTTCATAAATTCGAATTATTTATTTTTAAATTTGGAATGACTTTAGTTGTTTTTACCAATTTCATATAGGTTCTTTTAATATGTTTTGCACAAATACGGAACCGTCCTCTTCAACCTCTTCCGACAGCATTTTATATTTTGTCCTCTCTCTGTCCAATCTGTGCTTATATCTGGTGATTTCCTCCTGCACTTTACGTTTTGAATACTCACTTTTCGTAATATCCTTGTTAATAAAATGAATCGTCTGTGTAATACATGCCGCTTTGATTCGTTTCATATTTTTTTCTGTATCTTCTCTTTTCCAACGGCGAAAAGCAGCAAGGATTTCCTCTATGTCATTCCAACGTTTATAATACTTCCAGTTCATCCTTTTCGACTCTGCAGGCAAGATTCAATACTTTCACTCCCGCTGCCTGTGCTTCATAAAATACTTCCGCAAACTCCTTGTCCATCGCGGCATTGGGATACACCATCTTCACACCCTCCATGGGAATGACAAATGCGATATAACAATTATATCCTTCCGAAACCGCCTTTATAAGTTCACGAAGATGCTTTGTCCCTCTCTCCGTCGGTGCATCCGGAAAATACCCTGCGCCGTCTATCTCAAGTGTACAGCCTTTTACCTCCATGAGATATTTCTTTGCACCCTTTTCCATGTAAAAATCTATTCTGGAATTTCCATACACATACTCCGGCTTTACATAATCATACTCCTGTTTCTCAAGCCATTCCCCTACCACCTTATTCGGTGCCTGACTATCAATATTTACCCAACCGGACCCTTTTTTATATACCGATATCAGATCATACTTTGTTTTACGGGCCTCATTGTCCGACCTTTGAATACCAACGGTATTTCCCGGCAGCAAAAGCTCCCGACACCGCCCTGTATTTTTTACGTGTACCGTTTCCATCCTGTCTGCGACCTCCACATAGGCGATAAATCTGTTAGGTCTGTTGATAAATTTGCCTTCCACAATATTTTCATACTTCATAATATATACCTTCCTCAGATATCCTATTTACAGTACACTCAGACAATTCCCGGAAAACTGTCGGTGTCAAACATACAATTTATAGTGCCATTATAGAGCAATCCATCTATTTCAACAACCAAGGAATCTCCTCGAAAACTTTGTACCTGCCGATCACATGATTTTGATTTTTCCGGGCATTTATGATAGTGTTGGTTAGTGAAGACTAACATAAAATTATCGATAGCTGCCAATGCCGGCATCGAAAAATATTTACACATACAAGGGAGAATCTATATGAGCGAAAAAATCAAACTTGTCACTTAAATTGCAATTCTGCACAAAAAAAGCGGTAATGAAACAATCTTCATTACCGCTAAAAATGAGCGTCTCCTATAGGAATCGAACCTACAATAGAGTCTTAGGAGCTCGAGATACCACTGTAAATACATACAATGATTATTCAACCTAAGTCAAGGAAATCCTTGGTTTTCCTAACTATTCTGTTACTCCCTGTCAAAATAAGAAAACCTGTTTTCATCTCTGTAAAGCACCTTTCGGTGCTCGTACGGTGCCCGGAGCACCCGGAGGATATAAACATTCCGTTCCATCGAGTTCACTCAGTTGGCCACCATTACGATTCAGCTTCGTAACAATGATCACTTGGTTTTCTTATTAGATTAACTATATTATAACGTGCTGTAGGTCGGATGTCGATGATTTTTTGACCATATTTTACTCGGATTTACTTACTGCTACTTCTAGATAAAAAGATGGAAGCAGTTGCTCCGTACTTCCCCATTTTACTGATTCAGCCATACATCATTTTTGCTCATACTATTTTCTCCATATTATTTTTCAAACTCTGGTTTCCAGTTTGCAAACTGTACAAGCTGTTCATCCGTGCGGTGATAATATCTTTCATTCTTGTCCAGCTTTGCAATCTGTTCCATTTCTTCATCTGTTAATGCAAAATCAAAGATATCCATATTGTCCTTAATGTGTTCTGCATTTTTACTTCCAGGAATTACAACAAATCCCATCTGAGTATGCCAACGGAGAATAACCTGTGCAGGTGTTTTTCCATATTTTTTGCCAAGTCCTGCAAATACCAACTCATTCATTAATGCTGTATCTCCATGTCCCAGCGGATACCAGCTCATAAGCTTAATTCCATATTTGTCTAAAGTTACACGAAGTTCTTTCTGTGTGAAATATGGATGTGCTTCCACCTGAATAAACTGAGGTACAATTTCCCACTTTGTTTCCAACTCTTCCATATATTTTCCTTCAAAATTCGAGATACCAATGGATTTTGCTTTGCCCTCTCTATACGCTTTTTCAAGCATTCTGTATCCGGCAAGCCAGTTGCCTGCAGGCTGGTGTATATAAAGTAAATCCACATAATCAACACCAAGTCTTTCTAGAGTTTCTTCTACAGCATTCTCATTTTCATATTCACTAGCCCATATTTTTGTTGATAGAAATATATTTTTTCTGTCAATTCCACTATCCTTGATTGCTCTTCCAACTGCACGCTCATTTACATAAGCATTTGCTGTATCAATTAGGGAATATCCCATTTTTAATGCCTCTAATGTACTTGTGTAGGCATCCTCTGGTGATAACATAAAAGTTCCTAGTCCAAGCATTGGACATTCCAAATTGTTATTCAACTTCATATTTTCCATCTTTTTAGTCCTCCTGAAATTTTTCTTTATCAAGCATTTTTATTACTTTTGCCGGATTTCCAACTGCTACTGCATAATCCGGTACATCCTTTGTCACTACAGATCCAGCTCCCACAATTGCGTGTCTTCCGATACATACTCCCGGAAGTATCGTAGCTCCAGCTCCTACCCAGGCATATTCTCTTATCAGAACAGGCTTACAAGTCAGAGTACACAAATCATATGGATCATGATTATTGGAAATAAGCTGTACATTTGCAGCAATCATAGCATTGTCTTCAATCGTTATTCCACCTCTTGCCATTGCAAGAAGATTAGAATTGATAAATACATTCCTGCCAATCTTTACGCTTCCAACACATGCTCCATTAAGCGGTGGTGATATCATACTCCCATCTCCTAGGTTATTTCCAAACAATTCCTTTAATAAATGATTATATTCATCAGTAAAAGGCATTGTATGATTAATCTGAAATAATATTTTTGTCTGACGTTGCCCTTCTGTACTTTCTTTTATTGACGCAGTTCTTACATCAACACGTATTTCCTTGCATTCCATTTTTCTAACCTCTATTTCTGTATCCATCTTTCAAGTACATCTTTCGCTTGATCTACGCTGCTTCCATGTATCGCAATGCCTTTCTCAATCACTGCACCTTTTGCACTTTTTTTAATATCACTCTCCGTATTTGACAATCCGCTTCCTTCATGCGTACAGAATGGATGAATTTTCTTTCCTGTAAAATCATAACTTTCCAGAAAAGTATATACAGCCATTGGCATGGTTCCCCAGTAATTCGGGTATCCAAGATAAATCTCGTCATATTGATCTATGTCCTGTGGCAGATTTAGTATCTCTGGTCGTTTTCCTGTCTGTTTATCTTCTTTTGCCTGTGCAATGCAGGTATTATAATCAGCGGCATAGGGAATCTTTTGCTCGATTTTGAAAAGGTCTGCTCCTGTCATATCAGCTATCATTTTTGCAGCTTTCTCAGTATTGCCAATCTGAATATATTTCATGGAACCGCCAAAATAATTTTCATCTGCTCTTGAATAAAATGCTACCAGCTTTGCCATTTGTACTATTCCTCCTTTGTCCATACCAGTTTTCCTGTTTTCACTGCTTCTTCATACCGTGATATCTTATAAGAAAGCCTGTCCATAGTTTCCTCTATCTGCTCTTTTTGCTTCTGAAGAATATCCATCTGCTCATTCAACAACTCAAGTCTCGCAGGTATTGTAGAATCTCCCGCCCTAAATAGCCTTTGATATTCAATCAGACTTTCTATGGGAAGTCCTGCATTTCTCATACATACTGCAAGCTCAACCCATCTAAGATCTTCTTCCTGGTAATCCCGAATTCCTCCGGATGTTCTTGTAACTTTAGGAATCACATTAACCCTCTCATAATAACGGAGGGTATCCTGTGAAATACCATATTTTTCTGACACTTCTTTTATTGTCATATTCTTCCTCCACAATTTAAAGAAGATTTTTCACACTCTGTATCCATTCATTAATTTGTTCCTGAGGTGTCTCCAGATTACTTCCACCTGTAGAATCAAACTGTATCTGCATATCGCAAACCACATTTGCGCCTTTGCAGGCTGCTTTCATATCCTTTATTACATGCCCTGGCCAGCCACCATTTGTCATAAAAGGTACTACTGTCTTTCCGGTAAAATCCTGTTGGTGCAGAAATGTTTTTACAGCCGGAGCCATTGTGTACCACCATGTAGGTGTCCCAACTGCGATGACATCATAATCTGCAATATTGATATCCAGCGGTTTAATTTCAGGTTCGTATCCGCGCTGCACTTCATTCTGTCCCTGATTTACCACATCATCATAACTGCCAGAATATGGAACTACGGTATCTATTTTTAGAATATCGCTATCAGTCTCACTCTGCAGCATTTTTGCAATTCTTTCCGTGTTTCCATTTGACCATGAATAATATATAATCAGTAATTTCTTCATCTTTTTACCTCCTGTTTCGATTAGCATACTACTTGAAGTTAACTCCAAGTCAAGAGCTTTTGATTTTTTCTTCATAAACGCTGGTATGACGCAGACTGTGGAAGACCCAAGACTCGCTACTGGCGGTTGGTTAGACCTTACCAGACAGGCATTCCACCT
>OGLG01001781.1_pt1 | contig 11294 bp, 9 predicted proteins | sample 1572621 | NCBI WGS metagenome assembly OGLG01 (sample SAMEA2581912, study PRJEB24529) | metagenome | biome: Human gut stool | place: China | collected 2011 | reverse complement strand
CGATGGCGTCCGCCACCCGGGCGCACAGGGCGGTGTAATAGGCCGGGAACTCCTGCTGCATATTTTCCGACATTTGAATATCCTCCTTGCATTATATTTTGTGCTACATATATAATGCATGATTTCGCGGCAAAATGCAATACCATATGTATGACAAACGTGTTGCGAGGTGCCTATGAAGAAGTTCAAAATTCCGAAAACACCGTCATCTACCAATAAGAGCATTCGTTTTCCCGATGATCTGATCGAACAGGTGGAGGAAGCGATCCGCGGGCAGGACTGCACTTTTTCGGCCTTCGTGGTGGAGGCGGTGCGTGTGGCATTGGAGAATCTGCGGGAGGACGAGGACTAAAAAATTTTCTGTGAGGTAACGATCATGAAAAACGTGAAATACGGCAAGTGTGTCCGCTGCGGCAAGACCTACGACGCCGTTCCCGATCTGACCAACTGCGAGTGCGGCGGTATCCTGGATATCGTCTATGACTACGACTACATCAAGTCCGTGCTGACCAAGGAGAAGCTTCAAAAGCGGGACAACCGCTCCATGTGGCGCTACCGCGAGCTGCTGCCCGTGGAGGAGACCACGCCCGACACGCCGCTGCGCGTGGGCTGGAGCCCGCTCTACGAGGAGGACCGTCTTGCGAAGCTCCTCGGCCTCAAGAAGCTGTGGGTGAAGGACGACGGCCAGAACCCCACCGCGTCCCTCAAGGACCGTGCCTCCGCTATGGCGGTCGCCAAGGCGAAGGAGGCGGGCGCGGAGATCATCGCCTGCTCGTCCACGGGCAACGCGGCCTCGTCGCTCGCGGGCAACGCCGCCGCCGCGGACCTCAAGACCTTCATCTTCGTTCCCTCCCGCGCCCCCAAGGGCAAGGTCGCGCAGCTGATGACCTTCGGCGCGAACGTCATTTCCGTGCAGGGCAACTATGAGGAGACCTTCGAGCTGAGCAAGAAGGCCATCGACAAGTGGGGCTGGTACAACCGCAACGCTGCCATCAACCCCTATCTTTCCGAGGGCAAGAAGACCGTCTCGCTCGAGATCGCCGAGCAGCTCGGCTGGAAGATGCCCGACTACCTCGCCATCTCCGTCGGCGACGGCTGCACCATCGCGGGCGTGTGGAAGGGTCTCAAGGACCTCTACGCCATCGGCTTTATCGACAAGCTGCCGCGCCTGATCTCCGCGCAGGCGGAGGGCTGCCACCCCATCAACCGCGCCATCGCGGAGAATAAGCCCTGGGAGCCGATGGAGGAGAACACCCTCGCCGACTCCATCGCCGTCGGCGTGCCGCGCAATGCGGACAAGGCGCTCATGGCGATCCGTGAGTCCAACGGCATCGTGGTCAACGTGACCGACGAGGAGATCATGGCGGCGCAGAAGCTGCTCGGCACCACCTGCGGCGTGTTCGGCGAGCCGGCGGGCGTGACCGGCACGGCGGGCGTGAAGAAGCTCTGCGAGCAGGGCGTGCTCGGCGCGAACGACACGGTCGTCTCCGTCGTCACCGGCAACGGCCTCAAGGATGTTGCCAACGCCATCAAGTTCTGCGGCGAGCCGATGAGCCTGCCGAACGACCTTGACCTGCTGGTCGAGGAGTTCGCCAAGCGCGGGATCAAAACAAAATGAGAGAAAAAATAGCGCCGCGCGAGTTTTGGAACCGCCGCTCGCAGCATTATGACGAGCAATCGGGAGCAGCGTATGCGGACGCCTACCGCAAAACGGCGGAGTGCATCCGCCCCTATCTCACGCCGAACGACCGTGTGCTGGATTTTGCCTGCGGCACGGGACTTGTCACGCTGCCGGTCGCGCAGATGGCCGCCGAGGTGTGCGCCATTGACATTTCGGACGAGATGGTGCGGCATCTGAAGGAAAAAATAGCAGAGCAGGGGGTCGGCAACGTCAGCGCCTCGTACATGGATATCTTTGACGAGAGCCTGCGGCCCGGCAGCTTTGACGCGGTGGTCGCCTGCAATGTGCTACTCTACCTCGAAAACCGCGCGGAGGTGCTCACGCGCATCCATGAGCTGCTGCGGCCGGAGGGAATGTTCCTCTCGGCGACGGACTGCCTGGGCGAGCGGCTCACACGCGAGGGTGTTCGCAAGTGGTGGCGCAGCCACACAGGGAAAATGCCCTATGTGTCGTTTGACCGTATGCACACGCTGGAGGCGTCCATCGCCGCGGCTGGCTTTGAGGTGCTGGAGACCGAAAACCTGTTTCCCGCGCCGCCGAACCTCTTTGTCGCAGCAAGAAAAAAGTGAACGAACACAGGAGCGCGGACCGTTGGCCCGCGCTCCTCTTGCGCTCAGACGAAGTATTTGTTGACGATGGGGACCCGGCTCAGCAGCGCGGAGACCAAAAAGGACAGCGTGCCGATGAGCAGCGTCAGAAGCGGCACGGAGAAAAAGGCGTTGCAGGAGAGCGTGTTGACGCCGAGAAATTGATCGAACGTCTCGATGAACAGCGGATGCACGAGGTAGGCGCCGAAGCTCCAGCGGGAGAGCGCGCGGATGCGCGCGTGTCCCTTTTCGCCGAGTGAGGGAAAATTCAAATGCCTACGGGCGAATACAAAGACGGCGAGACACATCAGCAGCACACCGACCGAGTCGTAGTTGTAGAAGAGCACGGTGGCGGTGCCCAGACGGCGGGAGGCATAGGACGTCATAACGACGGTGACGATGAGACCGGCCACGCCGAGCGCATAGCACCAACGGGCCACTTTGGGCGAAAGCTCCTTGCTGCTGAGATAGCGGCCCAGCATAAAATAGGCGGCAAAGCCGAGCGTGAAGTGGTAGTATAGCATTCCCGACAGCGAGAGGTAGCTGCTGTAGAGCTGCCAGGAAAACAGAGAAAGAAGTGCGCCGATCTGCGGCAGCAGAAAGTTGAAAACAAGCGCAAGCAGCAGAAAATAGCGCAGCAGTGTCTCATTCTGCGCGATGGGCCGCAGCAGCGGGACGATCAGATACAGTCCCACGATCATAAACAGAAACCACATGTGGTAGTGACCGGAGAAAAACAGCGTGACCGCGGTGGACAGGGCGCATTTGTTGAAGAAGTATGCGTAAGCGGCATAGAGCGCAGACCAGAAAACAAAGGCCGTAACGATACGCAGGACGTTTTTCCGCAGGATCTGCCGCAGGCTTTGCGTGCCGGCGAGAAAGAATACGCCGCTGATCATCACGAAGACGGGAACGGTCCAGCGGACGAGGCTGTCATACAGGTTAAAGGCCTGCCAGACGTTTGAGGTGATGTCGGTGTCCGCCCAGTGCTGCGCGGAGAGGTGGAGTGCGACGACGGCAAAGGTCGCCGCGACGCGCAGCACGTCATAGCAGGCGACGCGCTGCGATCCGGTCTGTTCCATGGTTATTCCTCCGTTGCCGCTTCGGCGGTTTCGTTTGCCTCTGCCGTGGCAGTCTCCCCGGACGGAGCGTCCTGCGCGGCAGCCGCTTCCGCCGCGGCACGGGCGGCTTCTTCCCGAGCGGCTTCCTCTGCCCGGGCGGCGGCCTCCGCCTCGGCGCGCTCACGCTCGGCGGCGGCGCCCTCGGCGCGGGCGCGGGAGACCTCCTCTTCCTTCTGCTTCTCCGCCTGCTTCATGGCCTTGTCAAGCCTGCGCCGGCTGGAGCGCTTTTCCACGCCGTGCACGACGCGCAGCACGAGGAAGAGCAGCACGAGACCCACGCCGAACCAGCTCCAGAAGCCGAGGGTGATGAGCGTTTTGAGCGTCCACAACTCGGCCTGGATGCCGAGGAAGCAGCACACCACCGACGCGGCGAGCGCCGCGCCGAAGAGAATGACCCACAGCACCGATTTGACCGCGGAGGTCTTGCGCACGCGCAGGTGCGCGATCAGAAACAGCACCGCGAGCAGGAACAGCGCGGGATACTGCGAAAACAGAATGGTACGAAGGTTCATGGAAGCGTTCCTCTTTTCTTCTCTTGTTTTGCTCAGAGGGTGCAGAGCCCGCGGCGGAGGTATTGACCCTCGGGGCCGCCGACGATCCTGCCGTCCTCGACCATCAGGCTGCCGCGCAGGTAGACCTTAGCGATGCCGCCCTCGGTGCGCAGACCCTCAAAGGGCGTGTAGCCGGCCTTTGTGACCATGTCGCGCGCGGTGAGGATGTGGCTGGCCTTGGGATCGTAGACCACGATGTCCGCGTCGGAGCCCGCGGCGATGACGCCCTTGCGGGGATAGAGCCCGTAGAGCTTCGCGGGATTTTCGCACAGGGCGCGGCACATTCCGGCGACGGTCATTCTGCCCGCGGCGACGCCGCGGGTGTAGACGACCTCGCCGCGCGTCTCCACGCCGGGCAGACCGCCGGGGATCTTCGTGAAGTCCTCGCGGCCCATGTCCTTCTGCGCGAGGGTGAACGAGCAGTGGTCGGTGGAGATGGTCTGGATCTCGCCGCGGCGCAGACCGCGCCAGAGCGCGCGCTGATTTTCCTCGGCGCGGATGGGCGGCGCGCAGACATAGCGCGCGGCCATGGACCAGTTGGCGTCGTAGTACACGCCGTCGTCGAGGGCAAGGTACTGCGGGCAGGTCTCGACATAGACCCTCTGCCCGCGGGCACGGGCAAAGGCGACCTCGTCGAGCGCCTCGCGGTTGGTCAGGTGGACGATGACCACCGGCGCGTCCGCCGCCTCGGCGATGCGCAGCAGCCGCGCGACCGCCTCGGCCTCGAGATAGTCGGGCCTTGCCTCGGGGTGGGCGGAAACGTCCGCCGCGCGTCCGGCGGCCTTGAGCTCGGCAATGCGCGCGTCGATCACACCGGCGTTCTCGCAGTGGATGCCCGCGATGCCGCCGCGCTTTTTCAGCGCCTTGAGCGCGGAATACACCGCGCCGTCGCCAATCATCATGGCGGGGTAGGTGAGGTACATCTTGAAGGACGTGATGCCTGCGGCGAACATATCGTCCAGCTCGCCCTCGATGCCCTCGTTCCAGTCGTCGATGGTCATGTGGAAGCCATAGTCGCACGAGCATTTGCCGTCGGCCTTTTTGTGCCAGAGATCAAGACCGTAGGCAAGCGTCTCGCCCTTGTTCGGGCAGGCGAAGTCGATGATGGTGGTTGTGCCGCCGCGGATGGCGCTGCGGGTGCCGGACGCGAAATCGTCGGCGGTGGTCGTGTTGCACACGTCGAGATCAAAGTGCGTGTGCGCGTCGATGAAGCCGGGGAAGAGGTAGCAGCCGGAAACGTCCGTCACCTCGGCGCTTTTTGCCTCGGCGGGGGAGATGTGGCCGACCTGCGCGATCTTCTCGCCGTCGAGCAGGACGTCCGCGCGGCGGGAGCCGCGGGGCGTGACGACAAAGCCGCCCCTGAGCAGTTTTTTCATATCCATTCAGCTCCTTTGTCTGAAAAATATTCATACACCTTTACCATAGCACGTTTTTGCCGCGATTTCCACAGGAAAAGAGAAATCGGCAAAAGCGACAAGAAAGCGCGGTGAAAATCTGTGATTATGGCGAGAGAATGCGGCTTGTGAAAAAGCGGAAAAGAAGATACAATAAACATATCCTGCCGAAGCTGTGCGCCCGATACGGACAAGCGCTCCGGCAAAAATTTTCAGGAGGAAAAAAGCTATGCGCAAGTTTTTGTCCCTGCTGCTGACGATGGCGATGGTCCTTTCCCTTGCCGTGACGGTCAATGCCGCCGCCCCCAAGGAAGACATCACCATTCTGCACACCAACGATGTTCACTGCGACTACGAGAAGTATGCCAAGGTCGCAACGCTGCACAAGAGCGCGGATCTGCTCGTGGATGCGGGCGACCACGTTCAGGGCGATGTCATCGGCACGCTCTCCAAGGGCGAGTACATCGTCGACATCATGAACTACCTCAAGTACGATGCGGCCGTTCCCGGCAACCATGAGTTCGATTACGGCATGGATCAGTTCCTGCACATTGCCAAGGATCTGGCGAAGTATCCCTATATCTCCGCAAACTTCACCGGCAAGGACGGCAAGCCCTACTTCGACGCTTATAAGATGTTCGAGGTCAAGGGCGTGAAGGTCGCGTTTGTCGGCGTCTGCACGCCGGAGACCTTTACCAAGTCCACCCCGACCTACTTCCAGGATGCCAACGGCAATTACATCTATGGCTTCTGCGAGGGCAACAACGGCGCTGACCTCTATAAGGCGGTGCAGAAGGCCATCGACGCAGCCAAGGCCGCGGGCGCCGATTATGTCATCGGCCTCGGCCATCTCGGCATCGACGAGCAGTCCTCCCCCTGGATGAGCAAGGAAGTCATTGCCAACACCACCGGCTTTGACGCCTTCATCGACGGCCACTCCCACTCCACCTTCTCCGAAACGATCAAGGATAAGTCCGGCAAGGAGGTCGTCTTTGAGCAGACCGGCACCAAGCTCGCCAACGTCGGCAAGATCATCATTAAGGCCGACGGTACCATCACCCACGAGAACGTTGATCTGAACACGGTCGAGCCCGACGCCGAGGCGGCGGCCTATATCCAGACCATCACCGATAAGTTCGACGCCCTGCAGAAGCAGGTCGTTGCCAAGACCAGCGTGGAGCTGACCATCAACGGCGCGGACGGCAAGCGCGCGGTCCGCAATGCCGAGACCAACCTCGGCGACCTGTGCGCGGACGCCTACCGCATCCTGCTGGGCGCTGACATCGCCTTCGTCAACGGCGGCGGCGTGCGCGACAACATCAAGGTCGGCGACATCACCTACGGCGATATCATCAAGGTCCATCCCTTCGGCAACGAGGCCTGCCTCGTTGAGGTCACCGGTCAGCAGATCAAGGACGCTCTGGAGCTCGGCTCCGCGGCCTATCCCGGCGAGAGCGGCGGCTTCCTGCAGGTTTCCGGCCTGACCTACACCATCAATGCGGACATTCCCAGCTCCGTGGTGAAGAACGATAAGTCCGAGTTCGTCAAGGTCGACGGCGCGTACCGTGTGTCTGACATCATGGTCGGCGGTCAGCCCCTCGATGTCAACAAGACCTATACCCTCGCTTCCCATAACTACATGCTCAAGGATGCCGGCGACGGCTACACCATGTTCGGCACCAAGAACGTCAAGCTCCTCAAGGACGGCGTGATGATCGACAACCAGGTCCTCATCAACTACATCGTCAATAATCTCGGCGGCGTGGTCGGCGAGCAGTATGCCGCCCCGCAGGGCCGCATCACCATCAAGACTGCTGCTTCCGATGTCCCGACGAACGAAAGCGATAAGGTCATCGCCGGCCGCGATACCACCGTGACCGAGGGCGATACCTACACCGTCGTCGCGGGCGACTGCCTGTGGAATATCGCCTACAAGCTCTACGGCACCGGCACGCTCTACACCAAGCTGGCCGAGGCCAACAAGCTCGCCGATCCGTACATCATCTACATCGGCCAGATCCTGACCGTTCCCGCCAAGTAAAAAACCGCACAATTAGGAAAGCCGCCCGTTTGGGCGGCTTTCTTCTGCGCTTTTTTGCTTTTTACGAGTCCTATATTACCACATTTCCGGCAAATTTTCAAGTCTTGTCTTTTCCTTGCCGGGGGTGTAGATAACATGGCGAGGTGAAAAAGAGATGAATGAATTGATGTTATTTGGCGCGCTGTCCGCGCGGCGGACCGAGCAGGCACTGCTGCGCGGGAACGCTGTGACGGAGCGCTTCGGCCTGACGCTCACGCCGGAACAATGCGGACGTCTGCTGGAGCGCCGCGCCGAAGCCTTGCGGGAGACGGAACGCATCGAGCCGGGCGAGGGCATCCTGCCGAAGCTGGCGGTCGCGCTGTGCGACTCGCCCTGCGTCGGGCCGGAGAACTGGGAGGAGGCGCTCGCGGAGCGGCTCGCCCTCCCGCGCGGCGCTGGAAAATATCTGAGCAGCTGCGCCCGCGAGGTCGCCGTCCGCGCCGAAAGCCTGCGCGACTGCGGCGGTCTGCGGGGAGTGTTCGTATGAAAGAAAAAGGGCACGGCCGCTTTTCGGCGGCCGCGCCTGTATCTTGTAAGAAAGTTTGCGCTTACGCGAACAGATAGCTGTACTTGTCGCGGATGGTGAAGATCAGCGCCTCGATATCCACCGGCAGATCGTTGTCGGAGGTGGTGAGATCGTAGTCGCGCTCCTCCGCCATGCGGACGCGGACGTGGTCGGCGTCGAGGAAGAGGACGCCGGGGTTTTTGCTCTCCGCCATATCCTCCGCCGTCTGGAAGAGGGTGAACTTGTCGTGGCAGGGCTCACTGGCGTAGGGGCAGAACTGCGTGCAGTTGCCGCACTCGTTGCACATCTTGTCGACGTGGATGATCTGGTGGCTCTCGTCGGGCATGACGACGGCGACGTTCGCGCGGTTCGGGCAGGAGTCCACACAGTTCTCGCAGACGGTGGAGCACTGCAGGCAGCGCTCGCCCTCGCACTTGCCGGACATCTTGAGGATGCCGTGCTTGGCGATGGCGTCGGCCTCAGTGATGAAGGCCTGCGCGGGGATCTCATACTCGTAGGGCGCGCCGATCACGGCTTCGGCAAAGCGCGCGGCGTCGGCAATGCCCTCGACCACCGTCGCGGGGCCGCGGTGCGCGTCGCCCGCGCAGTATACGCCCTCGACATTGGTCTCAAACGCGGGCCCCTTGCGCTCCATCTCGATGCCGTTTGCGGCCATGAGGTCGGAATCGACCTGCTCGCCGACGGCGGAGAGCACGAGGTCGCAGGGGATGGAGAACCGCTCGCCGGACTTCACGGGGCTGCGGCGGCCGGTCTCGTCGGGCTCGCCGAGCACCATCTTGTCGCACAGCAGCATACCCTTGGCCTGCTTGACGGGAGCGGCCAGTTCGATGAACTCCACGCCCTCGTCGATAGCGAGCTGCAGCTCGTGCTCGTCGGCGGGCATGAACTTCTTGGTGCGGCGGTAGAGAATGGTGGCGTGCGCGCCCATGCGCTTGGCGACGCGGGCGGCGTCCATGGCGGTGTTGCCCGCGCCGACGACCACGATGTTGCCGGAGAGGTTGGGCTTGACCTGCTTCTTTTCCTTCTTCATCCACTCGATGACGCCCTGCACGTTGCCCTCGATGTCGAGCTTGCCGGCCTTCCACGCGCCGGTGGCGAGAAGAATATGGGTGTAGCCCATTTCCTTCAGCTCCGCGACGGAGGGAGCGCTCTTGCCGCACTTGACCTCAACGCCGTAGCTCATCATCAGGGCGATGTCCTTGTCGATGGCCTCGTCGGAAATGCGGAAGGCGGGAATGACGTAGCGCGGCACGCCGCCGAGCTTGCGCTCACGCTCGAAGATGGTGGTCTCGATGCCGGCGCGGCCGCAGAAGTACGCCGCGGCGATACCGGTCGGGCCGCCGCCGATGATGGCGACGCGCTTGCCCTCGACGCGCTCGGGCAGCTTGATGGAGGCCATCAGGGCATTGTAGCCCTTCTGTGCGGCGAGGAGCTTGGTGTCGCGGATATGGACGCTCTCCTCATAGAAATTGCGGGAGCACTTGCCTTGGCAGCGGTGCGCGCAGATGGTGCCGGTGATGAAGGGCAGGGCGTTCTTCTCGGTGATGAGCTTGAGCGCGGGGCCGTAGAGACCCTTGCGGCACAGCTCGATGTACTCGGGAATGTCCTGCTCGATGGGGCAGCCGCCCTTGCAGGGGGCGATGAAGCAGTCGAGCCAGGGCACCTGCTCGGTGGACTTGCGGCTGGGCAGGGGCTTGATGGGCTTGAGGTGATGGTAATTCGTGCGGGCGGAGGCGGCGAGGTCGGAGATGGCGGCGGAGTCGGTGCCGGCGAAGGCGCGGTACTCCATCGGCTCGACCTTCTCGACCATCTGGAGCAGGCGGTTGTAGCCGCCCGGCTTGAGAATGGTGGTGGCGACGGTGATGGGCCAGATGCCCGCGGCAAAGAGCTTATCGCAGTTGAAGTATTCCGCGCCGCCGGCGAAGGAGATACGCATCTTGCCGCCGAACGCGCGGGAGATGCGATTGCACATCTCGATGGTCAGCGGGAAGAGGCTGCGGCCGGACATATACATCTCGTCGTTCGGCAGCTCGCCGCGCGTGGTGTCCACGGGGAAGGTGTTGGAGAGCTTGAGACCGAACTCCAGACCCTCCTTGTTCGCGAGCTTCTGCAGACGCTCGAACATGGGCACCGCGTCCTCCCACTGGAGATCCTCGTTGAAGTGATGCTCGTCGAACACGATGTAGTCGTAGCCCATGGAGTCGAGGATGCTGCGGGCGGTCTTGTAGCCGAGGATGGTGGGGTTGCACTTGACGAAGGTGTGCAGGTGCTTCTTCGTGAGCAGATAGCTTGCGATGCGCTCGATCTCCTGCGGCGGGCAGCCGTGGAGCGTGGAGACGGTGACGGAGCGGGACACGCGCGGGGAGATATGCGCGATGAAGTCACGCTCGGCGGGGAACAGCTCGGTGAGCACCTTTTCCACCTTCTGTTCTTCCTTTTTGGCGCTGCGATCCACATAGACGGTGCGGTACATGAAATCCTTGAGGGCCAGGAAGGCTTCGTTCTCCTCTGCGCCCACCTGCACATCCCCCTCGCTGCTGCGCAGGATGCTGTTGATCATGGTGGTGATGCGCTGAGACTTCGTCTCGCCCAGCACGGCGGTGCATTCTCTGGGCAGGGTGGCCGGGTCCAGCACACCGGCACGCACGGCATCCTCGATATCGTGGTTCACAAAAGCGATCTGATCCGCCATGCGGACGATGCGTCCCTCCGGGGTAGCCGCCCAGGTGCCCTTGGTATGGGTCACGATGCCGTTGCGCACCTCCCAGGTCAGGTTCAGGCCCCTGCCGTCCTTTTCCAGCTTGTCCACCACCCGCAGGCTCTGGCGGTAATGCTTGAAGCCATCCGGACAGAGCTTGTCCAGTGCGCTCTCCCCTGCGTGGCCAAAGGGCGTGTGCCCCAGGTCATGGGCCAGGCTGATGGCCTCGGTCAGATCCTCGTTCAGGCGCAGACCGCGTGCGATGGTGCGGGCGATCTGCGAAACTTCCAGCGTATGGGTCAACCGGGTGCGGTACAGGTCACCTTCCGGCGAAAGGAACACCTGCGTTTTCTGCTTGAGACGCCGGAAGGCCTTGCAGTGCAGCACCCGGTCACGGTCACGCTGGAACACCGGCCGGATCGGGTCCTGCTCTTCCGGCAGCATGCGGGCGCGGCTCTGGTCGCTGAAGGTAGCCCACGGCGCGAAGGCCTTAATTATAGATAAGATGACGCGTTGACGTACATCCATACAAAGTCGCCCTCCCTTTTTGTCGCCATTCCCCCTCTCTGTTTCGGCACAGCCGATCCCAATTGCTGCGTCTGCGGCAATTGTAGCACACCCGCTTTGTCGAAGGGGGAAAAAGCCTGTCGGTTCGC